>Ga0206682_10003405_pt1 | contig 13588 bp, 14 predicted proteins | sample M240m12015metaG_FD_155444 | JGI IMG/M metagenome (GOLD analysis project Ga0206682, IMG submission 155444) | Ammonia-oxidizing marine archaeal communities from Monterey Bay, California, United States - M2 40m 12015 | ecosystem: Environmental > Aquatic > Marine > Intertidal zone | place: USA... | reverse complement strand
TTGAGCCCGCGGGCCATTGAGGCGCGCTATAGACGGCAATGCCGCCGGCGCGTTGAAGTGTACCAAGTGCCAGTTGCAATTGTATATCCAAAGGTGGCTCCAGTGCAAGATTTAGCGAGTGTGTGTGGCGTGTAAATGTGCGGGGAAAGTTCAAGGAAATTAAAGGGGTTGTGAGAAATGTTGAGTTCTTGGCAACAGTTCGCACCCCACTTCTCGTCGCAATCCATCTGCTCCTCTGGCTCTTCGCAGCTGATGGATATAAAGGAGCACTCCCAAGCACCGTCCTCGGGCTCCTGAGCCACACGCCTCCACTTTGAGCAGCGATCGCAGCACGCCCAAAACACGTCGACTTCTATGATGGTCGGAGCTTCCACTTCTACCACTGGCTCGACTGAGACCTTGGGTGCAGCCACCGCCGTAGAAGGACCCTTAGTTGCGCGAGCCGCGGGCTCATGATCCCGCTCGTGCTCTGGTAGTTTGTTGTACAGGCGAAAGAGCGTTGTATCGTCCAGGGTGAGTAAGTTGATGCTCACGGCTCCACTGGGGTCTTCACAGATCAATCGGCGGTCGGAGAGGTCTCCATTGCAAGCAGTTATGCAGTCGAAGATGGCCTGGTACTCGACCTTTTGCACCGTGCAGTACCTTGCGATCAACCAAGCAATGGTGGACCGAGGGATGCGGCCGTCTGTGTGTCGATAGCAGCTCCTATGGAGAATGTCTCTGGGTGTGGAAGCGAGGTCCTTAACGAAGAGATCATGTGTAAACTGCGCATGCTTTTTCGAATTCCCATGTAGATGAGAAAAATCGGGGACATTCGCAAAGACCGCAAGGTTGCGCTGCATGGCGCACTTGCGCTGACTCGAGGTTTTGCTGGGGGGTCGACGTGCTTTTTTAATCCATGGATTGTTGCGGTATGTCATTTGCGTGTAGCGAGCTGCGACTCTCACTGCTACCCTTTACATCACATGAGTCCACATACGGTCAGTGCTCCGGAGGACACCTTCACTTTCGCTTGGTCTCCGCCTCCAAGAGGACCCGCTCCCTGGACTCCGCGGCAACGATCTTCAGTAGGAGGTCTGCGTTGCCTCGATCAAGCTCCTTTTCGCCGTTATCAACCCGGACAAGCCGCTGCTCTGCCTGCAGGCGGGCACTCTGTAGAGACCTGATCATCTTGTGGCGGGCCACGAAGTTGCCGGTGGCGTGCAGCTCATAGTGCGAGCGCACGTCCTTCCAGGACCAGGGAGGAACGGGCGCTCCCTCGCGTTCCGCGGGCTCCGCAACCTCGCGTCTGTAGCAGAGCGCGGCCATTTTCCAGAGCGCTTCCTCGGTCATCGAAGAGATGTACTCCTGGTAGCAGAGGGATAACAGAAACATAGCAAAACACAATAGAAAAACAGCCGTGTTGCACGGTATACCAACGAATTTGCATGCGTGTGCTTGTGCAAAAGTGCAAAGAAATGCAGTGCTTGGGATGAGTTCTATGAACAGTTCTCGCCTTTACGAAACGGTTAACTGGGCCGATTCGACTCGACAACGCGCATCCCACGCATGAAACGCCTCGCACGGGGAAGGCGTCCTTCATTGCGTCCTTCCGTCTCTGAGTGGAGGTCGCGGACTGCTCCGATGCGGCGTCCGACGCTCCATAGTGAACGTTTGACCCGCCTCCTCCAAACGCGGCTGCGCCTAAGAACCCAGCAAGCTTCTTGCGCTTGTTTTCCGAGTCGTCTTCCGAGGACTGGTCGTCGTCGTCGTCCAGTTCCTCTCGTGGTCCACTTGGAGCGGTCCTCTTTCGCTTCGGTGTAGCAGACTTAACCCGAGTCCACTCTTCATCCTCGGAGTCTATGCAAGAATCAGCTCCGTCGGCGTCGGCATGTTGCTTGGCCTCGAGCTCGACCAAAGAGATCCGCTCGAACTTCGGCGCCGCCGGAGCGTCGCCGGCTTCCGACGGGGCCCGGCTCTTCTTCTTGGAAAACGGGGGTGGGCCACTCGACCGCGGTGCGTCGCCGCGCGACGCTGCCCAGACGGGGTGACTCGAGAGTTGCTGAGCAGACAGAGATTCGCCGTTTGGAGCTGGCGCGGCCGCCTCGTCCTCGACGGGCGGCTCGTCGTCGGATGAGGACATGGTTAGGAGAATTGTTTTTGAGTCGAGAATCACAGAACCAGGGCTTAGCGCTGCGTTTTCGAAAACAAGCACATCACCGCCCGCCCGTTCTTGGGCTTTCACACACACGCTCTCTCGACGCTCTCTCGACGCGCTGACCCACACGCTCACACACACACACTGACCCGCACGCTCTCGACGCGCTGCTAGACACGCTGCTTGGCGGCCTTGGACGACGAGTCGTCGTCGTCAGAAGAGTCGGCCAACCGCTTGAGCCGCGAGGCCTGCACGAGATCGAGCGACTTCTGAATCATGAGATTGAATTCATCGTCGGCGCTGTGGACTACGCACGTACGCTCGTCGATCCGAGAGCTGCCAGCTCCTGCGGCGGCGAACGCCTCCCTCCCTTCCCGCGCCACCGCGCCAAGAAGCGATGCCGAGCCGTCCGCGGCGAACTCGGCGCGGCACTCTCGGTCCGCGGCCAATCTTAAGATCTCACGGATGAAGCTGCGAGCGCGCACGAGCGTGCGGACCTTCTCCCAGAGGACCAGGGACACCCACAGCCCGTAGACGGCCGAGTTTTTGGGAGGCTTTCTGATCGCGCGGCGGTTGACGAGTGGGTGTGTGAACAACGCTCGAAACATCTTCTCAGTGATCCTCTCGAACTTGAAGACTCCGTAGTACCCAAAGCTCCTAGCTCTATCGGTCTGCCGATACAAGGTCAGCGAGTCGTTGACCAATGCTGTGAAATCCAAACTGGAGTTGAAGTTCTGCACGTGGCTTTCCAGCTCGTCTACGACCTCCCGTGTGAAGCATTTGATGCACTCGGAAGCGTTGTTCAAGATGACGTGGTCTAGAGCAAAGAGAACAACGCTCCCCGCTTCGTGCGAGGACTCCTCGCTTAGCCAGTTCTTGTGGATGCGAAGCCATTTGCTCATCGCAGCCGCGTCGTCCATCACGCAGATCGAAACCGCGCATTCGTTGGGGAAGTCGCGGATGAACTTCTTGGTTTTGCATTTGTCGTTTTCCGACAGTCCAATCTTCGGCGCTTTCTTCATGAAATCAGGCCTCATCAAGACGGTGATCCTGAATGGCGCGAAGATGTTTTTGGGCCAGAAGATGCCGAAAAGGTGCGGCCTGTTGCACATCTCCGTCTCAAAGACCTCCAGAACCTTAGGAATGTCGTGTTCCTTGAACGAAAGCGTCGAAAACCACAGAGTCATCTCGGTGAGAAGAGTGGCCACTGCCCTCGTCACCGCTGGCAGCACTGTCGCAGTTTTCAACGCTGCAAGGTCCATGCACTTGCCGTCGGAGTCGAAGGTCCTCTCGGTCCCTTTCTCCGCCGCATAGAGATTCGCTACGGCCAAGTGGAAGGAGACGTTGTCGACGTCCCCCTTCTGCGCCTGTGTCATCTTGATAGTGCGAATGCAGTTCTTCATGGACTGCCGCTCAAAGACATCCTTGTGGGGTTTTGTGAGCGTGGTGTAGCGTGATTCGCAGTAGGCCAGCCGCATCGCGGTGAACAACATCTTCATGTACTGAGCCGGGTTCTTCTTTTTCATTAGGGCAATTTCATTCGACTCCACTGGAACTCCACCTAAGTTGCGAGTCAGGCCGGCTGAGTTCGTACAATCCGAGACCACCTCAGAGACAAAGGCGTCTAGCTCCTGCTCGGTGTGAAATGAACCGAGCGACATGGTGCTCGGGTGGTTGAGGGGCGGTGGGTGCCAGCTGGTCCTGCTGTATGAGTGAAGGGAGCACCTGCCGTGTCAGTGCTCCGGAGGCTGCGCGCTCGGAAACCCGTCTTCGCAAATTGCGTTTTTGGAAAATGCTCACGCGTTTTGGAAAATGCTCAGAGTGGCTCGACCAACACACATGCACTGGACATCCTCTAGTCAGAGTCCGAGTCGTTCAGCGCGCGCGAGATTCGCTGCAGCCTCTCTCGCTCAGCCCGCTCTTTGGACACTGCAGAAGGTTCTGCAGAAGTTGCCGCAAAGGTCACCTGCTTTTTGGGCACTCCCGCAGCCTCTCCGCGCTCCCGCGCCCCCTTTTGCGCCCAGGCCTTGGCGAAAAACGCCTGCCACTCAGCGTGGCTTTCCGCCACAGACTTGGCAGGCGGGAGATCTCTGAGCTCTCCTCGAACGCAAGGAACTCCTTTGCTCTTGGATTTGCGCGTCCGTCTAGGCTGGCGTGGCGGAGCGCTGGCTGGCATGCCGCTTACTCGTGGCTGGGAGGGAGCTGTGGTTGGTTCAGTGCTCCGGAGGACTCGGGAGGGTTTGGGCGGTCGGAGACGTCGATCTCGATCTCAACCCACGGCTCGCGCTCGGGTGTGTGCAGCGAGATGGCTTTCATGGAGTCCACCATCGCTTGGATCTGCTGATTAAAGAAGGCGTGCGGCATGTTTGTCAAATGCCGACGATCTCCCGAAAGCTTGGCGCGTTCGATCGCTTCTTCTCGCTTCTCTGATGACGAGCTGTAATTGCCAAGCGCAGAGAACCCCGAAATGCACTTGTCTGCCGCGTGCAACTCCACCTTGCACAGCGGACAGGCGACCACCCCATCACCAACTGCGCGCTTCAAACAATCTATGTGCACGCAGTGGCCGCAGCCCGTGAGCGTGGTGGACTCGCGACGACGGAGGAACTCGCCGCAGATGCAGCAGTCGTCCTTGCTCTTGGCCATTTTCAACAGCATCCGCTCGGTCGAGTCCTGGTCAGCAACGCGGTCTCGCGTCACCACAAACTGATCGTCTCGTACGAGAGCAATATAGGCGATGGGGGCCATCTCGCTGCACTGCCCTCTCAAGTGCTCCTGTCGCTGTATCATCAGCATTGCGCCGCTGTTCTCTGGAGTGCGCCTAACGATGTGCATCGTGTCAGTCGTTCGGGCCTCTCTTACGATCTGCGCCCATGCCAGCGTCAGCTCCAGTGCGTGCTTGACTCCATTCAACCTGTTGCTCGAGTCGTGAAGCACATAGCCGACGTCTCGAACCTGGGTGTACAGCGAGTTGACCAGCTGAGGGAGGTTGGTCGCCGTTTCATAGTGGTGCGCTGTCGGGAACTCCATTTCGATCACCCAAACGTCCTCCAGGTAATACCTGCCATTTGAGGCCTTGAATGTCATCTCTGCTTTCGTCGGGATCCGCCCTTCGACCGGCCGCGGGACTTCTACAAGTACACCTTGCGAATCGTCATTCGCGGCGGGCGAGCTGTCGACATTCGTACGCGCTGATTTCATGTCTGCGTCAATTGAGAGGCGCGCGCTCTTCTTTTGGCATCACTGGATTACACCTCTCTCAAATTATCGGTCCGTTAGCGACGCGAACAAAAAACCGCCTCCTGAGCACTGACCCGAGCTGGCCTCCCTGTAGCCGTACAGTAGGAGCCAGCGTCAGCGTAGAGCTCGGGCCAGCGCCAGCGTAGAGCTCGGGCCAGCGCCAGCGTAGAGCTCGGGCCAGCGTCAGCGTAGAGCTCGGGCCAGCGTCAGCGTAAACTGCCACCGAGCGCGCCTCAACCCAATGTCTTCCATGATGCCAGGTCGCGTGACATCTATCAACAAAGCACACATCAAGCACCTCCGCAGGCTGCTGCGCAAGTTTCTCGATTCAGAGCCTCCTGAAGCACAGGGCGCCCCAGAAGCTCCGCGACTGGTTCCACCGCCGCAAGAAGAGGTCGCCGACTTGCTGTCCATGCAGCCGGGCGAGGATCGCAAGGAGATCACGATCGATGAGATCATGGATTCGGCAGACAAACAACACACTGCCGTGCTCAAAAAGCCGTGGTACGTCACCGAAACGTCAAATCGCGACCGCCTCTTGGCTTCCCACATCCTCATGAACCTCGAGTCGCTCTTGGTGCAAATTCCTGTTCGTTGCAATGATTTTATGCTTCTCCCAGAGCAGCGACTGGCCATCATCGCAATGACTCTGCCCCTACCTTCCGAGAGCTTCATCCGCTGCGACATCACCCGTGCGTCGATGGAAGTACTCACTGGGCATCGTGCACGCAAGCAGCCGTTCTCCGTGCAGTTCTCACTCGAGGCCAACACACTGCCCACTTGGAGCGTCGCGAGCTACTGTACTGGCTCGGGCAAGACCATAATGGCCGTCCAAGCGGCCTTGCGGTTGCTGTGCAACCGTGACAGCTGGACCACTCTCTTAGACAACTACCAGAACCTCCTGCGTGCACGCCTGCGAGACAACCATGCTGGACTCATTAAGATGGACAACGTCCAGCACGCGCGACTCGCAAAGCTCGCCATTATGTTCGTCCCGGGGACGGTGCTAAACCACTGGTACCAGACGTGCAAGTCGGCAGTGGTCGGCTTCAAGGACATCTATGGGGACGAGCTTGACGTCCTGATATGGAAGGGCAACTCGCGCGACTACAGCATCGCCGAAGCCCACCAGTGTGGCAAGCCGGTGCTGTGGATCAAGACCATGGAGGCCGATAGCCTGAAGGACACGCGGGAGACGCCCGACATTGGGTACCTCGTTCGGATCTACGACGAGCTGAACGCGAAGATGAAGACTCGGTACGACCAGCCCGAGAGCACGCCGCTGTTCAACTACGTCACGCAAGCCACCATCGAGGCCCTCACCGGTGCGACCAACGGCGCTCCGCGCCACCCACTGCGCCTCGCGCTCGGAGACAACTTCCGCACGATGGCCAATGTGGAGAAAGACATGTGCAACTCCTCGTACAAGGAAGTGCAGCAAGCGCTCACACACTTTTGCAAAATGCGCATGTTTGCCCCGCCCGAATTTCTGCTGCGCTTCGTGGCCGGCGGAGTGAAACACAAGATGCCTGCGGGCATCATCGTGCACCGCGTCAACTTTCGCATGGGCACACTCGCCGGGATGGAAACCGGCACAGAGATGGTGGAGATGAGCTTCTCGGACCTTGCGCTTCGCATCATGGGCCAAACCATTTCCCACACCTACCGCATTCAAATCCGCGACCTCTTTGCAAGGGCGGAGGTGGTCTCCTCTGACGAGATCTTGTCTAAAATAGAGAACGTCTACGAGGAGATCATGGTGTCAAGTATCACAGAACAGAACGCCAAGTCGGCAATACTGCGGCTCAAGGAGCGGCTCGCGATGCTGCTCTCCGAAAAGCTGCCGGACTGCCCAGTCTCTCTTCAGCCGATCCCCAAGGAGCGTGTGCGCATTCTAGGCTGCTGCACGTGCGTCATCGATTCTGAGTCGCTCGCATGCTGCAGTGGTCGGTGTCCACTCTGCCGCGCGCCGATCAAGAGTGTTGGCGCGGCCGGCCTAGAGGAGCCTGCTCCGCCGCAGGAAGAGGCGCCTGTGGTCTCGAAGGCGGCTGGCAAGCGTCCCGCGTCGTCGCAGCCAGCGGTTGAGGAGTCCGACGCCAAGCGGTCGAAAGCAACCCACAAGCCCGTTTCCGCGTTCGGCGACGACTCCGACTCCGACGACCCGCCGCAGGAAGAGGCGCCTGTGGTTTCGAAGGCGGCTGGCAAGCGGCCCGCGTCGTCGCAGCCAGCGGTTGAGCAGTCCGACGGCAAGCGGCCGAAAGCAACCCACAAGCCCGTTTCCGCGTTCGGCGACGACTCCGACTCCGACTCCGACTCCGACGACGAGGCCGGTGAACCGCGCGTGCTGCTCGCGGGCGGTCTAATTCCATCCGACCCTCGCACCATCGCCTTCCACGCCAAGCTCGACGAAATCACGCGCGCTCAGCACTACACGATTAATGGCGTCATCATGATTCTGCGTGCACAGCTCGAGCTCAATCACTCGTCGCGTATGTTGCTCTGCTTTGGATTCGACTCCTCCCAGCAGGAGGAGGCGGCTCGCATCTTCACCCGCATCCGCAGCGAGTTTCCAGAGGCCAATGTAACCGAGATTGACAGGTGCGTTAGAAATCCAAACGCCATGGATTCGGCTAAGGCCAAATTCGACGACCCTCTGAAGTTCCCAGAGCCGCAGCTCTTTGTGATCAACACCGTCGAGTCCTCGAGCTCTGTACAAGGACTTGACCTCCACGCGACAGATCTGACTCTCGTCGCCGCCAAGTGCTCCCAAGCGACCCAGCGTCAGGCGATCGGTCGCTCGCTTCGCATGAAAAACCGACCTCTCGAGATGAGTGAGAAAGATCGCTTCCCTGCGAAGAACGTCGTGGTGGCGTCCATTGGGACGTTTGCGTAGCTTTGTGCAGCGCGCTAATGGGCCACGGGAATGGTCGTCGGCGGGCTTGATGGGTCGATTGGGTCGATTGGGTCGATTGGGTCGATGGGGTCGATGGGCTCGGTGTTGGTAACAGGCAGAGGCGACCACCTCCCTCCGCTGAACACAGACCCAATGTCGGTGTTCATACAACAGACGGAGCCCGACACACAGGCAGACCTCCCTACGCAAGAAGTGACTGTTGAACTCCTCGAGGAGGACCAAGCCGTGTGGGAGTCTGCTGTCGAGAGCGGGTTCGTATCGGACGCGCCGGCTGAAGGTAAAATGCTAAAAGTAAAGATCAACGGTCAGGCAACGGTGTTTGTGAGTCATGGTGGGAAAGTGTGTGTGGACAATTTCTCAAGTTAATCTGCTCTGCTCCCGTTGTCAGTGTGGAGGACTCCACCAAAGGGTCCAATGTGTTTGTGCGTACAGGTCGATTAACACAACCGTCACTATAGACAAAACAAAAAAGTCTCTCGCGTTTTCACGCCGCTCAGGCGTCCACCATGTACACCACTCACGAACAGGGGCTGGCGAGTCGGCGATGGACTGCTCTGATTCAGACGCAAAACCAGACTCCTGCTCTGAGAGGTGCTGAACAACGGTTTCAACGTCGGATGAGTCGTAGCGTGACATTAACACGTGCACCGAGACGCTCGTGCCAGTGCGGGGACACGCGGCAGCTAGCGCGCATGGCTACAGTGGGACAAGGGCCTGCACCAGCGTGTCCTTGGTCAACACATGGTTGTACATGTAGAGCCCGAAGAACAACTTAAAGGCAAGACTGAGCAACGAGTTCACAATCTCAGACCGCCAGTGGTGCATCGGCGGTTGCCACTGGAACCATATGGACGTCAAGAAGTGGAACACTGAGAAGATCAACGTACCATAGACCAACATTTGCATGAATTGCGGAGTGCGTTGCAGGATGTGGTCGGTCGGGTCGACGCGAATGTCGTTGCGCGAGTCGTAAAAGTGGTTCAGGAAGATCCACCATGCGGCGACGTACGGAAAAATACCAAGTGTGATCGGCGTAGTCCGAATCACAAAATTCGCCCTATTGCGATTTATTTGCATGGTGCGCTGTATTAGGTCTTGCTTCGACAAGAAAGAAGAGGGCATCTCTGGTTTGAAGACGGGATCGTCGCCCGTCCAGCGCGACATGTCGTACGTTTTGTCCGAGTTGCGCATTGGGCGAGACCAAAGCTCGGTCAAGAAGAAGCAGGTCACTGAGCCGACGCACAACATCCAAATCGAGGCCAACGTGTTCTCGTCTCGCAGTTCGGTGATGCAGCACAAGACCATCATCGTCATCGGAAATGTTATTCCGAAGTCCAGCCAGCGCCAGTACACGAAGCAGAGGTCCAGCTGGCGCCATAGGAAGAATATCCAGCGATCAAACGGGCCAAGAACAACCACGAAGAGGTGCACCACCGCCGACACGAAGAACACGGCGTTCGTGAGCATGTCAACGCGGATGGGCATTTTGTTGTCGATGAGTGTGACATTGTACCCTCCGGTGGTAGTGCTCCCATTGACACTGACCGCCTCGTACGAGACCTTCTGACGCATGACGGTCGCCAGGAATTCGTTCCCCTTCCCCGAGGTCTCCCACCAGACGAGCATTGTAAAGTAGGTGTACACGATGAAGAGGACAAGATTCATGAACCACAGCCACTGGGCTCTCGTTAAGGTCCACCTTGGGTGGCAGAAGCAATTGCAAAAGATCCATCGGACAAAGGAGAACGGGGCCTGGCGTTTTTTTAGCACGGAGCACCACACTGGCTGAACTGGGAATCCCGTGCGAATGTCAACTCCTTTGGAAGCCGCTTCGTCTAACTCTCGCTTGCTCGGCTCTGGGATCGAGCTTTCGTAAGAGTCTCCCACTGGCTTTCCACGGGTCACGTACGCAAAGGGCTCGGTGCGCATGTCGTTCCCGTCGAACGCCCCATCAGTGTGCTTTTCATCGGGTTTATTGTTTTCAGGATGAAAACGAAGGGAGATTTCTTTTGTGCTTTTCGCTGTTGAAAGGGGCTGTTTTTCCTGCCCATCGCAGAACATTTGGTAAACCCTTTGCTTGATTATGAAATGAGCACACCTTATGTATTTCGCCGTCCGAGTGCACACACCCTTCTCGCTAAATCAAGGGATCAATAAATACTCGATAAACAGCACACACGCAGAACCACCTGAGTTCACCTGAGTTCACCAGAGCCCACCAGAAATGCCGAAAAAGGAGAAGAAGGAGAAGAAGCGCCCCGTCGATGACGAGGAGCTTGGAGCCGGAGATCTTCCGGAGGAAGACGTCGGCGCAAAGGAACGCGCAGAGGAGCGCAAAAAGAAGAAGAAGCAAAAAAAGGTGGTCGAGGATGAGCCCCCTGTCGAGCAAGAAAGTGAGCCTGAGGATGATGTTCTGGAAGAGGAGGCGGCAAAGAAGCGCCTCACAAAGAGCCGCAAGAAGAAGAAGTTGACTGGCTATCGTCTGAAGGCGCAGGAGTGTGGCTTTCTGAAGAATGCCGGTATCTCCGGAGCCGGTGGCGAGGACATGCTGGCTTCCGCGATCACAACAGCGGACGCAACGCGGCTAATGCGCTTTGTGCCGGAGGTCTTGAACAAGTCGTCCTACGACAAGACAGAGTGCGCGGCGCGCATGTTGCTGTCTACGGTTAGCGTTCCCCAATCGGCAGCGCGCGTCACGTCTGCTTATTGCGAGGCAGCCATGCGCAAGTTTGCAAAGGACGCGCTCATGCTCACGCTCGAAAAGGGGGTTTCTACCATCAACGCCGACACGATGATGTCCGTCCTCCGCCCGTATCAGTACAACATGTCCTTCTCTGCGGTGCTCCCACCCAAGGGCCTCATCCGCCATGCACAGACGAATGCTGTTCTTGGCGCGTCGGCTGCTGATGAAGAAAACCTTGACCAGGAGAAGGAGGAGAATCGCGAGCTGTCCGCAGCTCAGCGCAAGATCGACGCCGCGGAGATCGCCCGCAAAGAGGCGTTCCGCAAGCGCCGCGACGAAATCAAGAGTGCGCGCGAGGTTGCCGCGTGAGGTTGCCGCGTGAGGTTGTGTGTGAGCTCGTGTGGGTGTGTGTGTGTAGAGAGCTGGTGCCAGAATTTTCACAGCTCTGTGTTCCAAACCACACCCACCGCGCCTCAATGGCGGCCGAGCTCTCCTCGGCCCCGCTGGGTCGCAAAATTATAGCTATGCAATACGGAGACCATTGCTGGCTCAAGGGTCTTTCGTCCAACCCCGAACTCAACGACCGCCAAGTGCGCCTCGAACTGTGGATAAACGACAAGGAGCGCTGGAAGTGCACGCCGGTCGGCTGGAAGTACCCTCCGAAATTCTTGGCTGTGAAGCCTAGAAACTTGTCCGATGAACCTCCCGAGTCACCATCAAGAACTAGCTGTGACGCGTCCAGCTCGGAGGACGGCGGCAAGCTTGCAGCGTTACTTGAGATGTTGCTCAAGCGTGCATCGGAGCTGCGTGCCGATAGCATCCGTCTGTTCAATGCCAAGGACACATCGGATGTCTCATTGGAGTCATGCGTGCGACTTGGACTCTGCCAGGTCGACCTGATGGAAGTGCAACTTCAAATCCTCTCCAAAGGCGGGACCAAAGAGCAGGTGAAGCAGTGCAAAGCGAAGCTCTCCATGGTCCGTGCCGAAACGGCAGCTCAGCTCAAGAAATGGAAAGTTTCTGGCTACCCCGTTCCGGATTATTGGGAAACTCCCACCCTGGTCGAAGAGGCGCTGCTCGCGAGAGACGTAGATCGGTATCGTGGAGCTCTCGGGCCGCGTCCTTCTGCTTGAAGTTTTAAGGTCGCCGCAGCCGAGTCCAGAGAGGGGGTCGACGGTGGTGCTCTTGGAAGCGTGGTGTGTGAGGATAAGCGAGCGAATCGGGCTTCCCGAGCACTGGCGCGCGGCGTGCTCACGCCTATCTCATAGTGAGAAGGGGGGGCGTTTTGGTGTGTGTTAACGGTGGAGAAATTTAGGGGGTGTGAATGGCGTGCGACCTCTCATCCAGAAAAAGGGGTGAAGGGTGCTCCTTCAAAATCTCCACAGTTATGGGAGCCCCGAGGCAAGCTCGGACCGAATTTTCGAAGGCACCACGCATCTGCGAAGACAACGAACCAGCGCTGAGTGAAGAATGTCCGCTGCCTGGCTTCAGGCCATCGGATGGAGTGGCGTTGAGCAACAGAGACACGACCGCAAAGTTGCAGCTCAACAGCTCGCAGATAATGGTCTCCAAGGACTGGATCTCTATGGACCAGCCATGTGAGCAGAGGAGTTGGATTGTGGTCTGGGGGAAGAAGACCGGTGACACTGACCTCTCCTACGCGCCCTTGGTTGGTATAACTGAAGGCAGGTCTTTCGATGACAATTCTGGCTTCACTGTCGTCTTTGATTTTCAAGGCAACGTCAGATTCGGCAGGTCTCCTCTTCAGCTTCCGTGGGTCATGTTCAGAGACGAGTTCTCTGAACGTTTCCCAGAGGCTATTACAGAGCAATCCGCGACGGCCAAACCGAGCCCTGGCTATTTTAAGGTGACATTCAACATAAAAACACGTGTGCTAAACGTGGTTTTTGGGAAGCCTTCGAGCGCTTCCGCTTCCAGCCGAGGTGTTACTGTTCATATAGACAAGCTGGTCAAAGGAGCCCAGTTCAAACAAGCGAGGCTCTGCGTTTTGCTGCAGAACAGCAACAACGAAAGTGAACGAAAGGTCACGATCGGGAGGCCGACCTGAGCAGCACAAGCTGCATCAGGCGATCTTCTGTGGACTGGGTTTTCTCGTCGTCTGCGGAGGTGTCGGTGGTAGCAGTGGAGAATACAGAGGTGTCTGAGTCGGTGGTCCTTAAAAGGTAGTTGACGAGAAGGCGAAAGAGTGGGCGTGTCTTGTCGAATGGCGGCGTGTTGTCGGATGTGCTGTCTCTCGTGGCGTAGAGATTTTGCTGAAGAGTCCCGCTCTCCACCACACGCACAAAATCCTCTGCGGCTTCAGCGACCATCCGCCCCGCCGCCTCGCGGTTGGAAGCGCCCGCTGGCGTGATCGAGCGCATGGCTGCGCCGAAATCACGACCTCTCGCGCGAGCTCTCTTGCTGCTGGCAATGAGGTCGATGTGGTCGAAGTCATCTGGCAGTTCGTTTTGGTGCACCGGCTTACCATCCGGCGTGCGACCTATGAGCTTGTTGACAAATATCTGTTGCACACTCGGTCCATGCTGAGCACGTATGCTGGCCAAGAAGACGAGCATCATGACAGTGTACGCGCAATCTGGGTCGTAATCTGACG
>Ga0206682_10003403_pt1 | contig 13593 bp, 15 predicted proteins | sample M240m12015metaG_FD_155444 | JGI IMG/M metagenome (GOLD analysis project Ga0206682, IMG submission 155444) | Ammonia-oxidizing marine archaeal communities from Monterey Bay, California, United States - M2 40m 12015 | ecosystem: Environmental > Aquatic > Marine > Intertidal zone | place: USA... | reverse complement strand
TATAGTAGAAGGGGTGGAGTACACGAAGGTATGGGATGAAGATGATGAAGAATGGCTAGTTACATACGATGATGAACACGTTGGATGGCCAAAGGATGAAGATTCAATCAATTTCGCAGATAACGAAGAAGAAGAAAAACACAAGGGACGCGTTGAAGCACTCTAGATAGAATTAGACAAATAAAGAAATAAAGATAAATTTTTTTTTGTATGATATATTATGATCCGAATAAAAGAAATAGTTATAGTTATACTTATAATTTTTTTACTCTTTCATAAAGAGATACTCCAATACTATGATAAAATAAAATACAGTGGTATTTTAAGAGGTGATGTAAGTGAGAAAGAGAAAGATAATTTAGATTATATACCAAAGGTAATTTATAAAACAGGCATTGATGATTATGATAAATTACCTCAAAGATTAAAAGATATATTTAAAAGTAACTTAAAAATAAATCCAAACTTCACTATTAGATATTATTCTGATAAAGATTCTAGGGAATTTATAAAAAATAATTTTAGTAAAGATATTATTAATGCTTATGATAAACTCATACCAGGTGCTTATAAAGCAGATCTATTTAGGTATTGTATCCTATATAAAAATGGGGGGATTTATAGCGATTTAACACAGTATATCTTAAAACCATTAGATACTTTCATAGATTTTGAAAAAGATAAATTATATCTTGTAAAAGATATAGAACATTACAAAATTAATGGAGAAGGTTCTTCAAAAGGAATACAAATAAGTTTCATAGCCGCACGACCAGGGAACGAAATATTTTTAAAAGCTATCAGAAGAATTGTCAAAAATGTAAAAGATGAATATTATGGATACAATGCCCTTTATCCTACAGGGCCTTCTCTTTTTTATCATTTATTAAAAGATTATAAAAACGAATACAAAATAGGTTTAAAAGAAACAGGTCAAAATAAAATAGTTAACGAAAATGATGAAACAATTATTATAAGCAAAATAGTAGGTCATCAACAAAAAATTCTTAAAAATAATGATCATTATACCGTTTTATGGAGCAATAGAAGGATTTATAAGAGTATTTAAATATTTTTCTCTTATCCATTTAGAATAAATTATACAATAGATTACATAAAGGACGATCCAATGGACCGAATATATTTCTAAAGATTTACCTCCTATTTTTCCAACAGAAGAAACTACAAAGTTTTCTTTTATAGTTTTAGGTAATTCTGGTTTATTTTTTTTAATATAGTGTCCTATCAAGACACCTACAAGAACAACTATAATCCATGGGAATATAGGGAAATGGTCTATTGAACGATATTTAAGATTAAAAAATCCCGATATAAATGCTATTTTTTCTGGAACACCCGAAAATACGCTCGGTGATGTTTTTATTAAATAATAACATAATATTGATAATACTAGAAGGGTGTATATAATTTTTAGATCATCTACAAAGTAGAATAATACAAATGATGCGAATGCTATAAAATGTAAAATACCAAATCTAACAAACTCATCTCCAAAAATAAAGTAAGTGAATGTTGACATAAGCATTGCTAAGAAAGCAATTTTACAAATTCTTTTTAAACTTACCTTTACATATTCTCCATTATCATCTTTTAACTTATCTTTCGAAAATGTTAAATTGATTCCAACAGATCCAATGAATATAAATTGCGCAATTTTGGCAATTGTTTTTAACAATGGCGTATCATATTCTATTTCTTTAAAACCATATTTATTTGGAAAGTAAAAGAAATGAAATACAACCATACATATAACAGCAATACCTTTTAATATATCAATCTCTTCATATCTTTTCATATTATATAATATTGAAACATTTAAAATTTGAAGTTATTTAAAAATTTATCACAACAAATAAATAGTAACGAACATGCCTCCTAAGAAAACAACTGATGAATATGAAGAAAAAGACCTCCGAACACACATCTACGAAAATTCTGACACATATGCTGGTTCTGATCAAATGATCAAAGCCAATCTTCCAAGTATGGGTGATGAAGAAACAACAATCTCTTTCAAAGAACTTGAATACATTCCGGTGACATACAAGTGTTTTGATGAGATCATTGTAAATGCTCGTGATCAAAGGGAAAGGTTGAAAGATAGAGAAGGTGCTGTGAACTTGACCGAAATAAGGGTCAATATTGATAAAGAATCTGGTATTATCAGTATTCAGAACAATGGCGATTCAATCAAGATTGAGAAACACAGTAGTGGTCTCTATAATCCTAACTTGATTTTCGGACGTCTTTTGACATCTGGGAATTACAAGAAGGGTGAAAAGAGAACAGTTGGTGGTAAGAATGGTTATGGAGCAAAGATTGTCAACATCTTTTCAGATTCATTTGATGTAGAGGTTGCGGACAGATTTACAAAACAAAAGTATACACAACACTTTTACAATAACATGAAAGGTGTTGATGAACCTGTAATCACCAAGTATAAAGGTAAGCCTTACACAAAGATTACGTGGAAGATTGATTTCAAGAGATTTGAGATTGAAGGTTACAGTGAAGATATGATTTCACTTATGAAGAGAAGGGTTTACGATATAGCTGGAGCCACAGATAATAAGGTAAGTGTTTACTATAACGATAAGAAGATTAATATCAAGACTTTTCAAGATTATATTGAACTATACCCGAGTCCATCAAAGAAGATATACGAAAAGAGTTCTGATCGTTGGGAACTTGGTGTATCTGTTTCAGCAAATGACAAGTTTGAACAAGTTTCATTTGTAAATGGTATCTCAACTCCTAATGGAGGTATTCATGTTGATACAGTAACAAAGATGATTTCTTCAGCTGTCGTAAAGTATATCAAAAAGAAGAATAAGAAAGATGTTATGGAAAAGTATGTAAAGGGTTATCTATCAATTTACCTTAACTGTGTGATTGAAAATCCTTCATTTGATTCTCAAGCTAAGGAACGACTTATTACACCCAAGTCTAAGTTTGGTTCTCAACCTGAGATATCAGATAAGTTTATAAAGAATCTGTGCGATGGAGCAGGTTTATCAGAAAAGGTTATGCAGTTTTCTGAATTTAAGGATAAGACACTTGCTAAGAAGACAAATGGAACAAAGAAAAACAAGCTGCGCGATATCCCTAAGCTGGATGATGCTAACTGGGCTGGAACACGACGTTCTGAACAGTGTACGCTAATCCTTACTGAAGGTGATTCAGCCAAGTCTATGGCTATTGCTGGACTTTCAGTTGTTGGTCGCGATAAGTATGGTGTTTTCCCTCTTAAGGGTAAGGTTCTCAATGTTCGCGATGCCAGTATTAAGCAGGTCAATTCGAATGCTGAAATTACAAACATCAAGAAGATTCTAGGTCTTGAAAGTGGAAAGGTTTACAAGGATATCAAGAAACTTCGCTATGGAAAGGTGATGATTATGACAGACCAGGATCACGATGGTTCTCACATTAAGGGACTTATATTGAATCTATTTCATAGTGAGTGGCCAGAACTACTTAAACTAAATTATATTAATTGTATGGTTACTCCTATTATCAAGGTATCTCAAGATAAAAAGGTTATGTCATTCTATACACTAACTGATTACAACAAATGGAAGGACGAATTTTATAACAATCGTTGGAAGGTTAAGTATTACAAGGGTCTCGGAACATCAACTTCAAAGGAAGCAAAAGAATATTTTAAAGATCTAAAGGTAAATCAATATGTTACAAATAGTAAAACGGATGATAGTATGGTTCTAGCATTCAAAAAGACAGAAGCTGATAGTCGTAAGGGATGGTTGAAATCATATAAGGAAGAAGATATCCTTGACTACAATAAGAAAGATACTAAGATAGATGATTTCATTCATCTAGAATTCAAGCACTTCTCAAATTCTGATAACTTACGTTCCATTGGTTCTTGTATTGATGGTTTGAAAGTTTCTCAAAGAAAGATATTATTCTCATGTTTGAAGAGGAAACTCCATAGTGAGATTAGGGTGGCTCAGCTTGCTGGTTATGTTAGCGAACAAGCAGCATATCATCATGGCGAAGCTTCTCTTCAAGGAGCGATTGTTGGAATGGCTCAAAACTTTGTAGGTTCAAATAATATTAATATTCTACAACCAAATGGTCAGTTCGGAACAAGAATTATGGGGGGAACTGATTCAGCAAGTGCGAGGTATATTCATACACAACTTAATCCACTAACAGATTATATATTTCCATCAAAAGACTTTCCACTCTTGGATTACGTAGATGATGATGGTCTACTCGTTGAACCAAAATGGTATTGTCCGATAATTCCGATGGTCCTTGTCAATGGTATGGTTGGTATCGGGACTGGTTTTAGTACTACTATTCCTCAGTTTAATCCCAAAGAATGTATTAACAATATTCGTAGGAAGATGAATGGAGAACCATACCTTTCAATGATGCCTTATTATAAGGGCTTTACTGGAAAGATAACAAAAAAGACAGAAAAGAACAATACCGTTAAGTATATAACAAGAGGCAAATACAAGATTGTAGATGAGATGGTTGAGATTACAGAACTTCCAGTTGGAAAGTGGACTCACGATTTCAAAGAATATATTGAAAATATTCTCAAAGAAGAAAATTCATGGATTCTAGATTATGAAAACCATTCTACAGATGAAAAGGTTAAGTTCTCAGTAAAGGTTACTGATGAAACACTCTTTGATAATACATATAAGACAAAAGATATTATTGAAGAAAAGTTTAAACTACAATCTACAAAATCAACCACGAATATGCATCTTTATAACAAAGATGGATCTATCCAGAAGTATGAAAATGTGTATAAAATTATGGATGAACATTACTATGTAAGGTTGAATATGTACGGTAAGCGTAAGGAATATGAACTAGATATTATTGAGCGTCATATTAAGCTTCTAGAAGCAAAGATGCGTTTTATCCAAGATGTTATTGATGATGTTGTAATTATTAATCGTCAAACAAAAAAGTCTATCATTGATAAAATGTCTGAGCTAAAGTATCCATTTTATGAAAAAGAAGAAATTATAGATTATGAAGAAAGGGAAATTAAATCAGAATATAATTATCTACTCAATCTTTCAGTATATAACTTTACATCAGAAAAAGTAGATGAGCTACAAGCAGAAATTGATAAGAATAAGGAGGATTATGAAGGACTCAAGGATATTGATCCAAAGGATATCTGGCGTAATGAACTAGATGTGTTTGAAGAAAAGTATGATGAATGGTTGAAGTAATCATTGTATAAAAATAATGAAAAATATATGAACTTTATAAGAAATATGTATTTGCGTGGGATGGATCTCTAGTAATTTTTTTTATATCAAATTTGATATAAAAGTAATTTTATATTATAAAAATGGAAGGTATCTTTTTAGAAGAAAAAAAATATCTTTGGATCAATCATAGCGATCAAACCGACCAGGACCTTTATTGTTACCTTAATGAAAATGGTGAAAAAGTATATGGTAATATAGTGACAACTTCACCTACAGAACACCCATACTCTGAACAATCCATACATAAAAGCGCTGAATGTAAGGGGGTCGTGATGAAATTTGTTGAGTGTCATAGAAATGGGGATTTAATCAAAAAGTCTTCTTGATACTGGTGTTTGATCTAACGCCCTAAATCTTCTTTCTAATTCACTAAAATCAGCGTTTTCTCTATCCATTCTTCTTCCCCTTTCTGAACTATTACTATTTTGTTGTGGAGGTGTTTGCTGAAGTTGTGCTAAACGCCTCTCTAAATCACTAACTCCCTGTGAACTTCTTGACCTACTGTTAGTTCTACTGCGACTTCTAGGTCTACTGCGACTTCTAGGTCTACTACGGCTTCTAGGTCTACTGCTACTTCTAGGTCTACTGCGACTTCTAGGTCTACTGCTACTTCTAGGTCTACTGCGACTTCTAGGTCTACTACGGCTTCTAGAACGGCTTCTCCTCTGAGAGCTACTTCTTGATCTAGAACCAGATCTTGCCCTTGTACGGCTTCTTGAGCGTCTATTACCCTGAGAACTACTTCTTGATCTAGAACCAGACCTTGATCTTGCTTGTGAACGTGCTCTACTTGATCTGCTACTACTTCTTAAACGTATTTGACCACTCATTCTTTCTTCGCTAGAACTCTCTCTACTACTTGATGAAGGATATAAATCTAATTCTCCCGCTTCTATGAAAGCTTTAATAGTTTCATCAAAATCCCAGATATCTAAATCAAACAATTTTAGAGTAAAAACATTCATTTTATCGCTTATTTTTTTATCTATTTCATCCAACCACTTTTGACCATATAACCTGGTCATCCCTTTATCTGCTAATTCATCCGGCAATCCTTCACCCCCCCATGCGGGATCTACTTCAGATAGTATATTCATCATATCTTCATATAGTTCATCCGTTTGTCTTAAATCAAAATTTTTTATTTTATCTAAATCAGAAAAAGTATCCTCTGATACACCAATTAAACCATATTCATTCTTAGCATATTGTTTATCTTTATAAACTTTAATAGCTTTCTTCATAGTAAACCTTGAATAAGGTGGTGGCATTCTATCTTTTAATTCGTCTAAACCGTGAAACATTCTGTTTTTAATTAAATCTCTGTAATAATTTATTCTGGATGTCCTTTCTCCCAATTTCTCATTAAAATTATATAGAACTCTCCAAGTAGGGGATAAACCATGAAACTTCACTAAGTCCGATAGTTTAAAAGTATATTCTGTGATTGGGTCTACTTCTGCTCCTCCAAATAAGAAGTTCATTTAATAGTGTATTATTTTTTTTTTTAAAATTTGATAGTTTTTTACAAGATATAAAAAAAATATTCAGAAATGAATAAATCAAAGAGTTTTCCTCACATTTCTGAGGAAAAAGTAGCCTCTCTGAGAAAGTCATCAAGTCTTTCTGATCTCAGTGAAAACGATTTCATTTACGAAGAAGAGTTTGAGGGTGACGGGTGCCTCGGTATTAACTTTGGAGAAGTCAATGGAAATGTTGTGGTAAAGTCTATCGATAGAGGGACTGTAGCGGACGAAAGTTATGATCTTAAAACACAAATGATTCTCACTCATGTTAACGGGGTCAGTATTGATGGACGAAAATATTATCATGTCCTAAGAATGGTAAACGGTATCTGGGAACGCGATAGTATGGTGTGTCTAAAATTTAAAAAACAAATTTTTGAAGAGATTTCTAGAACATTGAATGAAAATAACCTTCTTAAATACTACGATGATTTTGTAGATCTTGGTGCTCAAAGTCTTTCTGATTTAGAATTTGTAGAAATGGGGGATCTAAAAAAAATGAGAATGAACAGTAGAGACATTGAAAATTTTAAACGTATTATTCCTAATATTTAAAAATATATTCTTAAATTTATAAAAATGGAACCTGAACCAATGCCCGATCATATTGTTCAACAAGACATCATGTTAGATGATATAAAAGAGTATAGAAAGATAATTTCTGGCTTAATGTATCATTTACATAACAATTATAATACTTCTGATGAATGTAAAACAATCTACAATGAATATAATTTTTTATCAGAAATAACACCATTTAACCACCATTATGGTTATATTGGTTATGAACTCATTTATGAAGATACTCAAAAACATAGAAAATATATAAGTGAAATGATGGAAAGAATAAAAAATGCTGAAAAACCTGAATGCGAAACTATTTATAATGAATGTTATAGTTCAGGAATATATCAATATTATGTTTTAGGTAATTATAATTATCAGGATTAATACATAAAAAGATATCTTTTATTATGATAAATGATGAGATGTTTCTCCACATGTTTTAAAAAATGTAAAAAAAAAGAAATACCGGATGTTTATGTTTTATTATTAGAAGGTGGAAAGTATTATGTTGGTGAATCAATAGATATAGATAAACGCATTAGTGCTCATAAAAAAGGAAGGGGTGCTGCTTGGACAAAAAACAATAAAGTTATCAGTGTTTTACAACCAATTACGAAAAAACAAGAATCTTTTTGGGAACTCAAAGAAACTCTTGAAAGATTTAAACTTCATGGGATAGAAAATGTTCGTGGATCTATGTTTACATCTCCCTATGGATTAACACGAAATGATAAATATATCGCGGGACAACTTTACTGTGAACTTAACAACCTTTGTAGGAAATGTGGTAGTTCTGATCACTTTATAGGGAATTGTAAATCTACAGAAGTAGCTGATTGGGTTTACAACTTTGGAGGAACTCTTGATCTCAAAGGAGAAGATGACTTTGGAAGGAAGTGCTCTAACTGCTCCAAAGATATTAGTGAACTACCCAAATACTTCAGGTTCTGTCGTGAGTGCTACTCAGGTAGGCCTTAAATTTGAAATACTGTTTGTTCTTTCTTAACAAACAGAAACAGACTGACAATACTCTTTATCTCACAATGTCCTCTGCTGAGATTGAGAAATGCGTGAAGAAGGAGAACATCGGTTTCCTGAAGGACTTCTTGGATGCGGCGGTGAAGTGTGGCGAAATCACAGAGATTGGGAAGGAGCGAATCAAGGAGAACAAGGCTTTGAAGGAGTTCTTTGATGAAGGGAGAGACGAGCTGGTAGAGACACTTCGTGATACAGCCAATGAGCTCTCTACCCTGAAGGCTCGGATTAAGGGGGACGGTCTAGAATACCTTCTTGAAGACACGCTTACTGATGAGAACTGGGACAAACATCATCTCAAGGAATTACTTGAAGGGTGCTCGGATGATTTCATTCAAATATCTACTTTCCGAGGTAAGAAGGATGGATACACTTTCAAGACAGACAGCCAAGGAACTGGGTACTACAAGAATGGAGCTATCTTTGAAGAATCATCAGAAGAAGAAGATTTGATTGAATGCGAAGGATGTAGTCGCGTTTGGGATGGGAACGCACAGTGTCCGTGTGGTATGGATGAGGATATCTTTGAAGGAAGGACAACCTTTCCAAGTGAATCCACAGAAGAGACGAATCAGTTTATCCTGAGATACATCGACGAAGAATGGAAAAACGCAGGCGTCAAGTACAAAGAATTTAAGGGTCCTCTTGGACATGTATCTTACAGGATTTTCAAGGTAGATACCTCTGCGAAGAGTTGGGAAGGGGCTTACATATTGAGACCATCAGAGTCAGACTCGTCTATTTTGAGGGCTGGGACTATAGACGGGAAAGATTCACTTGGAGAAGACTTCTCTCTTGATCTTCTTGGAAAGCCTTTTGAAGAACTAGACAATGTCCTTTGTATCCTCCAAGATGGAGTAGAGGATCCTGACGAATTTGAAGGAAGGACAACCTTCCCTACTGAGAACACAGACGCAACAAATCAGTTTATCATAAGATATATCGCAAAAGAATGGCAAGAGTTGACTTATATGAAGAAGAACTATGCCGATGAAGTCGCTTATAGTATTACCAAAAGACGCACTAAGGAAGTTCCAAATTCTCCAGAGTATATATTGAATGGTAAGGGTTCATGTGGTATTATGAGTATGGATAGTGATTGGGGAAGAGAGGGTTTCATCCTTGATCTCAAAGGAGAACCGATTAAAGTAATCAAAGGTTTTCTCCAAGATCTAGTAAATGTTTATGTTCCATCATAAATAAATTCTATGTAAATAAAAATGAACATAAACATTAGTATTTTTTTACCATTATTAGCCACCGGTGTAGCAATGATTTGTAAATATATTCTTTTTAAGGTAGGGTATCAGGATCTAGTAATATCGGGTATGCCTTCGGGACATGCTGCTGCTTTTGGAGCATTAATAACTTTTTTGTTGTTGACAAAAAGCGATCCTAAATTATTGTGTGTAGCAGGAACAATAGTGATAGCATATCTCTTTGATGTATGGAGGATGCATTATTTTATTACAAAAGATAAAGAAGAAATTGATTTAGGTCATTCTGTTGAAGAAATAGTTGTTGGTTTAATAATAGGCGTTTTAACAGTTTATATTTATTCTCAATATTACAGTTTATCAAAATAATTTACAATTTCATCATATGAACTTCGTGAATCTAATCTTCCCATTATTTCTCTTTTTTCACCATTCACAATAGGACCATTAAAAATTTTAAATGTCCTTTTATGTTGTGGTATATCTAACCCATGGACCCCTTTACATTGTTTGTCTACTTGACCACTGACAAAATTTACTGAATCAAAAATATTTGTTGTCTTTTCGTCTAAATCTGCTTTCGTACATCCACCATGATCTGTTAGTATTACTATAGACCACCCCCTTTCTTTAGCCAAATAATATGTTTTTAACAATCTTCTGTCTAGATCTTCTATATATTGAATATATTGTTCAGATTGTATTGAAAACCCATATTTGTGTCCGTAATCATCAACGCCATTTAAATATAAGAATACAAATTCATCACCAATATTATTACAATCTAAATACTTGTTACAACCATCTATCATATTAGAATCATTTTTATAAACATCTTTCGTATTAGAGAAATATTTGTTTTCACTGTTTTGTACTAAATGCCACATACCTATCCAATTACTAATAAACGCAGTAGTTGATATACCTTTTGTTTTTAGAGTTGTAAAGATGTCTTTTTTACATTTAAACTTTTTATTTTCAACTTGTGTATTACAATTCACACCTGTTTCACTTTGAGTTGTTCCAGTTAAAATAGAAGCCCAACTCGGTCCACTAATAGTATCCTCTTCTACGATTGTATCAAAATTAAATACACCAGATTGTATTACAGCATCCATGCTTGGAGTATCTGCGTATAATAATGCATCTGGTCTCAACCCATCTATGCCTATTACTAATACTTTTTTAGGTTCTTTATAACCAAGAATTTTGTGATAAAATGGATTTTTTGTTTTTGTTAACTTATTTAATGCTACTATGAAAGGATTTGTATCCATTTTACATCTACAGTAATTACATCTTTCAAAGTTATTAAGATAACATCTTATCAAACAATTCCAACAGATACTATGCTTACAGCATTCCATATCTATTGTATAATTTCCCGTATCATAACAAATATCACATGTGTTTCCATTTTCCCACCTAAATATTTCATGGTTGTAAATCAAGTCTTTATAAAAAGTTTGTTTGAAAAGTAATGATTTTATTTCATCAGTTATATTACAATTGTTTTTCTTGTTGTATTTTTTAGTTATCTTTAATATTGAAAAGACATTTAATAAACAAAAATAGATTAATTCTTTTTTACTTTTATTATCTTTATAAAATTTATCAGTTATATCACAATATTTTGAGAGAATTACTATAAAAAATTCAGATGTTATAAATATGTTCTTTTTTATTTTGTTGTATGGGATATAATATTTTTCATATTCATTTTCAATATTTTCTTTTAGTATATTCCCATACTTCATATTAAACTATGTTGATATTTAAAATTTTATATTAATATGTTCATTTTTTTAAATGTAAGCTTACCTATTACATTCAACCCAAAAGAAGAATATTTATACTTTCTAGTTTGGCTCATATTAAAATATACAATATATCATATATTTATGTCTTATCAAAATGTTTTTTTTGGAGATCTTAAAAATCCAAGTTTTTATTCAAGAGAAGGTGATGATTTAGAGGGGACTGAACAATCCACATATTTACCATCAACTTTCAGATAATCCTCTGATGACAAAACAAGCTATGAATATAGGTTATCATTTCATAGTTTACAAACCAGAATCAGTTGCTGTCACATTTTATATTACCAAAGATCCAACCCATTATGGAGAAAATATCAAAAAAAATATAGAACGTTCGGTAGCTAATATACAAACCCATATTGATCTTATAGATGGAGACTTAACTATTAAATGGTTAGGTGTTAATGAGGAAATGAGGGGTAAACAATTAGGTCAGTTCCTTATAACACTTTCTTTACTTTATACAACCACTTTTGATGGAACTATTGAGCTGGCTACACTAGATGACGATAGCGATAATTACGCGAATGGAATAGGAGACCCTACAGAAAGAAAGAAAGCTCAGAGAAAAAACATATATTGTAAGATGGGGTTTGCTTATGAAGATGATACAGGTGGTCCTGAGATGGAAGGAAATGTACACGAGCTAATGGAAAAGAATATAAAGAATTTTGTAAAGTCTCGTTCTAGATCACAGTCTACATTAAGGTCTCGGTCAAGGACTTCGTCAATGCGTTCGAAAACACCAAAAAAGAAAATGTAAATTTGAAAGTTGTTTATGATAAAGGTAAAACAACTAAAAGGATAACTCTCAGACAACTCTCAGAAAACTCTCAGACAACTCTCAGAAAACTCTCAGACAACTCTCAGACAACTCTCAGACAACCGCACGATGGCTCTGAACAAGCACTTCTCTACTCACAGCATCCAGTTCTCAAATGAGGACACGTTCCGCGGTCTTAGACTGAACGAGATAGTTGAAGTAGCCAGCTCTCTGGTTCATCAAGCCCCGCCTGTCGGAGATAAGACAATCCTCTGTATTCAGGCATGTCCAACAGAACTTGGAAAGGGGGATGTTAGCTCCAATCTACGATTCAAGAAAGACAGCGAGAAGAACAACATAGCGTGTGAAAGGTGGGTAGATATTCTTCAAAAGGCAGGTGGAGGAGTTTACTCTACAACACTTTCGCGAGAAGACCGCCTCAGGATGTACAAGCTGAATGATGATGGAGGGATTGATGTATATAACAAAGAAAAAGACGAACTTCCTGAAGAAAAAGAGACGCTTAAGAAGTTCTTGGAGTACTTCGGGATGGATTCAGAAAAGGTAAAGATTATGAAGGGGGCATCAGAATACGGTGCAACTTACATGGCTGACCTACTTTCATTCGTAATGGTTTTGGAGGTAATGTACAACGGATCTTCTTACTCTTCAAAGTGGTTTATTCCAGAAATTGTCAAAGCAGGAGATGAACGCTTGAAGCCTATTCAGAAAGGAGAAAAGCTTTGGAAACCAACTGAAGGAAATGATTACTTGTATTTCACACCATGTGACGAAGGGACCGGCGTAAACATTAACACATTCGTTGGAGACCCCACAAGACTTTATACGCGTCTTCAGGCCCTACTTTCAGTGGAAGAAAATGAAGCGAAGGCAGACCTTAGAAAGATGTTCAGTTTCTGTAAGAGTTATACTCGTTCTAGCGATGTTTGGATCAATGACCTTGATGATCCACTCGCAATTTACATGATTCTGAATGCTTACTCTCACACCGAACTCAATGAAAATGAGCTAGCTATCAAAGCTCAACTTGAAAGTATCACATCAACATTCTTTCAGTAACTTCTAAAATATTCCCAATTCTCTTTTACATAATTTACCTCTTCTTGTTTTAACCCAAAACTCCAATCAAAAGTTAATTTTTTTTTAAAAGCTTCTTTTATTGAAACGTATCCAATATTATCGTTTGAATCATTGGTTATATCTCCATCTTTATAGGTTGTAAAGTGTCCGTGTTTGTATTCGCGATACCATTTTGAAAAAATATTATGAACAATTTGATTTGACATTTTTTCTATTATATTTTATAATGGGAGAAAAAAAATGTATCTTTAACACAATTTTAACAAATATGAAAGAAAC
>Ga0206682_10003402_pt1 | contig 13593 bp, 15 predicted proteins | sample M240m12015metaG_FD_155444 | JGI IMG/M metagenome (GOLD analysis project Ga0206682, IMG submission 155444) | Ammonia-oxidizing marine archaeal communities from Monterey Bay, California, United States - M2 40m 12015 | ecosystem: Environmental > Aquatic > Marine > Intertidal zone | place: USA... | reverse complement strand
TTACACAAAGAGTTGACATTCTTTCAAAAGAAATTGAAGCTTTAGAGGTGCAAATGGATAATACTGATAATCCTAAAGCTAAACAAGCTATACAGCGTAAAATAAATGTTAGACGTGATCAAGTATCCAATGCAATACCTAATGCTTTAGGTATACAAGCAGATACTGGAGGTACAATAAAAAGCGCTAATACGTTAGTTGAAGCTAGTAAAGCTTTTGTTGCTAGAAGTAAAGAACTTTTAACGCAAAAGCAAGAAGGTAATATATCTCAAGATGTATATAACAAAGGATATAAAGCTTTACAAAAAAGTTATAATGCAAAAAGAAATTCATTTACTGTTAAAAAAGATTTTACTAAACTTCAGTCTATATATGATAAATATTTTACCGAGGATAGTCAAAGAGTTAAAGGTGGTGAATTTAAATCTGAAATTGATAAAAATAGAGCTGCATTAGAATTTAGAAAAGCGTCCGGTGGCATAGTAGAGGCTATTACAAAAAGATTATACGATAGAGCACCTGATGCTGCTAAACAGGATTATTCAAGAAATAAATTTAAAACCGACGTACAAAATGAAATTTTTGAATTAATCCAAACTGAATTTGATCCTTCACTACAAACTTTAGATAAATTTATAAGTAGCAGAGAAAATTTGCGAGCCCAAAGAATGGCTAATAAGCAAATGAAACAAGTTTTTGATTCAGGTATTTCAGAGGCAGCTGATATTGTTTCTGATACAATGAACCAAGAAGTGCAGGTAGATCAAGCTCAAGAGCAAATTGATTCTGCAAAAGCTTTAGGTTTAGAATTTGATGAAGGAGATGTTGTAAGAGAATTATTAAAGAACTATAACCCAGATGCAAAATCATTTAAACGTGATATATCAGGAGGTTTTATTACTAAGTTTAAAGACAGAGCTTATGAGTTTATGGGTAAAGATACCAAAACTAATAAAGCTTTTACTGAAAACCTTAAATCAAATCCAAGTGCTTTTTATGATGTACTTTCTGTTGAAGGTATGCGAATGGCTCGTGGTAAAAATAAAACTAACCCGTTTGAAGAAGCAGGAATGCTTATCGAAAAGAATGGTGTATTAGAAAAGGTCGCATTTGAAAACATAGATCAACAGGATTTTATAGACTATTTTACTGATCCATCGCTTGCTACTCAAGCTAGATCAAATAGACAAAATAGATTTAAAGATGCTGTAGCTGTTTCTATTGCATCCGCTCAAGCTATTAAAGCTCTTAATACTAATGAAGAATTAAGAACTAAAATAACTGATCTAAATCAGCTTAAACAAGATGTTGCAAGTAATTTAGGGGCACCAGGTGATTTATCTGAGTTTACTGATGTACTTAAAAATTTAGCTAAAGCTAAAGATATAAATGCAGCTGCTAAGCAATTAAGTATAACTGGTAAAATTACAATAAACCTTTCCAATCTTGTTGAAAAACAAAATGAAATGTTGGAGGTTATTAAAGGAGCAAAAATACCTTCTATTATTTTTGAAGCGGCTAAATTTGCAAACTTTGGTGCTGAATACAGACCTGGTAGAATTGTAGACGGAAAATTTGTATTAGATACTACAAGTAAAAATAAATACTTTATACTGAGTAAGCCTATTGATGGCAAAATGTTTTTACCTTATCCAAGCTCACAAAGTAAAAAAAGTGAGCTTTATAAAAAATACCCAGGCTATTTTTTACCAAAAAAAGATAAAGGTAGTTTATATTACAACCAAACAGATCCTGCTTATATTAAAGCTAGAGAAGAGGCTAAGAAAAATGATAGAAATTATCCTAACTTAAAAAAGCCAGGAAGAGTAACTTCTAATTTTTTTAGTAGTAATGCCAATGTAAAGTATAAAAATAACATGGATGCTTTAGAAACAATGGCAACTATTTTAGGAACCGCTGTAGCTGATGGTACAATGAGCCCTCAAATGGCCGCGTTGTTTGTTTCACAAAGTTATCAAGGATCAAGTGGGTTAATTAAAATTGCAGCTGGATTTAAATATAAGTCTAAAAAATTTGAGTTTGGAATTAAAAAGTTTCTTCAAAAAGGGCCTAAAGATGCTCCGTATAGAGAAGAACACAATCCTCCTGCATCTGTAGTGGGTGCAAGCTTATTGTGGGCTATAACTAATAATAAGGTAGAAGCAATTATGCCTTATATTCGTAAAAATTACTACCAAACCCAACTTTCAAAAAGAGATGACGAACGTTTAGACGCAGCAGACTTGGGAGCTAAATTACCCGAAGGGTTTAGTATATTAGATGACTCTTCAGTTAGGTTAGCTAAAGCTGGTATTGATTTAAATACTATAGTTAACATGGAAACTGGTAAGACAATGGCACAAGAACAAAAAGTTCAAAGCCAATCTACGCCAGATGCTGTTAAAGCTAGTAATGATGCTTTAATTGAAAAAACAGACAAAGTTGAATTTGTTATTGACCGAGCAATTGGTAAACTTACAGAACTTACTGGAACTAAAGGATTAGCTGTTGATCCATTTTTATTATTAGCAGCTAAAGATGTTAGTTTAAATGTATTAATTGGCGGATTAAGAGCAGTTAAAGTAGCTTATAAAGGTGGTAAAAGCCTTGCTAAAGCTATTGATGCTGGTTATCAAAGCGTAAGTAAATACATGTCAGAAGCTGAATGGTTAGAGTTTGCTAAAGTAGCAACAGGTGAAGGTGGTAATACACCTGCGCAAGTTAGGCTTTCTATATACAATGAAGCTGGAGTTGTTAAATTACAAGAAACTGTACGTAACAATAGTGAGCAGTTGTTAAATGATTTAGGTATTGAGACGTTAGGTTTATCAACCGATGAAATCAATGCTAAATTAGATGTACTTCGCAAAGCTAGAGTTGTTGCAATGAATACTAAAGCTCCTAAAAAGAAAGCAAGGGTGTTTGACTTTGATGATACACTCGCTACGAGCAAATCTAACGTGCTTTATACGCTTCCAGACGGCACAGAAGGTAAATTAACCGCTACTGAATTTGCGGCTCAATCAGAGCAGCTACAGGAAGCTGGAGCAGAATTTGATTTTTCTGAGTTTTCTAAAGTTGTTGATGGTCAAAAAGGACCATTAGCTCAGCTTGCTAAGAAATTAGTTGAAGCAAAAGGAGAACGTGATGTATTTGTATTGACTGCAAGACCAGCTAATTCAGCTCAACCAATACAAAGTTTTTTAAGAAGTGCACTAGGTATTAGTGTACCATTAGAAAACATAACAGGCTTAGGAGATGGAACACCATCAGCTAAAGCTTTTTGGATGGCAGAAAAAGTTAGTGAAGGATATAACGATATGTTCTTTGCTGATGATGCTAAAGCAAATGTTGCTGCTGTTAATGATATGCTTGAACGACTTGGTGTTAAAAAGAAAACACAGGTTGCTAAAGAAACTGAAGCTCCTGCGCTTGATGATGCAATGGATAATATATTAAGAAGAAAAGGTTCGAGTAGAGGATCTTTCTTTAAAAAATATAATATTTATGTTCCAGCTGGTGCGGATGATTTTGTTGGATTGCTATACACGTTCTTAGGTAAAGGCAAAGAAGGAGAACAGACACTTAAGTTTTTTGAAGACAATTTACTTAGACCGTTTGCTGAAGGTATATCCGCATATGAAAGTGCGAAAGTTAATTTAGCAAAAGACTACAAAGCTTTAAGCAAGAGGTACAATAATAAAAAGCTTTTAAAAGAAGAAATAATTGATGGTGTATATACAAACGAACAAGCTGTTCGTGCGTACTTATATGATAAAGCCGGATATGATTTGGATATTAATAAAGCTGACGCTTCTGAACTTATAGCTACTGTAGAAGGTAACTCTGAATTACGTGCATTCGCAGAAGACTTAGCTAAAATAACTAAGATACCTGAAGGCTATCCAGCTATTACGGTTGATTGGATTGGTGGTAATATTCAAACTGATTTAGCTAACGTATCTAATAAGGGGCACAGAGATATGTTCTTGCAAGAATGGAAGAGCAACAAAGATCAAATATTTTCTCCAGAGAATATGAAATTAATTTCTCAGTTGCATGGTAATGATTTTACCGATGCACTTAAGAATATTTTAGAACGTATGGAGACTGGAGTAAACCGTAAGAAAGGTAAAGATAAAGAATTTAATCAAGCTATGAACTGGTTAAACGCATCTGTAGCAAACATTATGTCGTTTAATACCAGGTCTGCAATACTACAGCAGTTATCAGCTATTAACTTTATGAACTGGTCATTTAATAATCCGTTTATGATGGCTAAAGCTATGGCTAATGTTCCGCAGTTTGCTAAAGACTTTAATACTTTATTTAATTCTGACTTTTTATTAGAAAGACGTGGTGGTATGAAAATTGAAATCAACACCGCTGATCTAGCTAATACTGAGCCAGGAAATTGGTTTACAAAAACACATAAGAAACTTCTTGAAGTTGGATTTATGCCAACGCAATGGGGTGATAGTTTTGCAATATCTTTTGGAGGAGCGAGTTGGTATAGAAATAATATCAATAGACTCGTTAAACAAGGTATGACAGAACAACAAGCTATTGAACAAACGATGCAAGAGTTCCAGGAGATTGCTGAAGAAACACAGCAGTCGTCTAGACCTGATCGTATATCAAGACAGCAAGCATCGGATATTGGAAGATTAATATTAGCATTTGCTAATACACCTTTGCAATATGCGCGATTAACTAAAAAGGCTGCGCTTGATTTAGTAAATAGAAGAGGTGATTGGAAAACAAACGCTTCTAAACTTGTGTATTATGGTGTTGCTCAAAACCTTTTATTCTCAACATTGCAAAGTGCATTATTTTCTATGCTACTAGATGATGGAGTAGAAGAAGAGGAAGAGAAGAAGCTTATGTATGCCGCAAATGGTATTCTTGACGGTACATTAAGAGGTATGGGTTATCAAGGAGCAGTTATTGCTGCACTTAAAAACCTAGGAATGGAATTCTATAGACAAAAGAAAACTAAAGAAGAAGGCGGGCGTGTTTACGACGCATCTATGAAATTAGTTCAACAAGGTTTAAGCATTTCACCACCGATTAGTAAGAAAATCGGAGATATTGTAGAAGCGCAAAGATATGAAACTTGGAAGCAGTATAAATACAGTCCTTTTTATCAGGGCTACGCTGCTGCTAATTACGTTTCAGCCTTAGCCAATATACCTGCAGATAGATTATTTAAGAAGCTTGAAAATATAAACGCCATAAGTTTAGAATATAATGATGCTTGGCAAAATATTTTATTAGGTTTAGGATGGTCACCTTATTCTGTAGATGTAGATTTAACTAAGCTGAGAAGGGGAAGACGCGCACGAGGAGAAAATACACCTCTTGATAAAGTTCAAGAGAATAGTGCGTTACCAGATGGAGTTCTTGGCAAAGCGCATAAAGATGGCACTATTGAATTAGCGCCTGGTTTATCGCCTGCTAAAAAGAAAAAAGTAGTTGCGCATGAAAAGAAACACCTGCACGACATGAAGACAGGTAAGCTAAATTACGACGCTAACTCCATCACTTGGAATGGCAAAAAATATCAACGATTACAAGGTAAAAAAGTATTATTTAACGGTAAGGCTTTACCTGAGGGAGACAAAAGTTTTCCTTGGGAAAAGTCAGCTAACAAAGCAATAACATAATGGCAAGACAAATATTTGCAAGCGACAAGAAAAAATCTGAAGCAGAGAGAAGAAAAGAAGCAAATGCTGCAAGGAAAAAAGAAAAAGATAAGAAAGATAAAAAAGATGCTGCTGAAGCTTTTTCTAAAACTGCTGAAGGCATAAAAAAAAGAGGATTTAAATCTGTAAAAACTAAGCGAAACGAAAGAAAAGAAGGATTTAAAGATGATCGCAAAGATGCTAGGAAAGCTATTAGAAAAGAAGCTAGAGGAAGTGATGAAAGAAAGGAAAAGAGATATGAAGCTCGGGATCTAGCTCGTAAGCAACAAAAGCAAAGACAAGCTGATAGAAAATCATCTTGGGCAGAAAAGCAAGTTCTTAAAGGTAAATTTGAAAATACCGATCAAGCAAATGAACGCTATGATGCCTTGAGAAACATGCGAACTACAAGCAGAAGAGGTCTTGATGAAGTCATGGGCTCTACTGTTGGGCAAACTCAAAATGAGTTAGACGCAGAAGAAGAAGTGTTAACGGAACAATCAAAAGTAAACTCCGCATACAACAATCCATATCTAACTGATCTTACTGTAGAGTAAATAAAAAAAAGGGGATGACGCCGTAATTGGTATCATCCCCTTTTATTATTTTATAATGCTAACTGCAAAATATTTAATCCTAACAAAATCCAAAATCCAAACTTATATATTTGAATTATTGTATTTTCTCGTTTATTATATACGTTATCAGAGTCGTCTAATGAAATATCATCAACAAGTTCTTTAACTTCAAGCGATTTTTCTTCTAACGCCGCTTCTAATTCTTTGATTTTTGTTTTTGCATCTGCAAATGTAAATCTTTTGTTTGCCATAATTTATTTATTTAATTAATAATACTCACAGTAGTTTTCCACTACTGTAATGTAAGTTTGTGTTTGCTCGTCCCAAGCAGTCATTTCGGTTGTTATACAATAATCATCTTCTATTTCACAACTAACCATCACAAGATAGACAGTCAGGATCCATAGCAGCCGCAGCAATGTCACCACGTAAAACGCTTTCCGTTCGTACATAATATAAAGTTTTAATTCCACGTTTCCAAGCTTCCATATGAACTGCATTCATCCAACGAGGTGTGGCTTCAGAAGGAAACGCTAAGTTTAAACTTACAGACTGATCTATATAGTCTTGTCTTATACCTGCTTGATTAATTAATTCTAATTGATTAATCTCCTTAAATGTTTTAAATACATTTTTTACCGCTTCCCCGTCATCTTCTTGGGTAAGTCTTCCTCTGTGATCATAAAACCATCCATCAAGTTGTTTGATGTCTTGCACTGATCCACCATCTGCGAGTACTTTATCCCAAGTCTCTTTGGTGTCGATACCAACTTTCCTAAATACTTTCTTAAGCTCATTGTTTTTTCTTATAAATGTCCCTTTAGCAGATTGTTCTGTAAATACATTAGCAGCCCATGGTTCAATACCTGGTGATACATTACCAGATAATTTTGAATTTGAAACTGTTGGTGCTACAGCTCTTAAATGCGTATTACGCATTCCTGTACCTGCACACCATAAAGGTTCGCCATAAATTTCAGCTAAAGCTCTACTCGCTCTTTCTGTTTCTATTTTTATTTTTGAGAAGATCTCCCTGGTTTTGAATTGGGCTAGCAACCCCTCGAAGGCTATTCCGTTCTTTTGTAGTAAGCTGTGCCATCCCAACACTCCTAACCCTAGTGCCCGACCCTTCACAGCGGACCTTACAGAATTTTCGAATCCCCTTAGTCCCTTCGCTCTCTGTATGAATTCTTCCAGGACACCGTCCAGGAACCAAGTCGCATCGTATACCAGGTTTGTATCCTTCCATTCGTCGTATTTTTCTAGGTTAAGTGATGATAAACAACAAACAAAACTATGAGACTCATCTGTATGAAGAGTAATCTCAGAACATATGTTTGTCATGTGTACCTTTAATCCGTTCGTTTTGTAAGCTTCTGGATTAACTTTGTTTGTATTGCCTTTAAAGAGGATATATGGCTCACCAGTTGCTTTACGCTTTTGGATAAGCTTGCCCCATCTTTTTCTTGCTTCTTGGTCTCCCGCTTCAAGCTTTCGCATAAACTTATCGCCAACGACAGCACACTGATGTAAGTTAAGAGATTGCCTGTTGACGTCTCCTTTAGGTTCCCTAATTTCAATCCAATCGAGGAAATCATCGTGTTCAATATTGATGTTAACTGATGCAGCTCCTCTTCTAACGCTACCTTGGTTGGTCGCGAGTATAGTTGAGTCATAGATTTTGCAAAAAGGGACAACTCCGTCTGATGTTCCATTACCTGTAATTCTTGCTCCGGCGGGTCTAATCATATTAACACCGATGCCTACTCCGCCGCCGTGTTTTGCAAGTAGCATCATTTCTAAATTCTTTTGTCCAATATCCTGTATTGAATCAGCTACGTCTATACCAAAACAACTAATAGGTAAACCGCGATCAGTACCTGTATTAGACAGCACAGGAGAGGCTAAACACAGCCAACCTTGCCATATATACTCAAAAAACTTTTCAGCGAGTTCTGGCTTGTATAAACGCCTTGCAACAGCGTTTGACACACGCATATAAGCGTCACGAGGTGTCTCCCCTTGAAGTAAATAGCCACCAGCTATTGTTTTCTTATAAACTTCAGTGTCTCCCCAATTAGGGTAATCAACACCTTTCTTCCATTCGTTATTCCACATTAATTACTTTTTTTATATACTAATGTTTTATTGTATAATTTTTTTCTATCTGCATATTTTTCAGCACGCTTAGCTTGTTTATTATTTTTTACGTATATTTCAACAAGATCAATCTCACCGTTTGGTTTAAATGTAGTTATTTTAAGCCAGTCTTTTTTGATAATCTCTATGCCCATTGGCATATCGCTATAGTCACATTTCCATGTGCCTTCATGCGATTTTTGTGCACTCAATGTTGCCATCGCTAATAAACAAATTGTTACTATAATATTTTTCATAATTATTTAATTTGATAGTATATATATTATATATCCTATAGTTACATTTATATTAACAGCGACTAAGTTCCATTGCTTAGCCACCCAAACCTGTGGCGTTGAAACAACTCCACCTATTATATACGTAATAGCGCCTATATTTCCATAAGGTAAAAGATATGGAGACATCATAATAAAAGCTGTCCCCATATATCCTAATCTATTAGCTATACGTTCTTTAGCACTTAACCTACGGTCTTGAACTAAAAGTCTTAAAAAGCTTTTCTTCCATCTAAACTCGCATCGTTGACAAGTCTTTTTACCTGCATGTTTAAACTTAGAATCTTTTTTACGTTTTTTACATATATTACAGCTCCTCATGCCTATAATTAACTAATAATTCTTCATCTTTTTTTATTTTTTTTAAAGCAAATCCGAATACTTCATCATTCATCATTTTAAAAACAACATTTGGATTTGAACTATGATTTATGTATCTGGTTAACGTAGTTCTTTTATCATTTATAGTAGCTTCACCAATTACTTCATCTTTTAAAATATTTTTATTAGCAAATAATCCTTGTCCTTGTATTTTTGAAGAAGCTTTGTAATAAACATCACTTTTAACTTCTATTAAATAATATTTATCGTTATATTCCATCCAGTCTAAAAGCTGTTGATTTGTAAAACCTATTTCTTTTAAATATAAATCAAAGTCACTCATTACCAAATATCTTCAAAATCTTCTCCTTCACCCGCTTTGGAATAATCAGTCGGACGAACAGCAAAAAAATCAGTATGAGTATGCCCCCCGGTAAGATGATAGAACCAGTCAAGATTTTCTGCTCCTTTTTCGTCAAAGCTAAAGTACGACCCGAGGTCTGCGTAACCGAGTTCAAACAGTTTTTCATTAAGTCTTTTTCTAATAAACTGCTTAAGGTCGTAGGCTTTGAGATTTTCGATGTCTCCCAGCTCAAACATTTTGTCGATATAATTTTCTTCTGCTTTAAGCATTGCTTTAGCTGCTTCTGTAACATCTTTTCTACAATTTTCTAATAGCTTAGGATCTTCATCGCACATATGTCTAAACAATTGACAACCCATTTTACTATGTAAAGATTCATCTCGTACAGACCATTTCATCTGTTGACCAATACCTTTTAACAAATTTCTAAGCTGGAAGCTATATAATACTGCAAAAGCACTATATAAACTAACACCTTCTGCAAATGCACTAAATATTGCTAATGACTTTCCTATTCCTACCGTGTCTTTACCTTCGTAAGAAACTAAGTTTTCAAACCTGTCCATTGTTGCTTCATCTTGCAAAAAAGCTTCAAAGTTTTCTAAACCTAAAGTTTCATTTAAATAAGAGTACGCAACAGCGTGTATTGTTTCTTGACTTCCAAACATCATAGCCATTTGCTGTATTTCATGCTTAGGAAACCAACCTACAACTTTTTGTGTCCAATAATCTGAAACAGCACACTCTGTTTGTGCAAAGCCTAAAAGAATATTACCTACTAAATTCTTTTCTTCTTTAGTTAATTTTTCATTCCAATCTTTAACATCACCTGACATAGGTATTTCAGTGTGCAACCAAAAAGCTTGCGCTTGTTTTAGCCAGCCTTCTGTGTAGTACTCAGGATACTCAAATGGCTTATACGGTACCCTCTGTTTGAATAGACTCATCTTTATCTTTCTTATATTGTTCTTTTAACTCTTCTAGTGCAGCTTCGTAGCCAGGCATTTTTTTAACTAATTCAGTGGTACCAATAGATAAATCTTTTAAATTGGTTATTTCATGAATTACCCTATTAACAGCACCGCCTAAAGCTTCTAGCTTATTTTGCATTTCAATTAACTTAGACTCTTTCATATATTTTTACTTAATATTAATGGGCTAGCATCTATATGATGATAAACTCTATAATGATTGTCCATATCTTCAATTATTATTTCTTTATTTTTAAATCTTTTCGGGTAATTTTTTATTACGTACTCTTTTATATTATTCATAATGTATTGTTAAAACTAATTCTACAAGTGGCAGGTAAAATACATGCTCTGTGAATTTTGGCTCTGGATAGCTTCTAACTCCTAAAAGTATACCAGGATAAAAACCAATTTCTAATTGCCAGCCTATCATGACTCCGCTAAATAGTAATTAAGCATTTTCATATGAAAGCTAATTCGTTCTTTATGGTATTCACGTAACGAAAACTCCGTGTTTTCTTCCGATTCTTTCAATATCTGATCCTTTGATTGGTCCATTTGTATTGTGTATGTAATGTTTGACATCTTTTTCTAGTTTGCGTCTGTTATACATTATGCGTGACTTCTTCTTCTGCTCTCTTTGATTAGCTGAATCGTCCTGTCCACTTCTTTCTGGTTTTGCGGCTTGTAAAGCGTCTTTCCAATTTTGTTTTTCGTAAGCCATAATTTAAATAATTTCCACCTAATAGGGAATGATTCATTTGCTCTTCCTTTACATTCTATTATGTAGTCTTTTCCAACGAAGTCAGGCGTATACTTAATTCCCAGTATTTTCTTTTGCCCTCTGTTAGTGTAATCACCCTTTCCGTTAGCCTGTTTTTCGTAAGACTCATTGTCAAAATTAAATCCCTCGATAAGCTGGAAAACTTCATTTTCATACCCTTCAAATAGTTTGTTTTTCTTTAAAGCCATATATGTGTATCGCTCTAAACCTGATGCAAAGTTTATTCCATCGTAAGTTATTTTTTTAGCCTGTACAGGTCCTCTTTTTTTACTTCGTCGTTTCATATGTTACTTTAATATCACCAGGATACATTGTGCTTGTTGTGCTATACATGCCGAGCCCTTTAGGTGGGCCCGGTTCTGGAGTAGAAGTTATAGGGTTTACTTCAGCTTCAGCTTCTTTATAGTCTTGGTATATTTTTTCAGTAAGCTCTTCAGTCATAGACATTTTTAGTTTTTCAAGATAGTTAACAGCATCCATAAGTTCTTCTTGTAGATGATTAAGCCACTTGTGCATATTAGGTTCATCGTCATGCAAAGTAACACCGTACTTTTTATAACCAACGTCTGAGCGTTCTTTAAACTTATCTATAACTTGTTTTATAATTTTATCTCGCATATTTTAGAAGTAAGGTTTTAAATTTATATATGTAGAAACAAGCAAGCGTAATCTTTTTACGTCTTCAACATTATTAAAATCTATATTATCTATAGTTTCGTTTACTTTTTCTAATAGCTTAACAGCTGTATTTAATGTAGCATCATCTAGTTGTGCAGCTTTTAATTTACTCATATTAATTGTCTTTTACAAATGTTCCATTAATCATTTTACCTGTACGTTTTGAAATCTCATTGTATGCAGCTTCAATACATTCTTCTATATTAAACCCTTCTAAGTACGCTAAGTTGGTTAAAACGACTACCATATCGCCTATAGCGTCTTTTGTTTCAACTTTATCAGACTTTAATAAACTCATCGCAAGTTCACCAGCTTCTTCCATTAATTTAAGAAACTGTGTTTTAGAATCTCCTTTGTCATACAGACCTCTTTCTTTAGCCCATTCTCTAATCAATTCAAATTGATCTTGATGAGAATATAATTTTTCTTTAGTTAAAATTTTGTCGTACGTTGTGAACGGGCCAGCTTCCGCCATTGCTTTGTTATATACGTAACAAGTTGATGGGCCAAACTGACTGCTATGAACATTAGATATAATCCAATCAATTTTATCCTCTGAGTCCAAGACATAAGTTCCTTCTGATGTTTCAATTTTTAAATTAATTAAAAAATTAGCGTCAATATCTTTTTTAGATACTTTAAAAGTGGTAGTAAATTCTGATGATGAATGTTTACTCATTTTTTTATTTTTCTTAAATAAATCTTTATATAATTTTCGGTCTACTTTATAACCTAAATCTTTTTGCAAAGTTCTTTCTGCTTCAGAGGCTTCAACAATGTCATCTGTTGCAAATAATATTTCATACTCGCCTTGCTTATAACCTTGCGTCTCAACAACTCTTTTTTGTATATCAGTTGTGCAGCCAACTTTTTTGCCTGGTATATGATATACTTTGTATTTACCTGTTGGAATTTCCATGTTGTTTATTTATTTTATTTATAATCTCAATACTTTTATCGCTCAAAAACTGGGACATATAGTTACTCTTTTGAAACCATAGGTCCGACGTTGAGGTCAGCTTTGATTGGCGGGTGTGGTTCATATCCAGATATGTTTATCATTTTATGTGTTGGTATTCTTAAAAATCCTCCGGCTCCTTCCATAACATCAAGTCCCCAATCGACGCTAACACTAGGAAGTTTCCGAAAATCGCGGGATAGTTGCTCTTTAGCTTGATCGATATGATTATTGTAAAGATGACAATCGCCAAGTGAAACAATAAGCTGACCAGGCGTATAGCCTGTCCCTTTAGCAAGCATAAGTAATAGTAGCCCATACATTGCGAAATCATAAGGTAGGCCAAGAAAAACATCGGCGCTTCGTTGATTCCACATAAGATCCATTTTCCCATCGTTTATATATATTTGAAAACCATAATGGCATGGAGGCAAAGCCATATCATCAATATCAGCTGCATTCCAAGCGTTAACCATAAGGCGACGGCTGGACGGATTGCTTTTGATCTCACGAATAAGTTTTCTAATTTGGTCAACACCATTGAAGTTCCTCCACTGAACACCGTAAACAGGACCAAGAGTCCCGTCTGTTCTACCGGACCGCTCATAATCCGCATTCCAGTAAGTAAGACCATTATTATTAAGATACTCAATATCCGATCGTCCTTGAAGTATCCATAAAAGTTCTGTAACTGCATGATTAAAATATATTTTTTTAGTTGTTAATAAAGGAAATCCTGTTGACATATCATGGCGTAGTATTCGTCCAAACACAGATCGCGTCCCAACGCCTGTTCTGTCCTTCTTTTGTCTTCCTCCGT
>Ga0206682_10003397_pt1 | contig 13600 bp, 10 predicted proteins | sample M240m12015metaG_FD_155444 | JGI IMG/M metagenome (GOLD analysis project Ga0206682, IMG submission 155444) | Ammonia-oxidizing marine archaeal communities from Monterey Bay, California, United States - M2 40m 12015 | ecosystem: Environmental > Aquatic > Marine > Intertidal zone | place: USA... | reverse complement strand
TTAGCGGCGATAATAGCATCTCTAATTGCCGTTGTTGGATGCATATATTTTGCATATGTTAAATCTTCTACTAATCCGAAAGGATGGGGAGCATTACAATACCCACAACTTGCGCTTGGAATGTTAGCTATATTTACCTATGTTGGGGTTGAGGTAACAATTCAGAGTAATTTAGGTGAAGTTTTAAAGTTAGTTACCGATAAAGTAAATAACCTTAATGGACTAGGTTTACCAGCACTAGGTGATACAGAAATTGCTAAATATATCTCATTATATTGGGGAGGTTTAATGATTGGCAGATGGACTGGAGCAATTAGTGTTTTTAATCCAACAAAGGGGTTAAAGAAAGTTCTTTTAATAATAGTTCCATATATAGCTTTTGGAGTAATTGTTTTAGTTAATTACGGAAGTTACACGATGAATGAAATTATTATATTTTCAGTTATTGTAGCTATACAAATTGTTGGCTTTTTTATTGCTAAAGACAAAGCAATAGCAACTCTAAAAGTATTTAGCATGATTGGATTAACAGCAATGTTAATAGGGTTATTTTCAACCGGGACAGTAGCATTGTTTGCTTTTATCAGTGGTGGTCTTTTCTGCTCTATAATGTGGCCTTGTATTTTTTCATTAAGTATTACTGGTTTAGGAAAATATACTTCACAAGGATCTTCATTTTTGGTAATGATGATTTTAGGTGGCGCTATTATCCCTCCTATTCAAGGAAAAATTGCTGATATTTTCACTATTCAGTCATCTTATTGGGTAGCAGTATTATGTTTTGCTTATCTAATTCTTTACGCGTTTTTAACTAAAAAAATATTAGGAGATCAAATTGAAAATTAATTAATGAAAAGAAGAGGATTTATTAAAAAAAGCTCTTTACTAGGTGTAAGTGTTGGTATCCCTAGTTCATTTGCTTTGGAAATAAATGAACCTCAATTGAAACTGAAAAAATTTCCATTAGTTATAGCGACTTGGGATGTAAAAAATGCAACAAAAAAAGCGTGGGATTTATTAGAAAGTGGATCTAGTTCTTTAGATGCAATAGAGCAAGGGTGTATGATAGAGGAAGCTGATGCTAATAATAAATCTGTTGGAAAGGGTGGGTTGCCAGATAGAGATGGAAATGTAACATTGGATGCATGCATTATGAGTTCTAATGGAGATTGCGGATCCGTATTATATTTAAAAAATATAACTCACGCTATTTCAGTAGCAAGAAAAATAATGGAAGAAACACCTCATGTCATGTTAGCCGGGGTTGGTGCTGAAAAATTTGCATACTCTTTGGGTTATAAAAAAGAAAAATTATTAACTGACAAATCTAGATTAGATTGGTTAGACTGGAAATTGAAATCAGAATATAAGCCAATAATAAATATTGAAAATCACGATACTATAGGAATGTTGGCTATTGATAAAAATGGTGATATTTCTGGCGGATGTACAACTAGTGGCTTAGCTTACAAAATGTCTGGTAGAGTTGGAGATTCTCCAATAATTGGGTCTGGACTATTTATTGACAATGAAGTCGGGGGAGCTGTTGCCACAGGTTTAGGAGAAGAAGTTGTTAAAACGGTTGGTAGTTTTTTAGTTGTTGAATTAATGAGAAATGGTTATAGCCCCCAAAAGGCTTGTGAAGAAGCTATAAGAAGAATCGTTTCGAAAAAGAATAGTAATTATAAAGATTTTCAAGTAGGTTATATTGCCATTAATAAAAGTGGGGAGACCGGTAGTTATTCAATTCATGACGGGTTTAGTATGACTAAGTACGAAAACAATCTTAACAAAACATTTAAGTCCAATTATTACAGTGGCTAATTTTTTATGATTAGTATAATTTAATGAATAAAAAAAGATTATTTTTAATAGATGCATATGCTCTAATATTTAGAGGCTATTATGCTTTTATAAAAAACCCGAGAATTAATTCAAAAGGACTTGACACCTCTGCAATTTTAGGGTTTACTAATTCCCTATTTGATGTAATTAAAAGAGAAAATCCAGATTATTTAGCAGTTTGTTTTGATAAAGGGGGTAGTCAAGACAGAGTTGAAATATTTTCAGAGTATAAAGCAAATAGAGATGAAACTCCGGAGGCAATTAAAATTGCAGTGCCTTTTATTGAGCAAATACTAAAAGCATTAAACATTCCAGTTGTTGTAAAAAAAGGATACGAAGCAGATGATATAATTGGAACTTTATCCAAAAAAGCAGAAATAGAAGGTTACCAGACATTTATGGTTACCCCTGACAAAGATTTTGCACAACTAGTTACTGAAAACATTTTTATGTATAAACCGATGTTTGGTGGTGGCTATGAAGTTTGGGGTGTAGATGAAGTGAAAAATAAGTTTGAGGTTTCTGATCCAATTCAAGTAATCGATTTTTTAGGTATGAAAGGAGATTCGGCTGATAATATTCCTGGACTGCCTGGAGTTGGTGATAAAACTGCTAAGAAATTTATTGCGGAATATGGTAGTATGGAGAAATTATTAGCTAACACTGATAAATTAAAAGGTAAATTAAAAGAGAAAATAGAATCAAATAAAGAATTAGGATTACTCTCCAAAAAACTTGCAACAATAATCCTCGATGTACCTGTTGATTTCAGCCCCAACGAATTTAAATTTAAGGTAACAAATTCATCAGAAGTTAAAGATGTTTTCAGGGAATTAGAATTTAGAAGATTAATAGAAAGTGTTGACAAAATTTTTAAGATTAATAATGATAACGAAAAAGAAGGGTTTAAAATAAAATCAGAATCAACTAAACAAACACCAGTAGAAAATGCTGGATCAGGTCAGTTTTCTTTATTCGATGAAACAAATACAATTGAAAAACAAAAAATATTTAAAAGAAATAATCTATCTAATTCATCAAACTATTACCAAACAATTGATTCAAGTTTTGGTTTAAAACTGTTATTAAAAAAACTTAATATTAATACATCTGTTAGCTACAAACTTTTATCAAATAAAATAAATTATTTGTCAGATGAAATAGTAGGAATTTCGATATGTTGGGAAAAAGGAAAAGCATACTACTTATCCTTTTCGAATGACTTTGAAATTAATGAGGTAAAGTCATTTTTTGAAAATGAAAATATTGAAAAAATTAGTGATGATATTAAAAATGACATTAAACTTCTTAGTCAATACAACATAAAAGTTAAGGGTCAAATATTTGATACTAAATTAGCTCATTACATTATTAATCCTGATACTAACCACTCTATTAATCTACTGTCTGAAACATACCTAAATTACACATTAATTGATTTACAATTGATAACAGGTAAGGGGAGAAATCAAAAATTAATTTCCGATTTAGAGACAAGTCAAGTAAAAGATTATATATGCGAACAGGCAGATGTAAACCTTCAATTAAAAAGTCATTTTAAAACTGAACTAATCAATACTAAGCTATTAAGCTTATTTGATAAAATTGAAACTCCACTTTTAAAAGTTTTAGCTGATATGGAAGTTCAAGGAATCAATTTAGATATTAAATTCCTTGAATCGTTAAAAAAGGATTTAATTGACGATATTTCAATTTTAGAACAATTAATTTACACTGAAGCTGGAGAAAATTTCAACATTTCCTCCCCTAAACAATTAGGAGAAGTTTTATTTGAAAAAATGGAGTTAGTTAAAAATCCTAAAAAAACTAAAACTGGTCAATTTTCAACCTCTGAGGATATTCTGAAAGAGCTATCTTTAGAGCATGATTTTGTCAAAAATATTATTCAATACAGAAGCTTGTCAAAATTGATGAGTACATATGTTGATTCTTTACCTAATCAAGTATTAAATTCTACAAATAGAGTTCACACTGAATATCTACAAACAGTAGCTTCGACTGGTAGATTAAGTAGTATAAATCCCAACTTACAAAATATACCTATTAGAACCGAAAGGGGTAGAGAAATTAGAAAAGCTTTTATTCCTAAAGATGAAAATCACTTTTTACTGGCTGCTGATTATTCACAGATAGAATTACGAATAATAGCATCTATGAGTGAGGAAAAGAATATGATTAAAGCATTTAATAATAATGAAGATATTCATAGTTCTACTGCATCAACAGTGTTTGATATTCCAGTAACTGAAGTGACTAAAACACAAAGATCAAATGCTAAAACAGTTAATTTTGGTATTATATATGGTGTTTCTGCATTTGGATTAAGTAATCAAACGGATTTATCTAGATCTGAATCAAAAGAGCTTATCGAAACCTATTATGAAAAATATCCAAATTTAAAAAAATTCATTAGTGATCAGATTGCTTTCGCAAGAAATAATGGGTATGTTAAAACATTAATTGGGAGAAAAAGATACCTTAAGGATATTAATTCAAATAATGGATTGGTTAGAAGTGGAGCTGAAAGAAACGCAGTAAATGCCCCGATACAAGGTACCGCAGCAGATATTATCAAAATAGCAATGATCAATATTCATAATAGATTATCAAAAGAAAAATTATCAAGTAAAATGTTATTACAAGTTCATGATGAATTAGTATTTGATGTCTATAAGCCAGAAATAAGTCAAACTATTTCAGTTATTAGAGAGGAAATGGAAAATGCTTTTAAATTAAATATCCCATTAACAGTAGATATAGATTATGGTCTCAACTGGTTAGAAGCACATTAAATTATTTACATATATCTATTTAGTCTGTATCCCAAAAAAATAATTTTATAGTTCTATTTGCTATTCAAATATATAATTGTAGATTTGCACACTCTTTTCGAGAGAAAATAATTATTAATGAAAATATTATAAATTGGATAATTTAAGTTATAAAACTATTTCAGCAAACAAGGCTACCGTAAATAAGCAGTGGGTAATTGTTGATGCAGATGGTCAAAATTTAGGTAGATTAGCTTCAAGAGTAGCTATCTTATTAAGAGGAAAGCACAAAACAGATTTTACACCTCATGTAGATTGTGGAGACAATGTTATTGTAATTAATGCCTCTAAAGTTAAGCTAAGCGGAAACAAATGGGAAGAAAAAATGTATGTAAGACATACAGGGTATCCTGGTGGACAAAGATTTAAATCTGCCACACAACTTTTTGATCAAAATCCATCTATAATTGTTGAGAAATCAGTTAAAGGAATGCTTCCAAAAAACAAACTTGGGGCTGCATTATTTAGAAACTTATATGTGAATTCTGATTCAAGTCATAATCATGAAGCTCAAAAACCAACTATTATTAACTTAAACGAAGTGAATTAATGGAAGACACAATTCATAAAATTGGACGTAGAAAAACAGCCGTTGCTAGAGTATATCTAAAAAAAGGGAAAGGTAAAATTACTGTAAATAAGAAAGATTCTTCAGTTTACTTTCCTACACCAACGCTACAATTTAAAATAAACCAACCTCTTGTTATGACTAGTAATGAGAAAAAGTTTGATATAAATATTAATGTCTACGGAGGTGGGGCTACAGGTCAAGCTGAAGCTGTAAGACTAGCTCTATCAAGAGCTATGTGTGAATTAAATGAAGAAAATAGAGGAATTCTTAAACCTGAAGGCTTGTTAACAAGAGATCCAAGAATGGTTGAAAGGAAAAAATTCGGTCAGAAAAAGGCTAGAAAAAAATTCCAATTCTCGAAAAGATAAAATTAATAACCAGTTTTTGTTGTCTATGAATTTTTATTCAAGATTTAGTTTAGCATCTAAATGATCAAGTTATAAACACTAGGCATTGCTATTCAACAGAAAGTAAACTATCACAAAATGGGAAAATTAGAAGTAAAAGAATTATTAGAAGCAGGTGTTCACTTTGGACATCTTACAAGAAAATGGAATCCAAACATGGCTCCTTTCATCTACATGGAAAGAAACGGGATCCATATTATTAATCTTTACAAAACTGTTGCAAAAATTGACGAAGCTTCTGAGGCACTGAAAAAAATTGCTGCATCTGGAAGAAAAATATTATTTGTAGCTACAAAAAAACAAGCTAAAGAAATTGTTGCAGAATCTGCCTCAAAAGTAAATATGCCATACATTACTGAAAGATGGCCTGGTGGAATGCTGACAAATTTTGTAACTATCAGAAAAGCAGTTAAAAAAATGGCTGCAATTGATAGAATGAAAAAAGATGGCACATTTAACACTCTTTCTAAAAAAGAAAGACTACAAGTGGGTAGGCTTAGAGAAAAATTAGAAAAGAATTTGGGATCTATTTCAGATATGACAAGGTTGCCTGGGGCATTATTTGTTGTAGATATAATTAGAGAGCACATAGCAATTAAAGAAGCTCAAAAATTAAATATTCCAATATTTGCAATGGTTGATACTAACTCTGACCCAAGAGAAGTAGAATATGTTATTCCATCTAACGATGATGCATCAAAATCAATTACTAAAATTTTAGAAAATATTACCCCTGCTATACAAGAAGGTTTAGCTGAAAGAAATTCTGAAAAAGAAAATAGTAAAGACGATTCTAAAGCTGTAAAGCCTGAGGCTAAAGTTGAAGAAGCTAAAGTTGAAGAAGCTAAAGTTGAAGAAGCTAAAGTTGAAGAAGCTAAAGTTGAAGAAGCTAAAGTTGAAGAAGCTAAAGTTGAAGAAGCTAAAGTTGAAGAAGCTAAAGTTGAAGAAGTTAAAGCTGAAACAGAATCAGAAACTAAATCTGAAGACAAATAAATTACAATACAACAATCTTATAATTTTTTCAAATCATGGCAAAAATAACAGCTGCAGAAGTAAATAACTTAAGAAAAACAACAGGTGCTGGAATGATGGACTGTAAAAAGGCATTAGTTGAGGCTGACGGTAACTTAGAAAAAGCAATTGAAATTCTTAGAAAAAAAGGGCAAAAAGTTGCTGCTAAAAGAGCTGATAGAGAATCCTCGGAGGGTGCTGCTATTACAAAAACTAATGATGATAACACAGTTGGAGTAGCTATAGTTCTTGGATGTGAAACAGATTTTGTTGGTAAAAATGAAGACTTTGTAGAATTAGCAAATAATATAGCTGTGATTGCACTTAACTGTAACTCAAAAGAAGAGCTATTAAATTCTAAAATTGGTGATTTAACAGTTAGCGAAAAATTGATTGAACAAACTGGTGTCATTGGAGAAAAGTTAGAAATAAATGCTTTTGAAAAAGTAAATGCCCCTTTTGTTGGATCTTATATACATGCTGGAAATAAAATTGCTTCAATAGTTGGATTATCTGCTAATATTGAAGGTTCAGATCTAGCTGCTAAAGATGTTTCTATGCAAGTTGCTGCTATGAACCCAATTGCATTAGATGAGAATGGAGTAGATTCAGTTGTAATTGAAAAAGAAATTGAAATTGCTAAAGACCAATTAAGATCAGAAGGCAAACCAGAATCAATGTTAGACAATATTGCTAAGGGTAAGTTAAAAAGATTTTTTAAAGACAACACTCTTGTGAATCAAGACTTTATTAAGGACAGTAAACAAAGCGTTAAAAATTATGTGAGTTCATATCAGCAAGATTTAAGTGTTGTTGAATTCAAAAGAGTAGCCTTAGGCTAATAATTTCCTTATTATTTTTTTTTATTTAATTAAAAAATCTGCAGTATCTTAGCTTAACTTCAAAATTAAGCATGAAATACAAAAGGATATTACTCAAACTTTCAGGTGAAGCCTTAATGGGCAATAAAAACTTTGGTATTGACCCAGAGAGATTACAAGACTACGCAACAGATATTAAACAAATAGTAGACTTAGGTGTACAGGTTGCTATTGTTATTGGAGGCGGAAATATTTTCAGAGGTTTTTCTAACAATAATGAACATAAAATTGATAGGGTACAAGGAGATCATATGGGTATGCTAGCTACCGTGATTAACGGTCTTGCTTTACAAAGTACTTTAGAAAATTCTGGAGCTCCAACAAGACTTCAAACTGCCATAAAAATTAATGAAGTTGCCGAACCTTTTATAAGAAGAAAAGCTATAAGGCATTTAGAAAAAGGAAGAGTTGTTATTTTTGGTGGTGGGACTGGAAATCCATATTTCACAACTGATTCTGCTGCAGTGCTAAGAGCAATTGAAATTGAGTCAGATGTAATTTTAAAGGGGACTAGAGTTGACGGAATATATGACGAAGATCCTGAAAAAAATATTAATGCAATAAAGTTTGATAACATTTCATTTGAGGATGTTTTAACAAAAGGATTAAAGGTAATGGACACTACAGCATTTACTCTTAGCCAAGAGAATAAATTACCTATAATTGTGTTTGACATGAACAAAAGAGGGAACTTATTAAAATTAATCTCAGGAGAAAAAATTGGCACAACTGTTAACCTTTAAATCATTTTAAATAAACTTAAATAGAATGGAAGAAGAATTAAAATTTATTTTTGAATCAGCAGAAGAAGCAATGTCTAATGCAGTAAAACATTTAGAAAAAAAACTATTAAATATAAGAGCAGGTAAAGCAAATACTTCAATGCTTGGAAGTATTGTTGTTGAATATTATGGAGCATTAACTCCATTAACTCAAGTTGCTAGTGTTAATACACCTGATGGAAGAACTATAGTTGTACAACCTTGGGAAAAAAATTTATTAGCTGAAATTGAAAAAGCAATTATGAATGCTAATTTAGGATTTAATCCAATGAATAATGGGGAAAGCATAATTATAAATGTTCCTGCACTTACTGAAGAAAGAAGAATTGATTTAGCTAAACAAGCTAAAAGTGAAGCAGAAGAAGCAAAAATTGTTGTTAGAAATTCTAGAAAAGACGCTAACAATGAAATAAAAAAATCTGATGGATTTTCTGATGATTTAAAAGAAAATGCAGAAAAAGATATTCAAGAATTGACAAACAAGAATATTGATAATATTAATTCAATATTTGAAGTAAAACAGAAAGAGATTATGACTTTATAATATATTATTTACTAGAATAATATTACTGTAATTAATATCTTTACTAAATACACAATTAAATAACATGGCTAGAGTATTTTTAGTTGGATTTTGGGATTCAGTTTCGAATTTAATTCTAAAAAACAGAATCTTAATAATCGCTTTATTATCCTTGGCTACTTCATTTTTTATTAGCCAATGGCAATATATAAAGTTTTCAAACACTGAAGCTAATTTGTTGCCAGACAATCATGAAGTAAACCTTGAGTACTTAGATTTTACTGATAAATTTGGGGAAGAAGGAAATTTGATTGTAATTGGAGTTAAAGACTCTTTACTCTTCACAACTGAAAATCTCAATGCATGGAATAATTTATCAAAGGTTTTAAAAGATACTAGCTTTGTTGAGTCTGTAATAGCTATTGGTGACTTACAAAAACTTAAAAAGGATAAAAAGAAACAACAGTTTTACCTCGAACCTTTTATAAAAGATACAATCAAGTCTGATATTGAACTAATTTCAATAAAAAAAGAGCTGTTTGAAAAATACCCTTTTTATGATGAATTTTTATTCAATACTAAAACAAAATCTGTAAGAACAGCTATTCATTTAAAGAAATCAATAGTAAATGAACCTGGTAGAGAAACATATATTAATAATGTTTTAATCCCTAAAGTTAAATCGTTTGAGTCAAATTACAATTTGGACATTAAAATTTCTGGCATGCCTTACGTCAGAACAAAAAATGCTGAAAACATAAAAAGTGAAATCTCCACTTTTGTGATTTTAGCTCTAATAATTACTTCAATAATATTTTTCTTGTTCTTTAGGTCTTACCGTGCAACGTTTATTTCGTTATTTGTTGTAATGATTGGGGTTGTTTGGACGGTTGGAATTTTAGGGCTTTTTATCACAAATACTCCTCCAGGTGATTTTGAAATTTCGGTTCTTACTGGTCTTATACCACCACTAATAATAGTAATTGGAATTCCAAATTGTATTTTTCTTATAAATAAATATCAGCATGAAGTAAATAAGCATGGGAATAAAGCAAAATCTCTACAAAAAGTAATTACTAAAATTGGTAATGCTACTTTAATGACAAATGTAACTACTGCATCAGGATTTGCAACTTTTATCATTACAAATAGTAAACTTCTAAAAGAATTTGGTATTGTAGCATCTCTTAGTATTTTGGCAATTTTCATATTATGTATTTTAATAATTCCGATAATTTATAGCTTTTTACCAATTCCTGAAGAAAAGCACTTAGAGCACTTAAATAGAACTTGGATAAATTCTTTAGGAGATTGGATTGAAAAAACTGTAAAAAAAAGTAAAATCAATATTTACATAATTTCTGTTCTACTTCTTGTTACAAGTATTATTGGTATATATCAAATTCGAATTTCTGGTAGTATTATTGACGACATGCCACAAAAAGCAGATTGGTTCGATGATATAATGTTTTATGAAAAAGAGTTTAACGGAATAATGCCTCTAGAGATTTTAATAAATACCAAGCGCAAAAAAGGAGTTACAAAACTTTCCACCATAAAAAAAATGAGTAAAATAGAAGATGTAATTCTAGAAATTCCTGAATTATCTAAACCTATTTCAATGGTAAGCTTAGTGAAATACTCTAAACAAGCATATTACAATGGCAACCCTAAATATTACCAAGTTCCGACTTCTCAAGAAAATAGCTTTATATTATCGTATGCTAAAAATTCAACTTCTGGTTCTGATGTTGATCTAATTAAAAACTATGTAGATTCTACAGGTCAATACACAAGGATCACAGCTTTTATGAAGGATATGGAAATTGAAAAGATGGAAGAAATTGAAAAAAAATTAAATTATGAGATTTCTAAAATAATGCCATCCAATAATTTTGAAGTTTCAATAACAGGAAAAGCATATTTATTTCAAAAAGGAACTAAATATTTGGTGAAAAATTTAATTATCTCTCTTTCTTTAGCCATATTTTTAATAGCGCTATTAATGGCCTATATGTTTAGATCTTTAAAAATGATATTTATTTCTTTGATTCCTAACTTATTACCATTGATTGTTACTGCTGGTTTAATGGGTTATTTAGGTGTTGCCATAAAACCATCTACAATACTAATATTCAGTATTGCATTTGGGATTGCAGTTGATGATACAATTCATTTTCTAGCTAAATATAGACAAGAGTTAATTACTAATAATTGGGAAGTAAAAAAATCTGTCTACAATGCTCTTCGTGAAACTGGGGTTAGTATGTTTTATACCTCAATTGTATTGTTTTTTGGGTTTTCAGTATTTACAGTATCAAATTTTGGAGGTACAGTAGCTCTGGGCGCATTAGTTTCTGCTACATTATTATTTGCAATGTTATCTAACCTTTTACTGTTGCCTTCAATGTTACTGTCCCTAGAAGGCTCAATAGCAAATGAAAAAGTTTTAAAAGAACCTTTGATAAAAATTATTGAAGATGAAGATGTGGTAAATTAAGTATAATTTATTTTAATACTTATCTTTGAAAATATAATTTAAAGTCAAATGAAAAATCATTCAATAAAAGATCTTTTGCTAAGTACCAAAACTATGTCTAAAGTAACCATAAATGGTTGGGTTAGAACTTTTAGGGCTAATCGCTTTATAGCATTAAATGATGGCTCATCTATTTCTAGTGTACAATGTGTTGTTGATTTTGAAAATTTTGACGAAAGTGTTTTAAAAAAAATAAATACCGGAACAAGTTTAGAGATTACTGGTGATTTAGTTGAAAGTCAAGGAAGTGGTCAGAAATTTGAAATTATTGTCTCTGACCTAAGGGTTTTAGGTGAATGTGATTCAGAAGAATTTCCTATACAACCCAAAAAACATTCGTTTGAATTTCTACGTGATAATGCACATTTAAGGACCAGGACTAATACTTTTAGTGCCATTATGAGACTGCGATCAAGTTTATCATTTGCTGTACATAATTATTTTAACTCCAATGGTTTCTACTATGTTCATACCCCTATAATTACATCAAGTGATGCTGAGGGAGCTGGTGAACAATTTAGAGTAACCACTCTAAATCCAAAAAATCCACCGTTAGATGAAAATAGTGAAGTGGATTTTTCTAAAGATTTTTTTGGTAAAGAAACAAGTCTAACAGTTTCTGGACAACTGGAAGCCGAAACCTATGCTATGTCATTAGGAAAAGTATATACTTTTGGGCCAACATTTAGAGCAGAAAATTCAAATACATCAAGACATTTATCTGAATTTTGGATGATTGAACCTGAAGTTGCCTTTATGGATTTATATGGTAATATGGATTTAGCAGAAAGTTTTTTAAAATATCTGTTACAATACATTGTCAAGAACAACATCGATGATCTAGAGTTTTTAGAACAAAGATTAATTAAAGAAGATAAAACAAAGCCGCAAAATCTTAGAAGTGAAATGACTCTAATTGAAAAAATCAAATTTGTTATAAACAATGATTTTAAGAGAATAAGTTATACTGAAGCGTTTGAAATACTAAAAAATTGCAAGCCTAACAAGAAGAAAAAATTTAAGTATTTAATAGAAAACTGGGGTGCAGATTTACAAAGTGAACATGAAAGATATTTAGTTGAAAAACATTTTAAATGCCCAGTCATAATATATGATTATCCTGCAAAAATTAAGGCCTTTTACATGAAACTGAATGATGACAACAAAACTGTTAAAGCAATGGATATTCTATTTCCAGGCATTGGAGAAATTGTTGGTGGATCTCAACGTGAAGAAAGATTGGATGTCTTAAATAAAAAAATGAATGATATAGGCGTAAATCCAAATGATTTGTGGTGGTATACAGATTTGAGAAAGTTTGGGACAGCTAAACATTCAGGTTTTGGACTTGGATTTGAAAGGTTAATTATGTTTGCAACCGGAATGTCAAATATTAGAGATGTAATTCCTTTTCCAAGAACTCCACAAAATGCAGAGTTCTAAAAATTTAACAGATGCTTAAGCAGTCCTTAAAATTAAAATTATCTCAAAAGCTATCTCCTCAACAAATCCAATTGATGAAGCTAATTCAATTGCCTGTTTTAGATTTTGAACAAAAACTAAAACAAGAAATTGAAGAAAACCCTGCGCTTGAAATTACAGAGCTTATAAATAATGATGAATTCAATGATGAAAATATTGATGTGGAAGATTATATCAATGATGATGAAATTCCTGATTACAAACTCAATTCTTATAATTCTTCTAATAAAGATGAAAATTCTATCCCCTATGCATCAGGAATGTCATTTACACAACTAATTCTTAATCAATTACGTACAGAAAGATTAAATGATTTAGAAATGAAAATTGCTGAATTTCTGGTCGGGTGTATTGATGAGGATGGATATATTCGACAAAACCTTGAAGATATAATTGACGATCTTGCTTTTACTCAAAATATAATTACAGAACACAAGACCGTAGAGTCTATTCTAAAAATTATTCAAAATCTAGATCCTCCTGGAATTGGCGCAAGGTCTCTTCAGGAGTGTTTGGTATTACAACTAAGAAGAAAAGATTCAAATGAAATAAGTATAAAACTAGCTTTAGACGTAATCGAAGATTCATTTGATTTATTTTCTAAAAGACATTTTGAAAAGTTACTAGGTAAGTATCAGATTTCAGAAGAAGAATTAAAAATAGCTATTAAAGAAATTGAAAAATTAAATCCTAAACCAGCTAATTCA
>Ga0206682_10003396_pt1 | contig 13606 bp, 6 predicted proteins | sample M240m12015metaG_FD_155444 | JGI IMG/M metagenome (GOLD analysis project Ga0206682, IMG submission 155444) | Ammonia-oxidizing marine archaeal communities from Monterey Bay, California, United States - M2 40m 12015 | ecosystem: Environmental > Aquatic > Marine > Intertidal zone | place: USA... | reverse complement strand
CACGGTGTCGCATCGGGTGTCCATCTTTCCCGCGACCTTGGCAACATGCCTCCAAACGACATGTACCCGGAAGCCTTCGCTGACCAAGCGTGGGAATGGGCAAAGAACTACGACAACGTCGAGGTGACCATCATCAATTACGATCAAGCGGTAAAAGCCGGTATGGGTGGTTTGGTGGCAGTCGGCATGGGTTCCTCGAGGAAGCCTTGCATGGTCATCTTTGAACTCAACAGTTCCAAGAAGGGCCGTGGGCCAATGTTGGTCGGCAAGGGGATCACCTTCGATACAGGTGGCATCTCCCTCAAGCCTGGCGCAAACATGGACGAAATGAAGTACGACATGGGTGGCTCTGCTACCGTGTTCGGAACCATGGAAGCACTCGCTTCCACCGGCTTTGAAGGCAAGGTCACCGCTATTACTTGCATGGCAGAAAACATGCCAGCGGCAAATGCTCAACGACCAGGTGACGTCATCACAACGCTCTCTGGCAAGACCATTGAAGTCCTCAACACCGATGCAGAAGGTCGCCTCGTGCTTTCCGATGGCCTTTGGAAGGCTGGCGAATTCGACCCAGAATACATCATCGACTTTGCCACCCTCACAGGTGCTTGTGTCGTGGCGCTTGGTCACGAAGCAACTGGACTTTGGTCCAATGACGATGACTTCCGAACCCGTATCCACGAAGCTGGAAACGCTGTCGGCGAACTCGCATGGCCTATGCCATTGCTCCCTGCCTTTGAGAAGGAAATGACCGATTCCAAAATTGCGGACACCCGCAACCTCGGCGCCGGTCGCTGGGGCGGTGCAAACACCGCTGCTGCCTTCCTCAAGCAATTCGTACCAAACCGAAACTACGAGAAGGATGGCGAACAAATTCCATGGGCTCACATGGACATCGCTGGAACTTATTGGGGTGCGAAGACGAACACCATGGTTGGCAACGGCGCAACTGGCGTTCACGTTCGAACCATGTACCACTTGATCACCAACGGATGAGAAGGTTCTCTGCACCTTCGAGGGCGTGGTGGTTGTGAAGCGAAGAGCCTCAATCCCCGCTCGCATCAACATCATCGGTGAACACACCGATTACCTCGGTGGACTCGCTTTACCATTTGCGAGCGGTCACCGCCTCGTCCTTACCGCCACACAGGCGGAAGAGACCTCGGGCGATCAGACGGTGGTCGATTTATGGCGTGCTGCAGGCGGTTGGCCTGCCACATTGGCGATCGAGAGCACCATTCCAATCGGTGCAGGCATGTCGTCATCAGCAGCGTTGTGCTTGGCCATCGTGTTATGTGCCCAAGGCTCACAAGACGCACTTGCTGCGTGCAAAGAAGCACAACGAATCGAACATCAAGTGCTGAAGACGCCATGTGGTTTACTCGATCAAATGGCGATGATGATGAGTGCAAAGGGTCATGCCGTTCTGATTGACTTTTCCACGATGGACCACAAACCGTTCCTCATTCCCAATGATTGGATGTTCAAATTAGTCGATTCAGGAATCCGTCGGCAGTTGAGTGAAACAGAATTTGGTGCTTCTTCTGACCCCCATATGCTGAGTCAGCATGTCACGCAAGAAAACCTCCGGGTCCGACAAGCGCTTGATGCTTCATCGTTCGAACTCGGTACACTGCTCAACGCTTCTCACGCCTCGTTGCAATCCATTGGCGTCAGCACGCCTGAAATCGATGACCTCGTTGCTCATCTTCAGTCAACCCCAGGCGTCCTTGGCGCTCGAATGATGGGTGGGGGCTTTGGTGGGATGATTTTGGTGGCAGTAAACGGTTCGGAAGTACTCCCCGAAGCGCCACTGATCAGCGCATCACAGTGTGGATTCCTTGAGGAAGGCTTCGAGTAAAGCAAGGCGTTCAGGCGTCCCCATGTCCCAGAAGGCAGTCTGGTCAATATGAACTGCGGCCTTTCCACTCAACGCAGGATAGACCGTCTCTTCCCAACTCCATGCACCTTCTTTTCCATGTTCAAGAACAACAGACTTCTCAACAACACTTGTCCCTGATTCGTAACCATTCAATTCGCTTGTCTGTTCCGTCTTGTTGTAGGCCTCCAAGCGTCCTTCTGCATGTTTGAGGTTCATCTGTTCGTGCTCGGTTGTCACCGTGATTGTGAGCGGTGCTTGGGCATTCACGTGTGTTTCGAGCAGGCTGTGGTAGTCAATTGGGTGAAGGTCGTCGCCCCAGAGAAGAATGAACCGATCTTCGAGCAGGGAGCGTGCGTTCCAGAGCGCACCACCAGTGCCAAGAGGGGTTGATTCCTGGTGGAAATTCACAACCATACCCGGATGAGTGAACCCATCGAATTGTTCACCAAGATGCCCAGTCAAGACAAGAGCATTGAGGCAACCTTGGCGCTGTGCCCAGTCAAGGATATGACTGAGGATTGGTTTACCATTCACTTCGACCAGGGACTTTGGCATGTGTTGAGTGACTTCACCAAGGCGCGTGCCGAGGCCACCTGCCATGATGACCACTTGTGGCGTGCGGTGGGATTTGACAATGGATGCGTAGGTTGCGCCACTCTCCTTCAGGGTACGCTTTTTGGTATCAAAGTCGACATGGTAAAGTCCAAAACGCTGATCATACCCCTCCGCCCATTCGAAATTATCCATCAAACTCCAATGGTAGAACCCCCTCACATCGAGTCCATCTGCGATGGCTTCGGCAGTGATTTGCAGATGGCGGCGAATGTGTTCTGGACGCATGTCGTCGTCGTCATCAGCCACACCGTTTTCGGTGACTATGATTGGGAGATTGAGTCCCTTGACCATGTCAAAAGCTCGGCGTAAGCCTTCTGCATACATTGGATATCTGAAGTCGGTTCGCTGTTCCCACGGACGAATCAATGGGTCGATTTCCACCTTCGTCGGCATGAACGGTGTGGCGAGCAAATGCGTGTAGTAATTCACACCGATGAAGTCAGAACTGTTTTTCAATCCGGGGACTCGTTTGGCAGTAAGGGCAGAAGGTGGTTTGAATCGGCCCGTACGGATGCCGTTAATCCAGCACCGGTTAAACATGCCATCGAGCACCTTGGCTTGGAGCCAATGGAGTGGATTCCAACGTCGATAAGGATCAAACAGGTTGATGTTTTTCACAAGTCCAATTTGGCATGAATCGCCGTTCTCCATTCCTTTGAGTGTTTGATAACATATGGCGTGCGCTCTCATCATGTTCATGGCAACGGCTCTGGCTCGCTTGAATGAACGCACACCGGGTGGGAATTCGCCAAGGACATACCCCATTGTGGTGAACACGGCAGGTTCGTTGATGGTGCACCACCATTTCACGCGGTCACTCAGGAGGGCGAACATTCGCTTGGCAAAATCAATCCAGTGGTGGAGGTTTTCTTCTCGCTCAAATCCGCCTTGCTCTTCCCACCAAATAGGTTGGGTGAAGTGATGCAGGGTCGCCATGGGCTGAATGCCACTGGCTAGCAATTCATCGACCAAATCGCTGTACCATTGTGCGGCATCCTCGTCCCATTCACCTTCATTTGTGACCATTCTTGACCATTCGATGGAAAATCGGTAATGAGAGACGCCGAGATCGGTGATCAATCCAATGTCTTCCGTCCTTCGATTCCAATGGTCGCAAGCCTCTCCACTGAGTTGCTTGCTCTTGGAACGTGGTTCAAACGCAGACCAGTTGTTCGTGTTTCCACCTTCGATTTGGTGCGATGCAGTTGCCACGCCCCACATGAAATCTTTTGGAAATGCGGTTCCATCCTCGAGCGAATCGTACTTGACCTTGGTCCAATCACGGTGTTCCTCGGTCCACATGGTTTGACCATCTGGGGGGGATAGAAGAGCCTTATCCCACAACCTCTGTTGTTAATGGGTGCAGTCGTTCGACACAGTTGTCCAGTTGAGAGGTGCGGATAGCGGGAGTTGAACCCACGACAAAAGGTTGGAAACCTCCTATGATACCACTTCACCATATCCGCACGATGTGGTAAACCGTCCGAGACGCCTCTCATTATTGAGGGAATCGGTCAAGCCCTTCTGCACTTCAACTCATGCCCGGTGGCGGGGGTGGTACCCTTCCGTTGAAGCCAAAGGCTTGTCGACGAGGATCATTGCTTGCGTTCTTACTTCGTTCCAATCGCTGACTGATCAAGTCTCGTGCGCGCTCCAATCGTTCTTCTGCAGCCTTTTTCTTGCTTGCATTTCCACGGATCATGAGCATGCCCATCAAGAAGAACAGCACCAACCCACCAATCGCAGCTTGGACAATCGGATTCTCCATGATTGAAGCAAGGAGTCCTTCATCTCCACTCATATCTTCTTCGACCACAATGTTCGAATCGTAGGCATTCAGCGTGATCGAAACCGTGTCCATTCCGACATCTGCTCCCGGCTCTTTTGCCACCAAAACCAATTGATAGGTTCCTGCATAGCGTGCCACGCCATCGAATGTGATTGTTTGGGAACCGCCACTGTTCGGCGTGAACGAGATCACTTGGGTCTGAGAACTCGCAGTGATTGCAGAAATGGCTTGCCATTCAACCCGCACCGTGACTTCTTCGATTTCAGTGGATACCGTGCACTGGAAGTTGAACCAGCCGCCACCGACGATGTCGATGTCGTCAATTGAGGTGCAATCCATGCTTCCCTCTGCGGAATTTCGGGTTGGATCGGTTGGCCAATGATCTGGTTTGAATGCACCAGCTGATTCGTTGTCTCCCCAGCCATCTCCGTCTTGGTCCAACCATTGGCTCGCTTCGTTAGGGAAGGCGTCTTCATCGTCGCCATAGCCATCTTGGTCCGCATCTGGACAACCAGTTGTAGCGCCAAGATTGGAAGTTCCAAAGATATCTGGGCATCCGTCTCCATTGGTTCCATCTGGATTATCGCCGTATCCATCCCCATCTGAGTCATACCATTGTGATGCATCACCAAGCCAAAGGTCGACATCGTCACTGACGCCGTCATTGTCGTCGTCAGGGCATCCGAATCGATCCACTGTGGAAGTTCCAATCACGGTCGGGCAGGCATCCGGTTGGGTACCATTCGGATTGTCACCATACCCGTCACCGTCTTGATCGGACCATTGAGTGGCGTCATCAGGGAAGGCGTCGTTGCCTTGCGATGAACCATCGTTGTCACCATCGGGGCATCCATACACGTCGAGATTCGACAAGCCGTATTCGGTTGGGCAAGCATCCGGGAGGACACCCGCAGCATTGTCACCATATCCGTCACCATCTTGGTCTTCCCATTGTGTCGGCTCAAGCGGGAGTGCGTCGGCTCCGTTGCTCTCGTTCCAATCAATGTCGTTTCCTCCAGCGATGGTTGGGTCTGAATATCCGTCTCCATCGGTGTCTCTGCATCCAACACGGTCTTGTGTTGAATTGCCTGGCACAAGTGGGCAATTGTCCAAAAGATCGTCAATATCATCGCCATCAGAATCCTGAGAACGGGTTGGGTCATCTGGGAACGCATCGCTCATGTTAGACATTCCATCGCCGTCATCATCTGGGCAGCCATATCGGTCAACGGTCGAACTTCCCGGGACGCCAGGGCATGCGTCGGGCAATGGTCCAGTTGCATTGTCACCGTATCCATCACCATCTTGGTCCAGCCATTGGTTGGCCAAGTTTGGAAGTGCATCGTTGGCATCATCCCAGCCATCGCCGTCCGTGTCGATGCAACCGTAACGGTTTCCATTGGTTGAATTGCCAGCCACGCCGGGGCACGCATCGGCTGTCGTGCCACCGGGGTTGTCTCCATACCCGTCACCGTCAACGTCGGACCACTGTGTCACATCATTCGGGTGCGAGTCTTCTCGGTCAGCCCATCCATCTTGGTCAAGGTCCGAACATCCCAAGGTGCCGTTTTGCCATGAATTGCCAACTTCTGTCGGGCAATCATCCGCAAGGTTACCCGATGCATTGTCGCCAAATCCATCGCCATCAGTATCGGTGTCTTGAGTTGGATCCGTCTTGAATGCGTCGGAGCCATTACCCGCAACTGTCCAGTTGGCATCGGGGTCAGAAACGCCATCGCCGTCTGTGTCTGGACAACCGACACGATCGATGGATGATGTACCTGCGTACAGCGGGCAGTCGTCATCAATTTGGTCTGCAACGCCATCATTGTCGGAATCAGACCACCTAAGGACGTCTGAAGGGAAGGCATCTGCACCATCTTCTGCTCGCCAGAAGGTATCTTGGTCCGAGTAGGTGTCACCGTCTGAGTCGAGGCAACCGTATCGGTCAGAACTTGAGGTGCCTGCATCGTTAACGCAAGCATCGGGTGTGGTTCCTGCAGGATTGTCGCCATATCCGTCGCTGTCAGAATCCTTCCATTGAGTGGAATCTGATGGCCACACATCTGCGCCGTCGGTAATGGTCCAAACAGGGCCATTGGTTCCGGTGAGATCTTCATCAGAGGAGCCATCACCATCGGCGTCAGGACAACCATATCGGTCACGTGTTGAGGTGCCTGGGACTGTGGGACAAGTGTCTGGTTGGTTTCCAGCCGCATTATCTCCAAAGCCGTCGCTGTCGCTGTCACTCCATTGCGTTGGGTCGTTCATGAATGCGTCCGCTCCTTGGGCGATTGAGTAGGCCGCTGTAGGGTCTGCATACCCATCACCGTCTGTGTCTGTACAGCCAAGTCGGCCGAGTTCGCTTGAGGTTCCGCTGATTGTCGGACAGTCATCCGCATCGTTTCCAGAACTGTTGTCTCCATAGCCATCGCCATCAGCATCGGCCCACTGAGTTGCATCGCTCGGGAATGCATCAGCGCCATTTAGGGCAGCCGTCCATGTCGCATCGGGGTCAGAATAGCCATCGCCATCGCTGTCTGAACATCCGAAGCGATCTTGGCTCGAGGCTCCGTTCACCGCCGGGCAACTATCGCCGAGTGTCGCAGGAGGAGGGTTGTCGCCGTAACTGTCGCCATCGGTGTCAACCCACTGGGTTGAATCGCCGGTGAATGCATCGGCACCATCGCTCACCTCCCACACCGGACCATTGGTTCCAGTTGGATCTGGGTCGCTGTAGCCGTCACTGTCGTCGTCAGGGCACCCGCTTCGGTCTTGGCTGGAAGTTCCAGCCACCGAGTCGCATGCATCGGCACCGAGGGCAACCGTCCACAGCACATCGGGGTCGGAGAATGAATCAGAGTCGCTGTCTGGGCAACCGTAACGGTCGCCTGTCGATGTACCAACGACAGCTATGCAGCCATCCGGGGTTACCCCTGCTTGGTTGTCACCATAGCCATCATCATCGGTGTCGGCCCATTGCGTGATTTCGTTGATGAATGCGTCGGCTCCATTTGCCACGGTCCATGTTGCATTTGGATCTGAGTAGCCATCTCCATCTGTATCGGGGCAGCCAACTCGGTCTTGAGTAGATGTACCCGGGACAATGAGGCAATCGTCTTCATCGTCTTCAATGCCATCGAAATCCATGTCTTCAGTCAAGTTCACCAAATCTGTTTGGAGGTTGAGTGCGACCGCAAAATGTTGGGGGCCAGTAGGAACGCTTGTTCCTAGGACGTGAACTTCCCAACTGCCCTGTGCGGGTGATGCAAAACTCAGGGCGCGCAGGTTGTCGAGGTTGTTTGAGAGGTTGGTCCATGTGCCCGATGGGTCCTTGACGGCTAGATCCAAATCATTCACAAGATTGGTGCTCGCAGCAGGTGTGCTCGCAGGGTCAGTCCAAGACAGCGCAACTCGCAAGTCAGGGGATGCTGCGGGTACGATGAAACTCCAGCCTCTTTCCTCATTCGTTTGGACTGAATCGCCGTCAATCCATGTCGTGTTCACAGCACTGCGTAAGTCGACCAAGCCCCAGCCCTCGTGAATGTTCGGTGCTGGTTCACCTGCTCCGTTTGTGGACGAGGAGTACTGTCCTTGCATGTCCCGGGCAGATGCGGTGAAAATTGCTTTCACCAAGGATGAATTTGGGTCCGAATGACCTTCATTGTCAATGAGGTGTTGGGTGATCAGTGCCGCAGCCCCTGCGGTAAGTGGGCATGACATGCTTGTTCCTCCCATGAATGTGTAATTCGAATTACCCGAGTAGGCACCCCATCCAGTGCTGGTCGTCGACCTTGATTTGGTTGAGAGGATGAAACTTCCCGGTGCAGTGATGTCGGGTTTCATTCGACCATCATCAGTTGGGCCTCGACTTGAAAATCCTGCGAGCCCCTCCGAAGTATCTGCCATCTTGTCGGTTGAGATTGGTGCAGCAGGGAATGATGATGGCCACCATCCACCCCATTCAGATGTGATTGTAGGGCGGTCGTTCTCACCTGCAGCAACGGTAATGACGTTCTTTCCAGTGGCTGGTGAGCCGAGTGAATCATCGTCAATTTCCCCGTCGGAATTTCCATCCACGCCGCTGTTGCCTGCGGAGAAAAGAATTGTCATGTTCTGGTATGTTCGGGCGCTGGAATCCGCTTGCATCGAACCAGAGGTGTACACTCCAGCAACACTCGACCCCCACGAATTGGTGTGAACGCGACTGCCATTTTCCCATGCAGGTTCAAACATCGTGGTGTAATCTGAAGGAATTCCCGTGAGGTAGTAGGCGTTGTCGTTGTCACAGTATTGCTCTGTTGCTTGCATGTAAAGCCGGGCTTCAGGTGCTGCACCACGAATGGCTCCCCCAGTGTTGGTCCCATCGCCAAGAACCGAGCCTGCAACGTGTGTTCCGTGACCGCTGTCAAGATCTTCAGCCCCGTCGTCGTTGCTTGATGCACCACATGCAGAAGTCGTTCCAGAGGACATCGGGAAGGAGACAATGTCAACGATGTGGTCTCTCAAATCGGGATGCATGTTGCTGTTGTTGACGCCGTTGTCGAGCCCCGTATCTGAGACGGTGACGATGATGCCGCTTCCGTCGAGTCCGCTCCATGAGGCGTCAATGCCGGACATGATGGTTGGGTCCCAAACCTGATCTGTGTTCATCACTGTGTCTGCCACATCGTTGTGGAGCGTGTGCCATGGGCGTTCTTCAATCCATTCGATTTCATCTTGAGCAGCCAGCCAAGCAATCGCTGTTGGCTTGATGATGGCGGTTGCATAACGTCCCTGATGGTATTCAAGCACGAGGTCATCTCGACTGTTGATGCCTTCTGGCAATGTTTCGCCGCTGAGGACAAGGTTTGCAGAGGCCACGCCTTCACGGACGAAAAGGTTCTCAGCGTTCATTTCTAATCCAGTGATTCCTTTGACGAGGTTTTCCCTCACTTTGTCAACGCCATCAAGTTTGACGATGCCTTCAACGTTCAGTTCGGTCAGTTCTTCAACGGTGTGACCCTGTAGATTGCAATGGAATCCATTTGGTGGCAAAAACGAATGGCAATCGATGCCTGCTTCCTCGAGTTCATCGAACCAAGGCGACGGCACTGGGAAGGTGTGGGTGATCACAAACCATCCGTCGAGCTTCTCTCCCATGCCGCTCCATTGAGCCCATTCCTGAACCGGAATGACAGATGCGTCTCGATAGATTAGATTGATTGTACCAGCGCCTTCCGAAGGGTCAAACCACCCATGTGCAAGATCACCAGAGGGGTGGAGGTCAACAGTGGAAAGTAAATCCAAATCAACTGTTGTGTCCACTGAATGACCGGGTGTCTCGGCCGAACCAATGAAGGTAACAGGGGCTAGAACTTGAATCAGCATAAGGGCTGAGAACAGGAGGGCGCTCCGACGGCGGTGTTGCGTCATGGGCGTTGATGAACGCGGCTCCCACATGAATGATTGGTTGGGGTGGAAGTGTCATGCCTCCTTCAGCGAGGGTTCAAATGCCGTGGTTCCGGCCGGTACATTATGTCGAGGGCCCTTGCATCCAAGTCAGACCCAATGTCTCCGGATGACATCAACGAGAATCATCAGGTGCTCGGCCGTCAAGTTTGGCGGGTCATCCCCTATGCATTGCGCTACCCCCGCCGTTTAATTGCCGGTTTTATCGGCAACGCATGCGCCCGTATCGTCGATTTGGTCCCTTTCGTCGCCATCGGTTGGGCTGTTGATTATTTCACCTCGAACACCTTGGTCGGCCCTGGATTCGTACAAGATGCAGTGGGTGCAATCAACAATGATCCAGCAATAGGTTACGGATTCATGATTTTTCTCGGATTCGCCATGCTTGCTGTGTTCCAAGGCATTTCTGAATATTCATGGCAAACCCTTGGCTACAAAATTCAACACGATCTGCGCATGGATGCAACGAAATCCCTCATCGGCATGGAAGCGTCGTATTACGATATGCGGCAGACTGGTCAAATCATGTCGGTGCTCTCGAGCGATGTCAATCAACTGGAAGACGTCGTATCGGACTCATCAACGTCCATCATCAGGATTGTGTTCACCTTCCTCACTGCCTTTGTGATTCTTGTTTCGATGTCCTGGAAACTTGCAGCGGTGTTGTTTGGACCAATCATTTTCATCATTCCTTGCGTCTATTGGTTCTCAACCCGTGTTCAACGCAAGTATCGAAAACAACGTGAATCGACAGGCGATATTCACGCCGTTCTTGAGAACCTCATCAGCGGTATTTCAGTCGTTCAAGCCTACAACGCACAGAGTTGGGAAGCAAACCGTGTCAGCAGAGAATCAGGCTCCTACCGTGACCAGGCCATTGGTGCAAGCCAGGATCGAAACCGCTTCTTGCCGATGATTTACGTTATTGCCGGTGTTGCATTCGGTTTGCTTGTCACCGCAGGTGGATGGCTGGCCAGCGAGGGTGAAATTTCAACTGGGCAACTCGTCACCTTCCTATTAATCAGCACTCGAATGACCATGCCGATGTTCATCTTCGGAATCCTCATCAACCAATTGCAACGGGGCGAAGCAGCAGCACGCCGCGTCTTTGCAGCCATCGATCTCGAACCAACAATTACCGACGCAGAGGATGCCGTGGAACTGGAAGAAGGCATCACCTCCGTTGAATTTCAAGATGTTCATTTCACCTACCCTAACACAACCATCAAAGTGTTGAGTGGTATTTCCTTTGTAGCGAATGGCGGCGATTTCCTCGGCGTCATGGGTCACACTGGGGCCGGGAAAACTACGATTCTCAAGTTGTTAATGCGCTACTATGTCCCGGACAGTGGTGATGTACTGATCAACGGTCGCAGCATCAATGATTACACCCTTGACTCGGTTCGTGACAAAATCGGTTTCGTATCGCAAGAGCCATTTTTGTTCTACGGCACGGTTCGTGACAATGTAAAATACAATCAAGAGGCAACTGAAGAAGAGCTCAAGGAAGCACTCATCCTTGCTGGTGCATGGGACTTCATTCAAGAATTGGAAGACAACTTGGACACCATGGTCGGTGATCGTGGTGCGAAACTCAGCGGTGGACAACGCGCCCGGGTTTCACTCGCACGAGCCCTGCTAAAGGCGCCCAGTCTGCTGATTCTCGATGAAGCCTCCAGTGCGTTGGATGCTGAAACTGAACGCAAAATCCAAGAAAATCTGATTGCATCTGGCTCTGGCCGTGCGACCATCGCTGTCGCTCACCGCTTGAGCACCATTCGCAATGCGAACGAAATTCTCTCGATGGTTGATGGCGCTGTTGTTGAACGTGGCACTCACGATTCACTCGTGGCTGCTGGTGGCGTGTATGCGAGCCAGTGGACCATCCAAACCGGTGACATGGCTGGGTTGAGTTCGAGCGACGATTAGATGCGCTGTTGAATTGGTCGCAGCACAGCTGTCTCCTCTTCTTCATCCTCGCCAAACCAGTTGTCGCCCATGAAGATGGTCACAGAGATGGCTATGAACAATGGAATGCCGATAATGAGCGACCAAATACCGAGGCTCAATCCGTTGAAGAAATATTCTTCGAGCATTTCTGAAATCACGATGATGCCTACAAACACAACAATTCGACTGACGCTAAGGATGGCTCGAACAACGCCCCAAATTTCCTCTTCATCGGTCCGTTGATCCGGGCGGTCGAGTTCAGCGAGCCGATCTGCAATGCTTCGGCGCGCCATGGAGGTGGATTTTGGTGACCGTCAAAGGTGTTGCCTACATCGAACTGCTTGGCGATTGGGTTTCAGGATAGAATTCAATCGGCCAAATACCCGCGAGATGCGACATTCATGCTGTGCGAACGCGATCATCAATTTGAGCGCCTTCACCGGCCTTGCCGCCAGTTCTGCGAATCTCGCGCCATGCTTTGTTGACGCCTTGGCCGTAAGCCCAATGTGCTAAGAAGACGAACAACGGGGCGAAAAACACCGTGCCAAACGAACGATGAGGTGATGTCCCAATCGCTGCACCAAACCATGCCAAGGCAATGTAAAAGCCGATGAAAACGGGGAGTATGTGGGCGAAGATCCGTTCAATAGGCCATTCACCAGAAAGCGTCAACCAATACTCGTCTGCCAGTCCGCCGTTGAGGGCGCCATAGGCGATGGCGAGCAAGGTAGCAACCACGAGCCAAGGGAAGAAACCGATTGCAGTGTGTGACCACACGGCAATTTCAGGCCAGCGCTTGTTGGCCACCATGCGGGTGTAGCCATAGTTTCGCATTTGCTTCATGTAGGGTTTGAACGGGCGGCGCCTTCGATGTGGCATGACATTTGATGGGTCGATGAACAACTTGTGGCCGGCTCGTTGGATCTTCGCATCGAGCACAACATCCTCTGCGCCAATGCATCCCGGTTCAAAGAAATCGACTTCACGTAGGTTGGCCATTCTGTGAGCACAATTGACGCCGGGGTTGTGGGTAATTGGGACGAGTTCGCCTTTTGGTTGGGCTCCGTAGCGGGTGCCTGCGGTCATGAAGCGTGTGCAGAACGCAACATCAGCGCATTTTGCTCCGAACGGGTCTTCATCGGGGGCGAAGTTTGGCCCACCTACTGCGCCCACATTGTCGTCCTTGAACCATCGAACCAATTTCTCGACCCAATCCAACGGGGGGATTGTGTCGTCGTCGGTGAACAGCACGAGTTCATGGTCCATCTGTCGGAGGGCGTAGTTGCAGGCATCTGCTCGGTTCCGAGACGGGTCTTCAATCCACGTTGCGCCGTACTTTTCGCACACTTGCTTGGTGTGGTCCTTAGATTTGGAGTCTGCAATAATAATTTCAAAATCGCCGTAAGTTTGCTTTGAGAGACGCTCCAGCACGATGTCGAGTTCATCGGCGTTGTTGATGGTTGGAATCAACACGGCAATTTTGAACGGTGTACCGTCAGCTTTCAACAAAGGGTCGACCGAGGCAGGTCCTTCGCTCATGGTTTGGCGAGGGTCGCTTTCCATAAGAATGCAAGGGCATTCAATTGTGGCGGAGCGCATGTGCGCGGTGAATTCCGGATGCTCAAATTACCGCGCCCGACGCCCCCTTTTTATCCACAGTGAATGGTAAGTTCATAAGCCGTCAAAAAAGCAGAGGAATTGGAGAGGGGTGTATCTCATATGTTGAACGTCACGGCCCGACAGGACTTGATGAGCAAAATTATCGAAACTTTGGGTGTTGTCGTCGAAGACGCACGCTTTGATTTCGGTGAAGGTGGAATGGAAGTGCGGGTCGTTGACCCGTCGCACGTTGCAATGATTCAGATGAACATTGACGCTGCTGCATTTGATACCTGGGAAATTGACGAAAACAAGCTTGG
>Ga0206682_10003392_pt1 | contig 13612 bp, 9 predicted proteins | sample M240m12015metaG_FD_155444 | JGI IMG/M metagenome (GOLD analysis project Ga0206682, IMG submission 155444) | Ammonia-oxidizing marine archaeal communities from Monterey Bay, California, United States - M2 40m 12015 | ecosystem: Environmental > Aquatic > Marine > Intertidal zone | place: USA... | reverse complement strand
GTTCAATGTCTGAATTCGCTCCAACCTTAACAACTGCAACCTTAGCAGATAAACGTGCAAGTCTAGTTTCAAGTCGTATAACGTTTGCAGGAGATTTTTCAGTTTCAAGTTGCTCTTTAATTTTCTTGATAAGCTCATTTACTTCTTCTGGCGTTTCTTTTATTTGTATTATAGTGTCTTGTTCACCAGTAACACTTCTAACGCACTCACCTAGTTTATCAACTGATATAAGATCCAAGTCGTCTCCAAGATCTTCATTTATAACAGTAGCACCTGTTAACATAGATAGATCCGTTAAGGTGTCTTTCTTGTTAATACCAAAAGTAGGTGCGTTAATAACATTAACTTTTATGTTTCCTTTAACCTTGTTCATCGCTAAAGCTGATAAAACTGGTTGGTCTATATCAGCAACAATAAGTAAAGACTTCGTGTTTTTAATAACGTATTCTAATACAGATTGTATCTGCCTAATACTCTCTATAGGTGAATCAACTAACAGCACTAGAGGGTTTTCAAGCACAGCTTCTTTTGTTGATTTATTCGTTACAAAATTAGAATTTGTTAATCCTTTCTCGTATTGTATTCCATCTACTACATCTACATAAGTTTCAGACTCACTCGTTGGCTCCATCATAACCACTCCGGTCTCTCCTACGGATCTAAAAGCGTCTCCAATGACTTTACCCAAGGTTGGATCATTGTTTGTTGATATAGTGGCCACAGAATCAATCATATCACCTGTTACCTGTATAGAGTTTTTCTCTAAGTATTTTACAACTTTTTCAACAGCGCTGTTGATGCCGTTTTTCAAGTCTCTATTATTGTAATCTTTATCAAGCTTGTAAGCTTGTTTAAGTATAGAATGAGCTAACACTGTAGCTGTGGTCGTTCCATCACCCGCTTCTTTAACAGTTTTTCTAGCTGCTTCTTTTAATAATGTGGCGCCCATGTTTTCTACGGGGTCTAGCAAGACTATAGAATCAGCTACGGTCACACCATCTTTAGTAATTACCGGTTTACCACCACCATCTTCTAAGATAACACATTTGCCGCTAGCTCCAAGAGTGGAGCTAACAGCTTTAGTTAGTTTTTCTATACCTTTAAATACTGTAACTTTAGCATCTTCTCCAAAGTTTAAGTTTTTAACAATTTTGTCTGACATAATTTAATTAAATTTGATTTGATTTGATATATTTATATCATCACTTGAAATAGTAGTTTTTTACCTAATTAAATCTCAGGTGTTGGCGGTATAGGGTCTTGCCATGTAAAGTATAGGTCTTCATTAACTGGTGTAATTTGAGACTGTATGTTCGCAGCTATACTAGCTTGCATTTGAGCTACGTCTAAAGAATCTTCTAACCATCCGATAACTATAGCTTCAAAAGCTTCAGTGTTTTCGTAAGGTGTAAAAGGCTCTCCAGCTATATAAGTGTAACCTTGAGTACCAATGTTAGTTGACGAATAAGTTTTACCTCCTGACTCTTCAGATCCAGTGTATCTGTAATGTACTGTGTAGATTACGTTGTCTTCACCTTCTGATTGAATGTGAGCATTCATTGTTGGGATATCCCATTTGTAAGTAATTGCCATTTTTATTTATTTATTTATTTATTTATTTATTTATTTATTAATTCTAAACCTCAGTTATTATCCACCCCTTAAATATTAAGCTTGTTCTAGCGGAATTACTAGCTGAAGTCCTACCAAAATCCATTTTTAATGTTCCGTTACTTAGTCCATTGTTATTTAAGTCTATATACACAAGATCTTTGTTCGCTGATGATAAATTTGTATTTGTTAAATCTAAAAAAATCATTGAACTAAAATTGCTCATTCTAGTAACTGAAGTTAAAGAAGTGTTATTGTAAGCTCTTAAAAGATCTAAAGAGGTACATCCTAATAAATCAATAGAGGTTAAAGAATTATTATCACAATACAGTTTTTCTAAACTAGTGTTACTACCATAGCTTATTGTAGTTAAACTATTTACATTAACTACTATATCCGTTAAACTACTATTACTTGTTATAACAGCACTTGTTAGATCACAATTTGTCGCATTTAACTCTGATATAGATGGATTAGTTATATCTATGTCTACTATTGCTGGTGATGAAACGGAATAAGTGAAATTAGGACTATTACTAGTGATAGTTTGAGACGCACTTCCAGACGCAACCCAAGTTTGATTGCTACTAGCGGTGCAACTTAAATTCAAAAAATAACCTTGGTTTTCTGTTGTTGTTAAACTTACGACAGGAGTATTATTTCCATAATTTCTAAAATTTAGTAATTGGTTTTTTGATCCGCTATAAGTGGAATCAAATTTACTAGCTACAGCGTCTGCAAAGCAATCAATTAAATCATCTGTAGTTGGATTTACTTCGTTAACAACGTCTTGCAGTGTAAAAGTACTTGTATCAGGTACGGCCATTATTTTTCTAGTTTTTCTAACCTAGCCTCTAACTCAGCTATTTTGGCAATTAATAAATCTATATACTTAACTGATTTAAATCCTCGATCGTCAGTGTTAACGAATTCAGGATGTTTTTCCTCTAGTTCTTGTGCTATAACTCCTGTTCTATATTCGCCTTGGTCACCTTTCATTTCGAAAGACTTCCAAGATACATCTACATTATCACCTGTTAAATCCTCAATTTTAGTTTTATTCCTTTTGTCAGAAGATAAAACAAAGTTTTTAGCTGTTACAACACCGTTTGCTCCTAGCTTAGTTTGATTTGCCCAGTCCCAAGTTTCTCCACCATCAGCTGTAGAAGGAGCAAATATATAACCATCATCGGAACCTATATGATGAACCCAAGACTTATAACCTGAATTTACTTTTATATAAATAGGCGTGGTGCTATTTGTTACAAGCATCCTACCACTATTAATAGTTAGTTTTTGAGCTGGACCTGTAGTATTTATACCTAAATTACCTCCATTAATATAGCTATTACCAGAAGATCTTATCCTTGTTTGTAGAGAGTTATCTGATCTTCTTAGTAATATATCTCCACTTCCATTATCAAACCATAATCCTGATGAAGCAGTTCCTGCGCTATTAAGACCTAAAAACCCCCAATCACTAGTAGTTGGAGCTTCAGATTTAACAGTGCCATTAACGTGTAATTTATCACCAGGAGTACTCGTCCCAATCCCGACGCTTCCAGCGTTAGTGAATAACACATCACCGACTGTCGTAGCTTGGTCATTTATAATTAAATCATCTCCACTAGAGTTTATAGCCCAAGCAGGGATCGAACCAGTTCCACCAAAAGATAACGTATTCGTACCTTCTATTTTTATACCTCCATTTACATTTAACTTAGCAATAGGACTAGTCGTTCCAATACCGACTTTGCCATCAAAATACGAAGTACCATCAGAGTTAACATTCATTATAGGTACACCAGATATATCAGCAACTGAGAATATATCACCAGATAGATCATCTGTAACTGAGAATAACTGACCTTGTGTTCCTTGTACGTCAAGAACTGTTTTGTCAGCAACTGAACTACCTTGAGTTTGTATAGTTACTTGTCCGCCATTCAATCCATTTAAAGACATTACCGGTGTGTCAGTAGCAGCAACTCCGTCTCCAACTATAAAGTCTGCTCCTTGAATAGCATTGTTTGGTTTTATCATCAAATGATCCTCACCATTAACAAATCGCATGTTTCCTACAATTTCCAAAGTATCTCTAGGGCTAACCGTTCCGACTCCGACGTTACCACTATCAACCAAAGACATCACAGTTTTTGAAGCGTCAGAATCATCAACTGCTTTTTCTGTTGTTTTAAAATCTACTCTAGTTCTGGGAAGATTACTTCCTGGATCTGCATAGTAAGATAATCCTACGGCAAAAGTAGAGCCTTTATTATCATTAGTAACAGCTCTGTGAAGTCTTAACATATCCACACTTGTGTTATCAGTTCTTGAGGTCGCTGCTGTGCCATATATGTCTAAAGTCGAGTTATTGCTTAACGTACCGCTTGTAGCTTTAGGACCGTCAGCTACAACTAATCTGACACCAGGGCTAGTCATCCCGATACCGACGTCGCCTGTAAAGTAAGAATCTGTATACCCGCTACTAGCGTTACCAAATCTAGCTATTTCTGAAGATGATTGAGAGGAGTATATAGTTAACCCGTTACCGTTTACTAGGTTGTACGATCTATTAGCACCTAGAGCATAATATATTTGAAATTGATCATTATTTCCTTCATCTCTAAAATTCAAAGCAGCATTGCCTGAGTTAGTAGTGTTTTGAATTGTTAACGTAGAGCCACCTGTTGTTGCTAAATGTAGTTTTGATTGAGGATCAGTCGTTCCGATCCCGACGTTGCCTCTGTAATCAATAGTCATCCTCGGTTCAAAAGTTGTTGTAGACCCCACAGTTCCGTATGTAGAAAACTGCATGCTTGAATTAGTTGCCGTACCTGTTGTTGCTGTAGGATGAATAACCGATATTCTTCCAGTTGCCGACCAATTGCTGGCGTTGTGAAAATCTAAAGACACACCATTTCCGTCCGTGTTATTCCCTCCTTGATTTACTAAAGATAATACGGAAGTTAGTCCATCTACAGAAGTTCCGATTGATGCTATACTTGATTGTTGGTTAGTAGTTCCTAGGCCAACTTGCAGAGCAGATTGGGGATCCGTATTAGAGAGTCCAAGTTTACCATCTACAAATTTAGCGGTAACAGATGCATTGTTAAATATTTGAACATAACCTCCTGTAGTTCCAGGCAATAAACTTATACCATCTATAAGAGATGTTCCAGCTTCACCTACTGTGATAACATCACCTGTCTTACCAATTAATTTTCTTAAATAACTAGAACCATCAGCTGTATATATGAAATTATTTTCAGGTATTATAAGTCCAACATCTGTTCTGGTATCAATGTCTGCTGCATAAGACCCACCTCTAGATCTTATTACTCCGTCTACATCAAGCTTAGACGAAGGCTCTGTTTGACCAGTACCAATTCCGACTTTACTATTTATGTCTGTTATACTATTGTTATATCCTGCCATTTTATTATAAACTTGTTAGTGTTACTAGTTGTGCGCTTGTCATTTGAGTAAACATACTCAACTCTCTAATTCTTATTAAATTTTGATTACCGTCTATATACAATGTATTTAAAGGTGTATCTAAAGCTGCCGCTGCTGTTGGTGAACTTGTAACTACATTAGCGCCATTTGCACAATATACAGCGGATGTAGTGGATGTAAACATATACCCTATTTTATTACCACTTGTTTGATTTAAAGTAAAACTACCAGCACTCCAAGAATCTGAAATACCTGTAACCCCTTGGTAAAGATAAACTCTTGGTGTTATGTTATTTTCATCGTAAAATCTAAGACCGTCTGCACCACCCTCTCTCTTGTAATCAAAATCCATATACATACCACCTTGACCAACCATTCCTTGGAATATTGTATCAGAAAGATTATTTACAATCATATAGTCATTATCCCTTGTTACAGCGCTTCCTGTTGTATTTATTAGAGTAGTTGCAAAATCTCCTAACTCTAATTGGTGTCCAAAATAAGCTACAGAAGAATTACCTACACCTACAACATTTCCGAAATAAGCTCTAACTAAAGCATTGGTATTTCCTAATGTTAAAGTTACTTCTGCAGAAAATCTATCAAAGCCACTTATATTGCTTTCTATCTGAACGGTATCTCCAGTTTGAGTACAATTAACTAAAACATTTAATTGAAGATCACCAAGATAAGCAACATTTTGAGGCGTGGAAAGTCTTCGTCTATACCAAGAATAAGTGAATACATCTCCGTCATTATATGTTCCAGATGGGATAGTATATTGATACCTATCAGAACCATTATTAGGAACAGGTACAATAGCCGAATTGTAAATTCCATTTGGACCTGGAACGGTAAGCTCGCTTCCTGGACCATTACCATAATCTCCTGGACCACTATTAGGCACTATGTTTGTTCTTGTTGGTTCAATTAATATCTCACCATTTGAATTATTAGCGTAATCTATTCTTGGTGTCGCTATTGGAGCTTCTGTTATAACACCTTCCTCATTTGTGTAGTTAGCTACCGTGGTACGTGTCCAAGTAAAATCAACTCCAGTCTTTGGTTTTGCCGCAGTAATTTTACCTGAAAATACACCTCCAGGAAGTAACATCATAGACATCAAGTTAAACAAATTATTAGTTTTATGTTTAGCTACATTACCTGCTGCTCCAGTTGGAAAATATGTTCCTCCGTAGTCAAGTACTCTTGATCTATAATTATTTATATACGCCTCACCAAAAGATATATCTTTAGAAGAAACTGTTGTTACTTTGCCAGAAATAGGATTTACCGTTAAAAAGTCTCCTTGACCCTGCGGTGTATCTGTAATAATAAGATCACCATCAACGTGTAATTTAGCAGTTGGACTAGTCGTCCCGATCCCGACGTTACCTGGGTTTGAAAAATAAGCATTTGTGGTGCTTCCATCTAAAGTTAAATAAGATACTGAAGCTCCAGAACCGTTATCACATTCAAATATTATATCTTTATCATCCGCGTGGTTACTAATATATAAATTACCCACTGAATTTGCAATAGCACTATTTGTTGCGTTATGTTGAATTGTTAAATCATTGCCAGCTCCCCATTTTGCTGATACTTGATCTCCGTGCTGTGTGTGATCATTAAATTGTGTAACACCAGTCATTGTCCCGCCAGCAAGCGGTAAGTAATTACCAATAGGTACCGCTGCTGCCGCTGCATCTGCGTAGGCAGTTGTTGCTATTAATGTAGAGTTATTACCAGCAGTTTGAGTAAAACCTGTAGTAGCTGTGTTTATTGTGCCTTTATGATCTCCGTCAAAAATAGGTGCTGACACAGTTCCTGCATAACTAATATTTACTATGTTCGTACCATTAAACTGAAAAGAAAAAGGCGTGTCAGTAGCATCATCTCCCCAATTTATTATTGGTCTATAATGACCTGCAGTATAAGGTATAATACCAAAAAACGCTCCATCAGAGTTTGCTTGGTATTGTGTACCGTAACCACCAGCTATAGTTGAAGTTGGAAAGCTTTGACCGTTTGGTAAATCATCTGTTTTACCAGTAAATATTCTTGTATCCCAACCAGGTCCTGAAGCGTGGTCATCATACATCATATCTATTTTAGGCGTTTCTCCATCTGCTCCTAAAAATAAATGACCATCACCGTTTACTGTAAGTAAATCAGCAGCTGTTACATTACCTGCAAAAATTGCGTCTCCAGAAGTGCTTAACGTTCCTACGTTAGAAATGTTCATTTTCGTTTCAGACCCACTAGTGTCTCTTGCGAAAAAGGTTAAAAATCCATCAGCATTTTTGTTCATGATCTGAGTGGATCCTCTCATATAGAGTGTACTGAAAGCCTGAAGATAACCTCTAGCTTCAACATTACCTGCTGCATCAACGTTACCTGCAAAAGTTGCGTTATTACCACTAATTGTTATTGGTGCATTACCTAAAGTTTCTGAATCTGTAACAGAGCTTGGACCTTCCCATAAAGCTACAGTTTGACCTGTACCAGCACCTGATAATACAGATGAGTTATCAATTTTCTGCCATTGACCTGTACCGCTAACATCGTTGTATATACACCAGTCACCTACATTCCAAGTGTTAGGCTCTGAGTTTGCTCCGTTTGGAGTTGCTGAACCTGCTTCACTACATATATAATAATATCCAGAAGTCTGTGTTACACCATCTAAAGAAGGCGCTCCATATATTGGAGAGAATATATACGCTGTTGCTGTTGCGTCTATTGCTGTATCTAATACATATACTGTAGATGAAGTAACAGAAGCTACTTTCACAATACCTGTTATTCCAGCACCAGTAACTACAGCCCCTACTAAAACAGGTGTATTACCATCTGCATCAAGAATTGCTGCTGTAACTGTTAATGTTGTACTCGCTGTTGTTGCGGCGGATGAGGTAGCTGATATACCAGCTTGCCAAGCACCTCTATATATTGTAGCCCCAGTAATTAAACTGTCTACATAACCTTTTGTTGTTAGAGTTGATGATGCGTTTCCAGAAGAGGTTGCTGCACTAAATGCTTGAGCAGTAAAGGTTGCGTTACCTGTTGAAGCTATTTCAAATGGTTTTTCATTAGCATTATTATATATACCAAAATCACCATTATTAACTCCTAAATAAAATCTATTAGCATTCGCTCCATCGTCAAATCTCACATAGCTTCCAGCATTTGTTGAGAAAATCTCTAGTCCAACATTTGTAGTTCCTGCATTTATTGTTGCCACACCTGATACACTAACGCCTGAGCTTGTGGTTTCAAACTTTTTAGAGCCATTATAATATAATTGCACTTCAGCATCAGTAACAAACTTAGCCATAAACTCACTGTCAGTCTTTGTAATTCTAACATCAGTACCATTTGTATCGATAGCTAACATACCAGTTCCCACATCTTGTATGAAACTATGACTTCCTGTATGGTATATTTCAAGATCATTACCTGTACCTAATAATATTTTTTTATTATCTGGTAAATTAACGTTTCCATCAAAAGTAGAAAGCCCACTTGAGTTGACATCCAGTATTGGTACACCAGATATATCTGACACAGCGAATATAGATCCGCTTAAATCGTCGGTTACTGAAAACAGTTGCCCTTGTGAACCCTGTATGTCTACAACAGTTCCACCTGATGCCCCTGTAACAATTAGACCTTTTTTTATTTTAAATTCGTTTGCCATATTATCTTTTTTTCAATATCCAAAAAGTTATTATTCTATAATCCAAATCTTGATCTCTGAGCGTTAAAATTCTGCGCTACTTCAGCTGCTGTTAATTCTTTCATATACTGTCTTGCTATAGACATATTTAAAGTACTGAAAGAATTCCATCTTGAGTCATAAGCAAATCTTGTCCCATCCCAAGGTTTAACATATTGACTTGTTGGTAAAACACCTGTTGGACCTCTATCTAATTCTCCGTTTATATAATGAGTTACAGTATTGTTAGTTCCATTTCCTGTGATAACCCATTGATACCAAGTGTTAGCTTCAAACCCTCCTGTTGTCATCATAGCAGCATTATATCTACTATCATCATAGCATATAATACCCTTGCTTATTCCGTTAGACGCAGGATTTAATATAACTACTACATCATTTCCATTTTCTCCACCCCATATATGACCGTTTGCTGAGTATTGAGCTGTTGGTAATGTTCTCATTTGAAACCACATTTCTAAAGAAAACATTGTTCCATTACCTGTTGTAAAATCGTATTCTGTAGTGAAATTAGCATAGTCATTAACACCATCAAAACTTATATAATTGTTATCTATAAAAGTAGGTCCGTTTTGCAATGTTGCTTGATTTTCATTCTCTGTTAATCCATACCAAGTAACTCCAGAGCCTGGGTATGACTTAGCTGATCCTGCGTCCATTGCTAACACTAACTGATCTGTTATTATGTGAGGTCCTACGTACATTATATAAATCTGTTTTTTTGTGCGTTATAATTTTGTGTTACTTCTGCTTGAGTTAATGGTCTGTTGTAAACCCTGGCATAAGGTATGTTTCCTTGAGCTTTAGAGTAGCTTGTACCTGAACCATAATTTGTTGCAAGCCTTAAATTGGAAGCAGATTCTAAATATTCATTTTGAACTGTATTGCCAACTGGGGTTTGAGCAACAGCATCAGCGTAAAAAGCTTTAGCAAAAGATGTTCCATCATAAGTAAATACCCAATGATACCAGTTATTTAATGCAGGTATATAGTTTCTGTAATCACAATCATTTCCATACATACCATAAACAAAACCTCTACTAGCGTTTGTAGCATTTATATGCAACCCTCTATTTGCTACAGTTGGGCCTTGCCCCCATAAAGCAAAATTATAGTTTTCTATATAACAAAATGCTTCAAGAGAAAAACCGTTTGTTAAATCAACTGTTCCTAAGTCTGCAAAATCATCAACTCCATCAAACTCCCAAACCCCTCCATTACTGCTACTAAACCCAGGGGTGTTAGCAAAAGTTGCGTTAGGAGTACCAACTAAGTTATTAACCGCTGATCCAGAGCCTGAGTAACTTCTTGTGCTACCCGCACTTATGTCATATATTAATCCGTTTTGTACTATATCTGGCCCTCCGTATACTCCCATATTATTCTTCGTCTATTGGACTAGTCCATTCTGGAGTATTCATTATTACTAAAATCTCTTCGTGGGTATAAGGTCCTTCGTATGAACTTAAAGTTGATACAAATGAAGGTTCCGCACCTTTCCATTTTAATACTGTTTGTAAACCATCAACTGATAGTCTAACTGTTTCTTCTGATGTTTCCATAACTTGATTGAAATCAACCAATGCTATTTCAGACATATTTATTGTGATGTATGTTATCATATTACAAATCTTGTTTTTTGTGAATTAAAATTTTGAGCTACCTCGGTTGCACTTAAAGCTTTGTTATAAAGTCTAACTGCATAAATAGTTCCAGGTGCTTCTGACCCACCGTTAAGCGAAGCAATAAAATTGCTTGAAGTAGCTCCTACTTTATTGTCTGAAACAGAGTTACCATCTGCAACACCGTTTATATATAATTGATAAGAAGTTCCATTAAATGTAACTGCTACGTACGCATTTTCAGCATCTGGAACTACATTAGTAGAAGTTATATCAACTCTTGGATTAACCCCGTCATAACCGTGCATAACAAGCCTATTACCTAATCCTGATCTGTGCTTTAAAAACCATATACCTGTGCTTGAGCCATTGCCTGCTGAAAATATTGTTTTATTGTTATTTCCAGTACTTGTAATATTTACTATAGCTTCTACAGTAAATGCATCAACATTTAAAATTGAACTACCAATAGAAATATTGTCATCAGCCCCATCAAAAGTAAAACCACCTCCAAAAGAACTGGTAAATCCAACACCGTTATTTAAGGCTCCTGTTGCTGAACCCACTAAACTTGTAACAGTTGTTCCAGATCCAGGATAAGATCTGGTACTACCCGCATCTACTGCAAACACTAATCCATCCGTTACTATATTTGGTCCTCTATAAAATCCCATTATATTGCTCTTATTAATGATTTAACACTCCAGTCATCTGAAGTCACTGTTGCTAACAATCTCATATTTGTTCCTGATATATCTACACTTAATGTAACATCCGATGTGTCACCTAAGTCGTTAGTCGATGTTTCTGTAAATTCTACTAAAGGAGTTGTATCTCCATTGTGACAAGCGTATACTGTACCTGATCTTACATTTGTACCTTTCTTAACTACAAAGTCAAAGAAAGCTGCTGTATAAGTAGCGTGTGAAACCTGAGCAACCACTTCAGCCCCTGTGTCTATATCTGTGTTTTCTTGGTTCGAAAGTAAAGCCGCGGTTATTAATACATTTCCAACTACTTCTAATTTTTGCGTAGGATTAGCTATTCCAATTCCTACTCTACCATTAGAATTGACAGTCATTACTTTTGTATCATTCTCAGAAGCTAATTGTAATATTCTATTAGCAGAAGAAACACCACCAGCTCTAATTAATAAACCTTGACCATTTGCGGCTGTGTTATGAAATCTTGATAATAAATTTCCATTGTTGTTTTGTTCTACTTGTAGTCTATAAGAGGTAGCGGTTGTGCCAATAGCAACATTACCATTTGAACCTATACGTAATCTTTCCGATGCTCCTGTAAAAAATCTTTGAAAGCTAACTCCTGCCGCAACTCCATATAATATACTACCTCCTGCGTATGTGTCTACAGGTCCTATATACATAGTGTTAGATGTGTTTAAAACCATAACCCTGGTTACAGCGCCAGCGTTATCTGTCATAGATATATCTTTATTATTGACAAAATCTATATTACCAGTCATTGTCCCACCAGCTAGTGGTAGGTAAGCTCCCACAGGTGTTGGTCCAAATGCACCAGTACCTAATTCTCTTTTTTGTATTTGATTACTTGCGGACGTTACTTGTTTTACTGATACATTGTCTATTGATCCAGCAAAACCTCCCACACCACCAGTACTTCCATAAAATCTTAATATTTTATTTGTACCTCCAAATTCAAACGTACCTTCATATACTCCAGTGGTTAATTCTGGAGAACTAAATATATTAGTAAAAGTACCAGAGGCTCCTACGTAAGCATAAACTCTTATATACCCGTTTGTAACAGCTGTTACTTCAAATCTAACTTTATATATATTTCCTGCTGCAAAACCACTAACCGTTTGAGCCATTGGAGTGCTTGTTGCTGAAACTGCGTTTGCCGTTCCTCCTGATATTGTCCAACCAGCTCCTTTAGACCAATCACTATCTGTCGCAAAATTACCATTAGTAATTAACTCTGTGCCTATAGTTTCATCCGCTACTAATACAGAAACTGAGTCTGTGTTAAAAGGTAAATCAGAAACACCAAATGTTCCGTTTACTTCAAGTTTGTAATCTGGACCAGTATTGTTAATACCAACGTTTCCAGTTTCTTCTACAGTGAATACTTCCCCTGCACTTGCGCCTGCATATAATCTCCATCTATTTGCATCAAATCTAAATGTTGTTACAGCTGCGTCTCCTAATTCCATTTGCTGCCCTAAACTTCCTGCTGTAAGATTACCAATTGTTGAAGATGAATATACAGCACCCCCAACGTGGAACTTATATGCAGGGTTGGTTACCCCTATACCGACGTTACCTGCTGATCCGTCTAACACCATCAAAGCAGGGTACGTAGAACTAGGGGAAAAAGCTATATCGCTACTACCGCTGGATCCTTTTATAACTAAGTTTTTAGGATGAAGACCTAAGCCAGTACCACCAACTATGAAGGTAAAATTAACATTAACCGCTGATCCGGGGCTTGAAAATATTAAACCTGCAGAATCAGCAGCTAAGCCACCTATTTCAAGACTAGCTCCAGGATTTTCTACTCCAATACCTACCTTGCCGGCGAAATATCCACTATTTAAAAATCTTAATGCCATGCATTATAAGTATTAGGTTATACGTAAACAAGTAGCGCAGCGTAAACATCGCTTGCTACACTTCCTGTAAAAGAAAAGGAAATAGTCCCTGTTCCGCTTCTTGCAACATCAGCATACACTGTTTCGTAAGGTGATGCTATTTGAGTAATTTCAGCCTTTACGTTTGCGGCTAAAGCACTTGTTCCAAATATTTTCCAAGCAGGAGTAACTCCTACGGCGGATTGAGTAACGTCTATTGTAAATGTTGTTAATCCTCCAGCCTCTGCTCTTGTGCAAGGAGCTGTATTATTTAAATCTTGCTTGTATCCATAAGGATTTTTTTGAGAATTTAATTGTACCCAACCAGTATTTGATACATCAAAGCTTGCTGAATCAAAACCAGCTACGCCTTTTTCAGTACTTGCATCATCTACGCCTGAACCGGCTATATTAGCATCTTGAATAACAAAAGTGTAAGCTGTCGATGCTGGATCTGTATTAACTGCAATAGCTGCATTAGCGAAGATCATATCTCCAACCTCAACTGAAATTGTAGTATCACTAAATGTTATATCTCCATCCACAGTAACCACAAAGTAATCACCT
>Ga0206682_10003389_pt1 | contig 13616 bp, 20 predicted proteins | sample M240m12015metaG_FD_155444 | JGI IMG/M metagenome (GOLD analysis project Ga0206682, IMG submission 155444) | Ammonia-oxidizing marine archaeal communities from Monterey Bay, California, United States - M2 40m 12015 | ecosystem: Environmental > Aquatic > Marine > Intertidal zone | place: USA... | reverse complement strand
ATCCGTATCGTATTTACTACTTACCTGTTTAAAGTAGATCCATAGGTTGTCAAAATGTTGAGCAACCATTTCAACCAGTAATATATAAGGTTCGTTGGAAGAATCTTCTCTAATAAATTTTGGTATAGTATTTGTCAGTATATCAAAATTAGTATTGTCGTAGTTAGAAGCAGTAATAATTTGTGAATTAAACCAACTACTTGCACTAGGATGAGTACTAACGTAATTTAAATGGGGTTTAGCTCCTGTTGTACTTTTAGGCCATGATTTACTACCACTTTCAAAATAAAGGTAGTTATCGTAATGATCAAAATTATCAACCAATCCTTTTATTAATCCTTCGTAATAGTCTGTACTGCCAGAAAAACCACTACCTGTATATGAAGTGTCTTTTACAGATTTAATACTATTTTCATAAGAATTTATTAAGTCTAATTTATACTTAAAGTTTCTTAATCTTTCTTCTGCTGAACTAAAATGAATAAAATCAGAGTAATCGTCATGTTTAATTGCTAATTGAGCTCCTGCTTCATTAAATAAACTTCTTAGCTCATTATATGAGTTTGTAACTGGGTAACTAAATAATTCGTTATAGTTGAAAAATTCAGTAGGAATTGAAGTACTTTCCTCTACACCGACAGAAAAATTAGGACCTTTTAAATTAGGTACTTTTATTATGTCCTGTGTTACGTTTGTTTCAACTTCAAAGTATACACTGTCTGATATATTTTGTTCAATATAGAGTGTAGTATTTACACCTAATGAACTATCTAATGCTTCTGTTAATTTTACTACAACTACAGCACCATCTTCATCATCTAGTGTATCAATGTTGATAACTGATGCAAATTTATTCTCGTAAAAATTAAGTACGTATTCTGAGAAATAAGAGTTATCTAGTAGTTGCTCTTTAAGTTGGGTAGTTATTTCTTTTACCCTATCGTCAGGTAATTCAAAAGTTTTTAACTTAAGTTCTGTTCTATTAGGACTTATTTCACTAATGAAGAATTTAGATGCTATTTTAGCATCACTATATAAGTTATCTAAAAAGTTATAAAGTAACCTTATATCACCATTCTCATACCCTAAATCCTTTGCATCTAATACCGGGTCTAAATATATATTAGACGCTCCTGTCTTTCCTGCTCCTGCAGAATTAGAGAGTTGTGTGTATTTAGAAAAGTTTTGATTAGAGTCTATTAATACGTTGTCAATAGAAAAGACGTGTACTTCTAATTTATGAGAGTTTTTAGAAAATAAATTATTAATTTCAAATTGACTAATAATTTTAGCTTCAGATTCTGGTACTCCTATAGTGCCTTCAACAACAGATGGGTCTAAACTGTTAATATTGTATGTATACTTACTCACCTATTGATCTGTGTTAGTTTGTTGTGACTCTATATCAAACAGTTGCTGGTTTAATTCTTGATTTTGTTCTCTTAGTGAAGATATTTCATCTAATAAAGGTTGAATATTTTCTGTATCTTTTTCAAACTCAACTAATTTTGAGCTTTCTTCTATTAAAAAAGTATGTGAATCATTACCTTGTAAAGGTATTTCATAATATAGCTTTCTATATTGTTCGAACAGTTCTGCAACTGTAAGATCAGTTTCTATAGCAACAGGTTGGGTAAAAGTTTTAAATTCAGTATCGACTACCTTTTTAAACTCATCCTTATTGTAGACAGATTTTTTAATTCTAACTTCATTAGCCATGTCTTACTACTTTAAAAATATTTTTATTATCGAAAACAACAGTGCTTCCGTTTATAACTGACTTTATAAGTAATCTATAATGTCTTTCTGGTTGAAATGAATCCATATAAATATTAAAGTAACTACTAGTGTTGTCAGCACTTACTTTAGTATAAGCAGTATCAAAATCTACTATCATTTCACCACTAAATTCGTCTTTAATGCCGTAATATGTTTGTTGAGGTAGTTTGTATTCTGTCAAGTAAATAGAGCCAGTAGTAAAAGTCCTAGTCGGATATTTAGGTCTAGCTGATACTCTGAATTTTACTATATCTGAGTCTGAGTATTTCTCTTTGTTGTTCTTTATAGAAACGGTAGCTACGTCGGTATCTAATTCTGTTAATGTACTAGAGTATGAAGAATCATCATACTTAAATTCTAAATATGGTGGAAATATTGTATTGGTGTCTGCACTAAAATACTTTAACGAAATAGATTGTGATGTGTAATTTTCATAAGCATCTTCTAACTTAAGCAGTATACCGTTATTAGGTAAACTTGAACTATAGTGAGAGCTTATTATGTTAGTTACGTCTATATCTAAATCGTGAGTTGATGTTAGATCGTTAGTTATACTTCCGGAAACTCCGTTAGATATAAAATCACTTCCTAAACTATCCCAAGTGTTTGTACCTGCACCTCTATGTTGCCAACTACATCCTGTTCTATTAACAGGTGTGTCGCTCCCTCTTCCTGTTCCGTTAGTCCATGATTGAGAAATAGGGTATGCATTTATTGTATAAGAAGCAGGTAATTCACTAGCATTAGCTAAAGATAGATGTATACTAGCTGATATGCTACCTGTTATAATATTATCAACTGCATTGGCAATGTCTGTAGTTCTAAACTGAATAAGAGTTCTGTTTGTTCTACCTATAGCAGCATCAGTAGGGTCCGGGTATCCTGCTATCTCAAGTATTTCATCAAGACCGGCATTACCATACAATCCAGCAACGGTTGGTTTACTGTTGATGTAGGTATCTTTTTCTGGGTAAATTCTATATATTGCCATTTTATATTGCTGTTACTCTACCTTTTATATCTAAGTCTGGGTATTTAAGTTCAAAAATACATGGATCGTAAGAAGGGTAAACTATATTCTCTTTTGTAGCACCTTCTGTATCGTATGCATATGCTGAATAATTTCCTCCTGCTAAGTTATTGATGCTTATATTTTTGACTGTTTGTACGCCTTTTATTTTATCTAGTAAGGTATACAGTTCAGATAAGTTAATCGGTTGATTAATATTTCTTTTTGCCGTCTTAAAGTAACTTTTTAAAGTATTAGTACATTTAGTTAATACTTCTCTTGAAGCTACATTAGGTAACGTTAAAACTTCGTATTTAACTTCTATATTGACTACAAATGCATCTTTTATATCTAATGCATCAGTCACCATCATATATTGTGATAGATAGGTTTTAAGATTTTCTTTTAACGTTTTAGGTGCCACTACCAATCTTCCGTCTATGTCGTATGATAGTACATATAATGATAAAGCTAATGGATTTTTATCTAAGACGCTTCTATCTGAATTAGCTAGTAATTCTCTAGTAACAAATGCTTTTGCTATTGCACCGAATTGTGAAGGCATAGCCATTGCTCTAACTGTATAGTCGTCTACTGTAACTGTTCTGCCTTGTTCTGCAAAAGAACGTAAAGCATTTTCTCTTAACTCATCAACGGTATCTCCATCTTTACCTCCCGATGCTGCTAATGGGTTATTGAAAGCTAATGTACTTTCTTTAGATGTATCAGCTGCTGTTAATGTGCCGATAGAAGTTTTGTTAGTTACTGTATTTGCTGGTACGTTAGATTCAATACCTCCACCTGTTAGGTATCTAATAGTTAGTGTAGTATTACTTGGCGATAGACCATATGTTCTAGTAAATAGAACGTTTGAAGGATCATAAGCTACATCAATTGCATTTACTTGATCTTGAGATCCAAACTTAGTCAGTAGTGTTGGGTCTGGTAAGAATGTTTCATCGTCTGCATTAATCACTCCTGCACCAAATTGTATTTGTAGTACTCCTGTTGAAGTAAATCTTGTAACAAATCTCCTAGGTACCTTTGTTAGTTCGACTGAACTCTTAACTAAGTCGTTATATAAGGTTTGATTGTTCTTTTCAACAAATATAGTATCTTGACCTAAGAAAGGTACTTCATACCATACGTTATTATCGCTATCTACAATGTCTAATACCCTAATAATATTAGTATCTGTTATCTCTAATGTTTTAAACTTTTCTGTTGAGTTGATTACCTCGGTTACAGTGTTTACTGTCCCACTAAAAGCTTTTACTTTCTTTTTAAGTTGATAAACAGAAGGTAAGTTTGTACCTACATCTATAGTTGAAATTGTAACATCAGTAGGGTCATAAGAACTACTAAACTTAAAATCTATAGATGAATCTATTACAAAAGTAGTGTCATTATTATCAGTTGAACCTACAATAGCACCTCCAGAAATAAAAAGTGCTTGGTCAAAGTTAGGTGTATCACCGCCTGATATAGGGTCAACTTGCTGAGTTACTTCTAATTCTACTTCTGATGCTGTAGTGACTTTAGGTCTGTATCCCATCATATACGCTAAGGTATATAAATTCTGTGGGTTCTTAGCATGTTGTAGAAATGTTTCTTGCAATTGAGTATCTTGGTAAAACGATAAAACGTCTCCAACATATGATGCCATTTCTATAAACATCATACCTGGTGCTGTAGGTGAAAAATCGTTATAGCTATCAGGAAAATACTGTTTAGCATATTCAACGAGTTGCGTTCTAAAGTCTGAAAACTCTCTGTTTATGTATTTTATGTCTCGTTGTTCAGCCATTATTGTTCAAAGTTAATTGACAGTTCATCTTCTATGTTAGTATCTTTTACCTTATAACTTAAAGCAAATTGAACTGTGTTTGTTTCTGGTATTCCTTCTGTAGAAATATTTACTACTTCAATTCTAGGAAAATAATAACCTAAGTCAGCTTTTATTAAAGCATCTATTTGTTTTACTTTATCTTCTGTCAGTTGGTCAAAAAGTAAGGTCTGTAAACCATTACCGAAAGTAGGGTTCATAAACCTTTCTCCTCTACCTGTCAAAAAATAGTTTATTAAATTAGTTTTTATAGCTTCTGCAGAGGTATAAGTTGAGTTAAAGACAGCTTTACCGCTAAACGGAAGTTTAACGCCAATTGCTACTCTTGGTTGTAGGTCTCTTGGATCTATCTTTTTAACTTCAAATGCCATTATAATCCTCTAGCTTTATCTTTTTTAATAGATGCGTCATAAACGCTTTTAGCTTTCTGTACAAAGTCTAATTTACTAATGTCTATACCAGGCATTGGGCCTGTATTTTCTGTCATACCCATTTGACTTCCCATAGAGGAAGCAAAATTAGGTTTCTTTACACCACCTTGAGAAAAGTTTCTAGCATCATCACCACTCATGGAGTTAGCTGTTTGTTGTAACATTTCATCTAAAGTAGCACTTTTACCTACGGACCATTTTTTAGGTTGACCTTTAGGTACTTGTGTGTATGTGCTTGATACCTGTTTAGTTGGAGCAGAAGCTATTTTCACAGCTTCATTCATTACTTCTTGTAACTCCTCCTTAACTGCGGCTCTTACTTCTTCTCGTATGATTTTACGTAATTGATCGAGTTTCATATATATAAATAGTTTGGTTATGGAAGTTGATTATCTAATCTAAATTTAAGTTCATCTAATAATATTTTTGTTGAAGAACTAAAGGATTTAGGGCCTTTTAATATTTCTACCCCAAACTTGTCTATAGCTACTGCAAATCTTCTAGGTGCTATCTGTGGTGATTTAGGGTCTAGTTTAATTTTTAACTTATAAATTTCACCATTTGCTGCAGTATAAAAGTTATCTGGGTTGCTTATAGCTTCAGTTTCATTTTCACTTTTAAATGAATTAAATATGTCTGCTATTGCATCTTTTAACTCTTGACTATCTTCTCCATTAAGTTTATCTAAAGAATCTAATAAGTCTTTTTCAGCAGCTTCTGCTAGTTTATCTTTTTCAGATGGAGGAATTCCATTTGCTGAGTTTGTTTCGTAAAAGTTACCTTGTCTTGTAAGTAAGGAATCAGAAAAAAGATTACCTCCTAATGAAGAAAAAATGTATTCATCTTCTCCTAATCTGTTTGATCTTACAATGCCTAGCGTTTTTAACCTTTCCATCGTTATTCTTCCTCTTGCTACTTCTCTTCTAAGTATTCCTTCTAACCTACATCCGTTAGTTACTATGTTGACACGTTTTAAAATCTTAGTATACATTTTAATATTGTCAGCAGGACTCTTAAGTACCTCTACTATACCTTTAGCATCATCTCCTCCTTGTTTAATCTTCTCTTTGAACTTATGTAAAAAGTCTGTCTGTATCATTGAGAACCCTACAGGTAAACCGATACCAGGAGGTACTGCTTGAGGTATAGGTAACTTGAGTACTAAGGCTTTAATGATTTTGAATATAGTAATAAGTGTAAGTATTGTTTGAGCTATTCTATTGAACTTGTTTATTCTTGCTGAAATAGCACCAATACTACCTTGAACGGTGTTTACTCTTTGTTGTAACCTTATTGCTTCTGGTAGAACAGGGCAAGCTTCTCTTCTCACTTTTTGTATAGAGTCATTTACTAACTCATAGACTTTCTGTGTAGCTATATCCTGTACTGCACCTACCTGTTTGGCTACAGCATTGACTATGTTACTTTCTTTTATATTTACGTATGCCATTACTCAGTATATACTTTTTTAGATGATAGTAACTTAATCTGTGATTTTAACTGCTTGATACCTCCTAATAGTGCTGTTGATGTAGCAACTGCTTTTGCAACATACACCGGTGGTGGACCTGGTTTAGATAGTGTCTGCAATAGTGTATCTAAATTATCTACTAAAGTGGTTAACCAATCTTGAGTTGTTTGACCTAGTAGTAATGGTTCGTCTTCTTTCTTAAGTGCAGTTGAACCTAAATATATTTTTTTGGCATCTAACGATACCATATCTTCTCCATCTATATGTATGCCTTTAGAAGCTAACCCTATGTATTCTTTTGCTGCAATAAATGCTCCTTCTTCTTTAGCATTAAAAAATAACCTACCTCCATTAATAAGTACCTGGTCACCTTTATATGTACCTGCTACATCAGCTGGATCTAACCATGCTTCAGCTTTTACATTAGCTTCTTCTAATGGTACTGTATGATCAGATACCATGTAAATGGATGAACCATCTTCATTTATATCTTCAGTCGATAAAGCTGTACCATCATCAGGTTCCTTCATACCATTTTTAATTATAGTAAAAGGTTTACCGTTATTGCTGTCGTCTGTTAGTGTATTGTATTGATGCTTAGTGCCACCTAATCTTAGAGTGTTTCCATGTCTACCGGATATAAGAGTATCACCAGGAAAAATCTGTAAGGGAGCGACAGTATCTACTTCGTTAAAATCTTCTCCAAGGTCTGCTTTACCTGTACCGCTTTGTAAAGTATCTGGGTAAGCATTATGATGAGGGTGGTTCCAAATATTAACAACTGATAACCAGTAGTTTTTTGTTTGTAAAGAATTAGCTGCTCTATTTTCTGATGGTAGACTAACTATTATTACAATTTCGTTCTTTAGAGGTATGTTTATATGTTGAGGGTTGGCACAGTATGCGAAAGGTAGAACAGCATCTTCATCTTCTAAATATGCTTGATCTAATGGTCTATACTTAATACCGTTGATAGCTTGTGATCTACCAAACTCATCCCAAAACGCACTAGATTCGTCCAATACAACATCAACCACTCTTCCAAACTTAAATGTAGGTGGTGACCCTGTACCTCTAGCTGCACTAATTGCTTTAGCTAATATACCTCCTCCGAAATTAATCATCTTCCTCGGTTGCTTTCTTCTCTACGTCTTCAACTTCTTCTTTGGTATCTTCAGACTCTTCAAGCAAATCCTGGAGTTCTGAAAAATCAAACATGTCTCCACCTTCACCTTTAGCGTTAGCTGACTCTATTCTTTGAACTATAGTTGCTAGTTTGATAAGTTGTTCATCATTCTTTACTCCTATTTCCATATACTCTTTAATCATAGGTACAATTAAAGTAGCATCTCCTATATTCTCAATAAGAGGTTTTAGTTCACCTATTAGAGCTTTTACCTGTGCTCTTGTTGTAGATGAATTGCTATGGATCTCAGAAAAGAGGTCAGATAGAGATTTTCCGTCAAATATTTCTTTATCTAAACTCATAAATCGTTTACTTATAAATAGATTAAAGTATTTTATTGACGATTAATCCTCGTTCGTATAGTTTAAGGTACTTTCCTTTGAAGTCATCTTTTAGGGTATTAATTACCTTAGTTAAAGCTGGAGTTTCACAATCTGTCATCTCTCTTATGTAGATGTAGAGAGCTTTCTTTTTGAATATATCTAAATCATTTCTAGTTTTAAAGATAGTAAGTACAGCATCAGCTATTTTTCTATCTCCTTCCTTTACAAATGTTTCATTCAATGTTTCGTATGTACTTTCTACCCATCGATCTATGAAGGTACCTAAAGTAACACCGTGATTCTCTTGAATCTTGTTAGCAAGTTTAGCATCATAGGATTCTTCCATTTCTGAAAATGAACCTATCTGTTTTAACCTCTTATAATTCTTATTGTTGTAGTTGATTAACCATCTCTTAACTATCGTACCAAAATAAGAGTATGCTTTTGCACCATTAGTTGGGTCAAACTTCATAATCTTTTGTTCTAGTAGTATTGAGACTAATTCATGTTTTAAATCCTCTATTTTATCTACATCTGTGTAGTAGAACTTAAAAGTATGTATAATATTCTCTGCTAGTTTGTAAAAAGGTATGTATATGTGGTCTGTGAATATTTTAGATCTGTATTCATCATCTGTAGATGTGTTGTACTTAACTATATATTCTTCTGTCTCTTTTGTAAAGTAATTAGCTTTGCTTTTCTTTCTGGGCATTTGTAAATCGATCTAGTTCACTTTGAACTTCTTTTAATTGTTCAAAAAAATAACCGACCTCGTCATCTGACTGAAAAACCCCACGTTTGTCAAGTTCATTAAGGTGCTTTTGTGAATCTTCTATTGTACTTTGTATTGCTGTGATTGTATTTTGTAACAAATCAACTGAATCTTCATACTTTTCTACCTTCACTAGTAGGTTTCTTAAAATATAAATAAAAATAATTAGGGTACCTACTAATACTCCTAAAATTATGTAAAAAGTTGTAGGATTAAATTCCATTATAGGTTTTTAAGTGTGTTTTTCAATCCTTCTGATGCATTAACACGTTTGCCTGTTGAACTTTGTGTCTTTTTTACACCACCTTGCTTGTATCCTTGTAAACCTACATGCATATCGTACTCTACCTTGGAAGCTAAAAAGTCTGCTGAGTGTAGAATGTTAACTATGTTGGTTTTCATCCTTGAAGCTGGGTTATAACTGAAGAAATATGCTTTATTTGCTTCATCAAACACACCATCATGTAATCTGATAGCAAGAAATTCATTTTTACTAACCTGTATACCATTCTTCTGTAGTATGAACAATGATCTATCTGGAATTAACATAAAGTCTAACTCTGGATTGTTAGTATACATCTCTGCTAACTTATCTTGACGCCATTTATCGGTCTGAGGTAGGTAATTTAACTTATCACCATCACCCATCTTACCTAAATCATGGAATAATGCAGCAAAAACAAGTTCTTCTTCGGTGAAATCTATCTCTCCACCCATCTCTTTATATAACCTCATCTGCTTCACTGCATACTCCACAACTCTATTGACATGGTCTACATATCCACCGGGAAATGCACTATGGTACCAAGTCTTACTACTAGCAGGAGCAATAGCATACTCTTCCTGCCAAGCATCTATCATAGAGAGAACTTTATCTTGTCTATCACCTATATAGTTTTTAACTATCTTAAGGTGTTTTTCATAGTTCTCTTGGATTCTTTCTTTTGTCAATGACATATTATATTTTATTTATTAATTATTATATATATTTATATACTTATATATTATTTATTTAATTATATTATATATCTTATATATTCTATTAATTATATCTTTAAGATAATAATAATAATTCGAAGAATCAACTATTCAACGATAAATTTTTCAACAAAGTTGTCTTTTTGTATTTTCTCATACATTGCATCCCATTTTACCTTCATTGCAATTGTAACTGTATCACCTATCATAGTAGGAATAAATGGTCCAACAACTCGTCTACTTTTAAGCACACCATTATCTTCACTAAATTGTATGGTAGCTGATTGAACTACATTTACTTCTATACCTGCAAACTGAGTTAGAGGAAGGTCTACAATTGAAGATGGTATAAGGTTACCTGTTTGAGTCCAATTACCTGTAAAAGGTTTAAATAGAGGAATCTGCATTACTAAGGTATCTCCTATCACCCAAGAAGTATCACTATGAAAGTTAGCTTGTACGAATGATATGCCGTTATACCTATATTCCGGAGAAATAGTAGAAGCCTCAACATCTATTATGAAGTAAGGAAGGTACTCTCTCGACCAATCAAGCTTAACATGATAATAACCATTAGCATCCTTATCAGCAGGAAATATCATCCTAGCATCACAATCACCGGTTAGACAGGCGGGTGTAGGGAGAGCGTCTTTAGTACAAGAGAGGAGGCTCGCCGCCGCAAAAAGCGCAAGTCCCCACGAAATTTTCTTTTTAAACATAATTTAAGTATATATCATCTACCTCACTTTGTATATCTTTTACCACCCTATCGGTTGTCTCATCATAATACCCGGCTTGTACTACACCTACCGTTCCATATAGATCTATTTGTATATTTACTTCTATGCCTTCTATGTCAGTTCTAAAGAAGGTAGTGTATTGTACTGAGTCAGTTACACTATATGGATATTTAACGCTGAGTCTCTCTAAGAGCATAGCTCTAGTCTGAGTTATATCAGAAGACTTTGAATACCCATCCATTATTGAAATAGATTTAATTGAACATTCTTACTTACAGGCTTATTAATCTTATAAGCTCCATCTACCTTTCTAGTAGGTCTAAACTCTTCACCTTTGTTATCTATAAGCTTTCCATCTACTATAGCTAAAGCATGCTTACTAACAGTAACAACAAATGAACCTTTAGGATTATCTTTAATAAAAGACTTAACCGTCTTTTTTCTCTTAATAAGATCTCCATATAACTTATATGTGTTATGTGTTCTGGCTTTACCTAACACTTTAACGCTAAACCTTTTATCTCCTATCATTAAACCATTCTCCTCAGCATTCATCATTTGACCGATGATCATATGATTTTGAGTACCTTTCTTATTTACTCTACCAAATTGTTCTTTAACCTCTTGATGAGTAGTATCATAATCCATATCTGTTGCAGCAGCTAATGCTCTAACAAAACAGTCATTATTTTCATTTTTTGCTATTTCGGAATTCTTGATTCCTTTTATCGAACTTGAATTTAAATTTATCATAACCTTTATTTTAATATTATACTTAAATATATGAACTTTTCTTCGTAACTCCAACTTTTCCCTAAGGTATTTTATAGGGATTCTAAGATATTTAACGAAGTACTAAAATCTACCCCGGCGATAGTAGTATCTACCGGAGGTTGAGGATGTAATAGAGACCAAATATCTTCAACGAAATATTCGTCGACGTGACCGGCTTCTAAAAGAGTTTGAAGTTTTTGTTTGATTTCCGCTACGGGAGTAACTAATGGTGAATTTGACATAACCTTTATTTTAATTAATTATTATACCTTAATATAGGCATAATTCTTCGTAACTCCAACTATTCCGGCAAGTATTTTGTTAAATTTTTCGTGGTTTACCAGGAAAATCAACGATATATTTATATAATCCGTTAATAAAGAACCTTCTACTTGGTAATCCTTTAATAAAATCTGTTCCATGCCATGATTTATCACTACATTCAAACATTATCAACCTAGAAGATAAGAATTCTACTTCTTTTACATAAGAACTTCTATTAGAATCGGCGTATATCTTAGTTCCATAATGAGAGTAACTCATATTTTCGTCAGCTATGTACAATAAACATCTTAGAATAGGTGGTTCCCAACCTCTAGATTTCATCTCTACAGGGTCATCTGTATGAGGTGTTAGTAAATTACCATATCCCCTATTAACTTCATTAGCCGATATGGACCATTCATAGGTTTTAGAGTTATATAAACCGGTAAACAACCTACTCACCCTTTCTATTTGACTATATACATAGGAGAAATTATCACCTTCTAAGGGATTTATATTTTTAGAGTTTCTAAATATCTCTATACTATCTTGAAGTTGACCATCTCTTGTAAACTCTATAGTATTTTCTTCTATTGCATTACAGTTAGAATAAAGCTCATGTGCCATACTAGACGGTATTACTCCATCTGCAACAATATGCTTGTATGGGTATTCGTATGTGGTTATGTTCATGCTTTGACTTGACAGTTTTCTAACAAGATGACGTACTCTTTTATTTTAGCACATTTTTCATATTGTTCAAGTTTCTCAAAATAAAACATAAGATTTTCTAACATATAGATATTATGCATCAATTCGTAAGAATCTCCTATTTGGTATTTATCATTAAACCCCTTAGTACTTACTCTTTCTAAGTATTTTAAGAGATTATTGTAGTACTTATATTGTATAGCTTTTCTAGTTTCTTTGTACTGTTTAGGGTATTGCTGTTGATACATTTGGTCCATGATTTTATAGTTCTCTAGACCTTTTACAACCATATTCATGAGAACATAAGGATTGCTAAGTTGATCGGTCATACCGAACTCCTCATATACCTGTTCATCTCCTTGTTCGAAGATTGAAAATAAAGTATTCTTATCTAACGGCTGCATATAACATAAATATCTCCCAAAAAAATTCCCGGTTTTAGTAGTTTATTAACGTAAAAGTTCTTATATTAATAATATATGTTTGGATTAAGTGCGATAATATACACGATAACTTTTGTATTCTTTACCATTTTTAAAGATTACATAATTAACATAAATTTTCCTCATACCTCCGATGAGAAGAAGAGTTATATTAATAGAAGTTGGCTGGTGTTTTATTTCATAGGTCTAGTCATATTGTTTTTAATGTATTGATGAAAGAAACGCTTGCGAAAATTTTAGATTACTTTGTACTATTCCTCCTAATATTAGTACTCTTTTTAGCAGCAGGTGGTTGTTCACCAATAATAGATGAAGACGTAGATATTGTGTGTATAGAGATATACGACCCAGTATGTGTTAATGGTGTTACGTATTCAAATGAATGCTATGCTTCAATAGCTGGATATAGTAATGATGAGTTAACTAAAGGTGAGTGTAATGAATGATGGACTTAATTGATGATGTATGGACTTGTGGTTGTGGAGCGATGAATGCTGCATACAATACCATATGTGGTAAATGTAAATTAGAAAAAGATGATTAAACATTTAAAGTCGTATTTAGGATGGTATATATTAATACCTTCGATCTATCTAGGATTTGTACATGATGGGTTTATGTTTGTAGTAGCTTTTCTAGCTCTAATGAAGATGCCTCCTTTTAACTGGGTAGATAGAATGTTTGATTGGTCAACTAGATTAAGTGTGAAGTTGCGGTCAAGAGTAGACGCCTTTAGAGAGACACAACATCCAGTGATAAGTAAGGCCATATATATCTTAATGTTAATAATATCATTGTCAGCTCTATATATAATGCTGTTTGTATTACCTGAATGTGAATTATGTTAAATACAATAGTAACAGTAATAATGATAGTATGTTTCATATGG
>Ga0206682_10003386_pt1 | contig 13618 bp, 13 predicted proteins | sample M240m12015metaG_FD_155444 | JGI IMG/M metagenome (GOLD analysis project Ga0206682, IMG submission 155444) | Ammonia-oxidizing marine archaeal communities from Monterey Bay, California, United States - M2 40m 12015 | ecosystem: Environmental > Aquatic > Marine > Intertidal zone | place: USA... | reverse complement strand
GAATTGGCTTGTCTGGGTTATTCAAACCACTATTAGCGATTAATACATGCCTAACAAAATCATATAAAGATAGTTTATTTATTTTAGCTAACTCTTTAAGCTCTTTTATGTTCACTAACTCCCGTTCGTAATCATTAATAAATCTTTCGGCATTATTTAACTTTACCTTAGTTTGGGATAACTCGCTCTGAATTAACCGAATTTTATTTTGCTTATCGTTTAGTTGTTGCTCAAATAAATCCTCTGCGTTAGAATAATAACCTTGGCTTGATGCTAATTGGTCTTTCAAATCGTTTTCATTATCAAGCATTTCATTGTATTCTAATTGAATAGTGTTTAATTCATTTAATTGACTTGTATATGTTTCGTTTAACTCATTAAAATCTATTGTACTATTATCTAATTGCATTTGTACGTTAGTAATACTTGAATTAAGGGTTAGTGCTTCTAATTCCAAATCTCCAATTTGACTTTCATAATCATTTCTTTCTTGTAGCCAACCATTTTGGGCGTTTAGTAATTCAAGTTCAGCAATTAAGGTTAAATTTTCTTGTTCTGTTAGTTGTTGTGTAAATAACTCTTGCTGTTGGTTGTAAAAGTTTGTAAGACTTAGATTCATTTGTGTTAAAGCAGTATTACTGTTTTCTAATTCATTATATTCATCTTGTAACCCAGCAAAGTTTTGCTTTTCACTATCCAATTCGCTTGATGCTTCATTAATTTGATTTTGCAATAAGTCAATTTCTGAATTTTTATTTTGTATTTCACTTTGTAATTGATTAGATAATAGTTGATATTCTAAAGATTCATCTCGGTACAATATTACGTTTGCATCGGCAATCTCTTTTTCTGAAAGCAAAAGATTATATTCGTCAACCTTATCATTGAAACTATTTGTTATAACACTAAGTTCTTGTTCTAAATTAATAATAGACGTGTTTTTAAGAGCTAATTGATTCTCAATAAAAACAATATTAGATTCCAAGTCCTCAACACTATCCTCTAATTCTTGTTCGTTTTGCTCTAAATCAGCGATTTGACTATTTAAACCAACTTTTTCAAGCCCCCAATTTGTTGTAGCTAAATCAAAGGCTTCTGTAACATCATTTACATCAGATTGATAGACACCATCATCCCCGTCTAATAGACCACGTTGATATTCACTTACTGCTAAATCACTTGCCTCATATAAGTCATCTTCAAGTGTTAATATTTGACTATTCTTAATCGATAAATCGCTTATATAACCTTCCTCATCTATATCCCATTCGTTTTGTTTAGAGGTTATGGTTTCATTTAAAGAATTTATGTTATCCTCTAATATAGATTTTTCCACACCCCAAGCATTAGATTGCTCTAAATATAAATCATCAGCATCTTGTTTTTCTAATTCTAAGGCATTATATTCCTCTACTAACCCTCCAACACCATCATCTTGCATATCATCGCCATAAAGAGCTATACGTTCAGCGTTTCTTTCAGCTATTGCAGTATTATAGTTATCTAATGTGGTGGTTTGTAAAGATTGTAAATTATTTTTTTCTTGTAACAACAACTCATTATTTAATGAAAGTTGTTCGTTGTTAGATTCTAAGTCGCTTATAGTTAACGCCCGTTGACTGGCAAGATTTGTATAATAAGTTACATCAACATTAATCAAGTCAACCTGATTTACGTAACCCTCAACCTCGATTTCTTTTTGGGCTATCGATTCTAATAATAGTTCGTTAGATTCACTTAATTCTGTAATTTCTAATGTTTTAGCATCAATACTACTAATAAGCCCCGAATTATCATTTTCAAGGGTTGTAATATTTTCACTTATAATATTTATTTCGTTTTGCTTAGTTTCGATTTCATCTAATAATTCTAAATTATTGTTAGAAATTGTATTGTTATTACTAATTAATTCTACTATTTCGGATTGTTTCGTTGCTAAATCTGATAATAATCCAATATTAGCTTCCGATATAGTATTATTGTCGGAAATAAGATTATCTAATTCAACTTGCTTTGAAGTTATTTGTGCGAGTAAATCGGTTATTTGCTCATCGTTTATATCTTCATTTGATTGTAACTCTAATATTTCTTGTGCTAATTGTGAAATTTCTGAGTTCAAATTGTCAATAACGATTAAGTCATTATCACTATTTTGCATTAGTGTACTTATTTCGCTTTGTAAAGAAAGAATTTCGGCTTGAGCAACCTCTACCTCCGAAATTAACTCCGCTATATTATTATTCAAGCTATCAATATTTGAAGTGTCTACATCATCATCGCTTTCTTGACTTTTTTTATAGCCCATGTAAAGCAATGCAACCGCACCTAATCCTAATATGATGTTTACCTTTTTCATTTCTTTAACATAAATGCTGCAGCAGCCAAAACAACCCCACCAATTAAATAACCCGTATGGCTATGTTCTTTATAAACATCAACCTTTTGAACTTCATCAACAGGCACTAAATCATCTTGTTCCTTAACCCATTCATTTATACTTTGTAGTTCTTCTATCAAAGGAATTAAAGGGTTTATAGATTCATCATCCCCCGTTGCATTAAGTTTTTTCTCCCCTAAAGTATAATTAAATTTTCCTGACAACTCTTTTACTAACTTTTCAAATTTAAGATATTGCCCATCCCAAGATTTGAGTTTTGTATTTAGGTTTTTTATTTCGATAGATTGAATATCGCTTTGCTCCCCCAACCATTCATTTTCTACTAACAATGTTTCTATTTCAACATCTTTAGACTTAATGTCTTTTTCTAAAGATATTATTTGTTTTTCTAAAACACCTAAAGCACTCGATAGTTCGCTATCCTTTTTTAAAGACTCATCATAGCTACCCTTAACATCATCCTCATTTTCGATAATATTAAGTAATTCTATTTGATTGGTTTTAAATAATGCGTTAATTTCCTCAGCCTCAATCCTATCTAATTCACTATCTTTTAACTTTAACGACAAATCAACGGATTCTTTATGATGGTTATTTAACCTATCCTTAGACTCCATTTGTTTATCTTTTAACATCATTAGTTTATCCAAAAGACTTTGCTTTTGACTTTGCTTATCTTTTTTTAAACTTAATCTATCTTGTATTGATGAAAAAATAGTAGAATATTGATTAGTAAAGTTTAAATAATCTTCATCTATTTTGGATATTTTACTTTCATTAAAGACTATTTTCTCCCTAAGATTTTGCTTGTCTAAGTTTTCTACTTCAATAGCTTTAAATTTAGATTCTAAAGAACCATTGTAATTTGAGTATTTTTCTTTATTTAAGTTAAAAGCATTAATCTTAGACTTATAAGATTTTTTAGGTCTACCTAAAATATTTTCTAAATCCCTAATCAACTTTGTCATGTGTATTTTTTCACGCATGATGTCAGCCTCGTTAAATTCACACGCTCTTAAATCCTCTTTTAAAGATTCAATTGTTTGCATTTGAGATTTAGACATTCCATTTTCGCCTAAAGATGTAACAATACTCTTTTCAGTTTTTTTTAAAACGCCCTCTTTCTTTCTTATTAAATCCCTTTTAGATTTTAGAAAGTCGATAGCATTAGAGGAATTGTCCCGTAAACTACTTAATATGTTTTTATTTATTCCCACTATTTTTTTGTAAACAAATATACTAAACCTGCAACAATACCAACCTTACCTAAAGTACCATATTTTTCTTCAAAAGTCTTTTCATCAGCACCATCAGCTCTAAATGTTACTTTTTTAGACGGGCTTGATTTATGACCAAAGTTTAGTTTTGTGTTTGCAACTATATTTTTATTATAGTCATTTTGTACTACACTACCCTTAAAGTTTAAATACTCAGCTCTTGCTCTACCAGCCATTCTAACGGCATTAATTAAATCGGAATCTTGACCTCCTCTAAAAGATGAGAAATTAGATGTACCACCATCAAAACCAGATGCTTCATAACCAAACCTTGCAAGTGTGCTTACTAAAGCAGATGTTTCGGCTTGAATTTGTGTAGTAAGCGCATTTGTTTCACTAATAGTACCATCAAGGAAACTTTCTAATGTACCAAGGTCATTTTCTAAAGAAACTAATTCAAGGTCAGCTTGTTGTTTATCTAACTCTAATTCATCAAATTGACCTTGAAGTGTTGCCTTTTCACTTATTGCGGTAGTTAATTTAGTTTGTAAATCTGAGCTAACACCTTGTTCCGAAAGAAGTGATGCAGCTAAACTGGTTATTTCCGATTCTTTTTGTTGTATTTCCGAATTAGCATCACTTAAATTAGCAGTTAATGTTTGTTTTTGGGATACAACACTGTTTAGTTCGAGGTTAATAGCTTCTAAATCTGATGCATATTGTTCAGTATTAGCACTACCTTGTTGTTGAGCCGAAAGTAATTCAGCCTCAACATTTGATTTTTCTGTGCTTATAAGAAGAATGTCAGCATTAAGTGTAGCAATGTTATTTTCAAGTCCCGTTTTCTCACTTAGTAAGCCTAAAACATCAGAATTTAAACTATTAATTTGACTACTTTGATTTTCCGTAAGATTTTTTTCGCTTAGTAATTCAGCTCGTAAAGAAACATTTGCTATTTCCTCTACTTCTAAATCATAATTTACATCAAGTAAATCTGACTCTAACTCTGAAATCCTTGCATCGTCAACTCCACCTTCAGCGATTAATGAATTAATTTGATTTTCAAGTGCTACTTTGTTTTGTTTAAGTGCTTGTATAGACCCGTTACTTTGGTCAAGTTCTTGTACTAAATCAGCATTATCAGATTCAGATGAAAGAAGTTCTTGTTGTATCTGGATTTTTTCTGCATTAAGGTCAAATAAGTCTTGGTTTGCTGTATTAATTTCAGCAGTTAAATTATTAATCTCGCTTTGTTTTGATGCTATTGTTCCGCTTGTGCTTGTTTGTAGAGCTGTTAAGGCTTCGGTAAGATTAATTATACCAATCTCTTTTTGATTTATCTCTTGGTTTAGTGCAATAAAGTCGTTTTCTAATTCATCTAATGATGAACCAACGGAACTTATTGCATCCTCTAATTCGTCTATTTGGTTTTCCTTTGCTTGTATTTGACTACCAAGATTTAAAATTTCCGCTTCATCTTCTGCTATTTTATTTTGAATAGCAACAATATCTGTACTTGCATCCCCTAATGACGCTCCGCCAGCAACTGTACCTCCGCCTGCTATTGTAGATAACGCATTATCAATAGTTGATTTTATGGTTTCTACGCTTTCTAATCGGTCAATATCGTCCCTTAAATTAGAAACCTCATTAGATAATTGTGGAATACTATCACAAGCACCACCAACCCCACCTCCACTATCGCAAATAGAGTAAGCATCTTCTAATTCATTCTGTTTTGTATTTAATTGTTCTGATGCAAATTCAACAGCCTCAAAGTAGGGCGTTAATGCGTTTGTAACAGTTGAGTTTGCTTCGGTTAAAGAAGCCCCTTTTGTTTGTAGCTCTAAGGATAAAGCGTTTGTTAATTGTCCTAAATCTGGCATGTCGAAAATTGTGTTTAAATAATTAGTGTTAGGGACATTAATTTGAACCCCCTGTGATTGTATATAGTTTTGTAATTGCGCAACTGTTTGTATTTCGCTTCCATCGTTTTTAAAAATGGGCGTTATTTTTGCCGTAGACCATACATCGGCTGTTGTCCCAGTCTCACTTTGATATAAATCTACTAAGTCGCTTAAATAATCGAAAAATTGACCATTATAATAAAATCCACCTACAATAAATGTGGTAAAATTAAAAAAGTTTACTACGCTAACCGCTTTAAAGTATATAGGATTGTCCCATTGATTAAAAGGTCGTATGTTCGCTGACGTAGGTGGGACGGAATCAAAACACCCTTCCCAATCGAATAACATCCATTGGTTAACAAATGCACCCGCTCTGCTTGAAGAAGAAACATTTGAAAAAACTATATTTTGAAAATCCGCATACTCCTGACTTACACCACAAGGGCTACTTAATTGAAATTGTATTGGTTGTAAATTACCCGTACCAAGAGAACCATCTTGATTGGCATAATTTTCTGTAACTCCACTCCCTTGAAGGAAAATTCCTAACGTATTCTCGGTAGCGTTTGCCCACGTAGGTATAGTAGGTTGAGGTGCAACATCATTTGTATTTGGTCCACTTGCTTTATTACTACTTACCGCCTCCGTAAAGTTCTTAAATCTACTTTTTTCCCACATACCCAATAATTGCTAACCCTAAAGCTAAAAAGCCAATAGTGTATTTGTTTTTATTGCTTAACGAAATATCTCCGCTAAAGTTTGAATATTTTTGTGTTACGTTTTGGGAAGCATCCTTATATATTTTATTTAATTCTTCTTCCTCGGATTCACTCATGTTATTCATGTTCTCCTCACGCAATATTTTTTCTAATGTTTCTATTTGTTCGTGATTAAGTATTCCTGCCGTATCATAATAAAAAGTTAAATCAAGAAATTCGCCCGCTAAACTTTTTAGTTCAACATAAATCTCCCCATCAACTAATATGTTAGGATAAACAGTATTTACTTGTTGTGGTTGATATGGGTCTAATAAGCCAGTGTCAGGCATAATAAAGTCATTACCCGTTGCATCATATTTTTTCCACAATAGAGTTTCGTTTAATTGAAATGAACTATTAGAATACTTGTAAACCTCGTTTGTAAATAAACTTTGGTTTGCCAAAGAGTTTACTAATTCAATATATGCTAATCCATCTCCCGACCTATCGGTTACATCTATCCATTTAGTCCAACCATCCTCTTGTATGTTATATCCGAACCTCGAACCCACATCATTTAAGGTAATCGTTGTAGCTCCGATTGTGATACCTTGAAAAGAACCAGGAGTTCCTGCTTGATTATTACAAGTTTCAAGTCTTATTACTAATTCTTTAAGTCCAACAGCATTTGTTTCATATATTATTTGCGCTCCTAATGGTGTCGCATTACCTAATAACTGAGCCACATCTGATGCAATCCCAAAGGCAATTAGTAAATCCCTTATACCCTCTGAGCTTTCTCTTAGAACACTATCAATAGTACGCCCAGGGGTTACATTTACAGTATGAGTGAAAAGGTCTGCCCCATAAATAAAATTAGCCGTATAATTAAATGCAAGATTAAATTTAGTAGGTATCGAATTACCATCATCTACCCAAACAGTTCCGTCTGGGTTTTGTAAAGTTTCGGTGTTAACCGCAAGTGGACCCCAAATATTAGGATTGGTTGCATTATTTTTAAATACTTTATCCACAAAATTAAACCCTATTTCTTCCCCATTAACAGGAGAATAGTTAGTGCCTGACGGAGTTTGAGGCACACCAAAAGTATCTAAGTATGGAACATTCCAATTAGGGTCATCCCCCGTATAAAGCAACTTTACATTTGCGTCAAATGGGGTTATATTCCTTATCCTTAATGAAAAGTCTTGTCCTGCCAAATTAAATTATTTTGTCCCCGAATTTTAAAATTATAGTCCATAGAGTTCCGAGAATTGCTCCAGCACCTAATAACTTATTTTTAAACTTTTTATCATTTTCTATGTATTCTTCGTGTCTTTTAACCATATTCACAAGACCCTCTTGACCAAACTTTTCGTTTCCTATTATAGCCGTTTTTATTTCATCAAGGGATGATTTGATATGTTCTATCTCTTTATTCAAGTGGTCAATATTTTCTTTAAGTTCATTCATCATTGAGTAGCAATAATATCTACAAATTCCCCAGCAGCTGCTACAATTGTTAGTGAGCCAATAACTGAACCCCCCGTACCTATTGTTATAATTTCTCCAACTCCTACGTCAATAGCCGATGAATTTAGACTTCCAATAGGTAAAGTGCCTAAAACAGTAATAACTCCACTTGAAGTGGATTTGTTTTTAATAGATATGTGCGTAATACTATCTTGAGTATCTATGTTGAAACTTGAATTAGTTATTGTACCCGTAAATACTCTTTTTTGATTCGACATATTGTTATTGTTTTGCCATTATGCTCATTAATGCTTTGTTACCAAACACCTCGTCCCAATTTAACTGCCTTAAAACCTTATTTCCGTTATAAAGGTGCGGGTAGACAACACTACCATCATCTTTATTAGTTGAAACAACTATTTTAATTTTGTCAGGGCTTTGATTTTCTTTTTGCGCTTCATCGACTAATAAATTACCTATAAACATTGGAATCATGTCCCTAACATTTAATAAATCTATTAATACTGGATAAAGTTCTTTATAGGTATAAGGTTTTACAACATCATACTTTTTCATCCCGTAAACAATAGGGTTTACACCCTTAAATTGCATTAAAAGTTGTATATCCGTACAACTTACTTCTTCTTTTTTAGCTAACGATATTATCGCATCGCTCATTATTTTTTTTGATGTTCGTTCTACTAAACTCATGGTTTGGTTTTTTGGTTAGTCTACAATTTAACTTCCACTCACTTCTTCGGTTATTTGATTCCCGCTCATTACTAATAAGTAAGGATAAGATAGTGTTTCAAATATAGAAGCGGAAATTACAAAATTTCCACGTATTTTATACACATTTGAACCACTAAGTATTGCAACGCCTAACGCTAACCAATCCGTAACTGTTATTTTAATGCTTAAATCTAATTGTGTTTCTGAGTTTTTACTTAATTTTATTTCTTCCTCATCATCTAATGAAACAACACCTATCGAAATACCATCCACACTAACATCCAAATCAGCATCTTTAATAATAACATCAATATCAGAATTATTAACAACAGAAAGAGTGAGCGGAATTCCTTGTATATCCGCAGCAGATTGAGAACTAATCAAGCCACTCAAAATAGTTTGCCAATCCAAACTTGTATTAGATATAGAAATATCTTTTAAAAGTCTTTTTTGTCGACTAAAGTATTGAATAGCTGCTATTGCACCTATTACAACTGCCGAACCATACAGAAATTTCACTCCTTCTTTTGCCATCTTAACTTAAATATTTGTTATTATCTTCTTGATGTTCTTCTCATGCTTCCGCCACGTCCACCACCAATTCTTGTTCTAAGTCTTTTTTGTGGTGGTTTAGACGATTGTTCTCTTTTAGGTTTCACTCTACCAGAATCTGTCTCGCATGGAAATGGGTCGGGGCATGGGTATCCCTTAAATGTTTGAATGGTATCGTCTGGGCATTTATGAACACAAATCGCACCTTCATCTCTATCTTGACTTATTGGATTAGCCCCAGTTTGACGAATATCAACATTTTCTATCATTTCTGCTCCAACATTACAGGGCTCACATGATACTGGCTTACTACAAGGTTCGTTCGCCCAAGTACAAAACTTTCTCATATTTAGTTTATCTTCGCAAATCGAACAACTTGGTTCTGCTTTTCCAGCGATGTAATTAGGTATTGTTTTTGTGAACCTACCCTCTTGAATAATTTTAGTTCGTCCTACGTCCCCGCTTGCATAACTTCCAGCAAAAACTCTATCTTGTGGTCCAACATTTGATTGTGAGCCACTCCAAGTTTGTGAAGCTGTGTTAGCACCAAAATTAGAGTGGTTCATGTTAGAATGACCGCTTGCATAACTTCCAGCAAAAACTCTATCTTGTGGTCCAACATTTGATTGCGAGCCACTCCAAGTTTGCGAAGCTGTGTTAGCACCGAAGTTTGAGTGATTCATGTTAGAATAACCGCATCCACTTGCATTTGAATGCGAGAAATTTAGTTGTTGCTCATTAGGTAAAGACCCTTGTTGACCAAGGTTTCTTTCATCTTTTGGAAGTGAAAAGAATCCTCCTTGTGAGGGGCTAACACTTATATTTCTTTGTCTAACAGGCATACTTCTATCGCCAGAAAAACTCCTACGTACTCCAGAGGTTTGTAGACCTTTTACTTTAAAAGGAAGTTGGCTACAAGCTCTATCAAGACATTCGGGACAATCCATATTGTCGCATGTTAATATTTGATTTGTTTTTTCGCACATACATCTTTTTGTGCCACCACCAATTTGCCTTGATACTCCAGGACGTGAACCTCCACGTCTACTGCTTCTTGATACTCTTTTCATAATTTTTTAATTTAAGTTAAAATGAATAATTTTCTAAATCTCCTTTGTCGTAAAAGTTTCTCGTGTTTTTCCCAAAGTTTTGCAAAGTAGATGGGTTGTAGGCAAACAACTCATCCTCTTGTGCGTTATACTTAGTAGGGTCAACATAGTTTAAGTTTTTTTTCGGTTTATTTACTACGTTAGACATGAAGTTAGAGAACTTTACCATGTCGTATTTTTTTGCTGATGAATTATTAGGGAAAAGAACTTCCTGTCCCTCTCTTATTCCACCAGCATTATTACATCGGCAAGAACCCCCTGGGTTTCTACCACAATTACAAGGCTTTTTATCGCCACTAAAACTTGAGCCACATCCACAACCCGATGCTGATAGCTTTCTTATTGGTTCTTGTTTTTTCATACCATATTTTAATCTTAACGAATCACATTTTTTACATGCTTTTTCAATGTCTTTCTTGCGATTATCTCGCATTTTATTGTTTTTAGCTTTTTTAGGGATTTTAGCTTTTTTAGGTCTTGTTGTTCCACTACTTACACTACCGCTACTTACACCTCCACTTGATGATGGCTGATATGAAGAACAACCATCAGGATGCATAGGCATGTTATGATATATTGATGGAATACCAATATTATACCATGTATTATTTTCTTTAACCCTTGACACTCGGTTAGTGTTATTAAAGTATTCACACCCTTGAACCATAATATCCCTACCCTTTGAATCAACTCCTTCAATTATAGTTTCTACTGGACAAGAAGTACATGCAAGTGCTTCGTATGTATCGGGTACACTTCCGCTTTCACATAAATTTTTTATAGTAGATTGTATTTGGTTTTTTACTAAAGGATGTATTGCCCCATTACTAAGTAAAAATGGGCTCAGGTCGCCACCTGCATTTGGGTATAGTTGTATAGCTTGAAATACATGATGAGGGGTAGGGCTATTAAATCCTTGACACTTGTATCCTACATGTCCGTTATAATACATGTCATTTACCATGAAATCAACAATTTCATCTATGTGAGATTGATTCCAATTTTGTGGCTCGTTTGCATATTGTGAACTCACGTTTGGTTTATCCCCATTAGAATTAGAATATCTTTGTAGTCTTGCCATGTTTTTATCTTTTAAATCCTTTGTATAACTCTATTTTATTTACACCCTTTTGTGTATTATGAAAAGTAGAATCTCCGCTAAATCCACTAAATGACTCCCCCATACCCGATGGACAATTAGCCATGTAAGGGCTACATACTTGTACGTTAGTTTGTGTTGAAGAATTACCCCTACCATCTCCTTGCTTTATAGTAGTGTTGCTTGTAGGTCCGCCATAGCTTTTACCCCAAGGTGTTGAACAACCACTTCCATCAGGCAAAGGGCATTGTGGGTAACAAGGGTCGTTTTTACTATAAACTTTTCTACCCTCGCTGTTCTCACAAAGCATCCATTTTTCGCTTGGGGTTTTAACCCCTTTTGGTGCATGTTTCATTAACTATACTCTTTTTCCGTTAAGGTATCTTATAGAGCTTACATTCATGCCTTGAATACCACTATTACCATTTCTATCGCAACTCTTGTAAGGGTCTATTCCGTCCCCCATTTCATCCATTATACTACAACCCATATCATAGGATAATACTGGGTCATACGAATAATTTTCTCCTCCCGTTGATATAATAGTATTTCCTGTTCCTCCGTTAGAATTTAAGAACCTACTAAATTTATCTAAAGGTTTTTGATTAACACGTCCACTTCTTCTTCTCGTACATGCTTTATCACATGCTCTTGAAACACAACTACTACAATTGCCTGACGAACAACTAATTTGCCCGATATTAACTTTATTGCCACCAGGACAATAACATTGCGCAGAACCACATCCTACGGCTTTATCTATTCCCCTTGGTGGTGTTGCTTGTCTAATTACATAAGTTCTTTTCATATTATACTTTTTTAACTGTTGGTATATCTACTCCAATACAAACACCCTCGGAGTCTACCTCATCACATGTGCTTGCTCTTACGTAAGCCCTAAAACCAAATTGTGATTGGTCTTGCGCATTAAACATATTTACTAAAGACATTGAGTCATTTTCGCCAGCGACCGCAGCACTCACATCTACCTTATACCAAGTCTTATCTGCTACTTTATTTATCTCAACAACCTGTCCAACAATATCAGGGCTAAATATCTTACCCGATAAATTAATTTGACCCCCAGTGTACAAGTTGTTCCACCAAGCACCATTATTAATTTCCATAGTATCTCTTAGGTTTACATATTCATTGTAAGGTGTAATATAGTCCCCAACTTGTATTTCATTATTACCTCCTTGTGTTTGTGATTCAACACTTTGGCTTTGCGTACCATCAATAGGCGGTATATTTCCATTTGCATCGGGGTCTGGCTTCTTACCAACATCTTCAACAGTCTTGCCTTTTCCTAACACTATTGATAAGCCTACGCCCGCAGCAACTAAAACACCCGCAGCTATAATATATTTAGTTTTCTTTTGCATTATTTAAGTGCTTTGTAAAATTTAAACCCATAAACTAAACCTACTCCGATAAGTCCTGCGGGAACAACCCATTTAATGTTTCTCCCAAACCAACCTAATCCACCAAACAACCCAGTAATCGCTGCGCCACCACCAGAGGTTACATCAGCAATAACATTTGATAACCCTAATTCATTATCCCTAATGAATTCATAAAACTCATCAGAATATAAGCACCACATATAAGGGCTTGCCGTGGAATCTTGTTTTTCCCAAGCAGATTTCCATCTAAATTTAGCCTCCTCTGTACCGAAACCCTCTTTAAGTTTACCATACCAAATCATCCAGTCGGTACAAGTCCAATAATTATCCCAACCAAGACCATCATAGTCAGGTAAACTTTGGGCTGTTATATCCATTCCGTAATCAGCCATTATATTCGGTTTTAAAAAGTTGATTTAATGCCTTGTATCTATCCATATTTAATTCACTTGGGGAGTTTTCAAATACATCTAAGAATACGTTGTATGCGTCAATCCTTGGATAACCTAAAGCCATGTATATCTCTAAAGAGTGTTTATCGGCTTCAATTTCATCTTCCATATCATCATTCATATAAAAATGAGCGAATTCATGTAATAATATTGCCATACGCATAGGTATGGTATATCTTAAAAAGTCAGATTTACTAACCTCTATCAATCCCGTAGATTGACTAATACGAGCGGGTGTTTTTTCCACCCGTCCACCTTCGATTATTTGGTCAACGTATAATAACGTGAACATCTCATCGTTCGAGTGGTATTTTTTATTTGTTTGTAGTTTGCCAGCATTATAAGAAAACTCCTCCGCAAAGTTTACAAACATTCTAACATGCTTTTGGTCAAACATAGCATGTTTTAAATCATTTTTTAAAGGTAATATTTGAATGTCGGCTATATCGAAACCCTTATCCACTCCATCATCAGAATAAACTTGTATTGATGCAACATCGGGGGCTAATGGAATGCGAACATAATATGTCTTTGTTCCATTAACATTGCAAGTCCTATTAGTAAACATTGTT
>Ga0206682_10003385_pt1 | contig 13618 bp, 9 predicted proteins | sample M240m12015metaG_FD_155444 | JGI IMG/M metagenome (GOLD analysis project Ga0206682, IMG submission 155444) | Ammonia-oxidizing marine archaeal communities from Monterey Bay, California, United States - M2 40m 12015 | ecosystem: Environmental > Aquatic > Marine > Intertidal zone | place: USA... | reverse complement strand
GTTTGGGTCCGCTTTAAGTAGTTTGGGTCCGCTTTAGTGGTATTTGGATCCGTTATAGCGCCATCTTGGGTCCGCCCTCGGTGGTCGTCCGACGATTGACGTCGCGCGCGTTCGAATTCAAACGCGCGCGACAACCGGACGACGCGTTCGCGCATTTGCGTGCGAACGACGCGGCACACGACGACGACGAACGTGAAATGTCGAGACTGACGGAGCGACAGCAGCTCGCGCGCGCGATGGCGGAGAGCTCCGCGATGACGCCCGCGCTCGCGACGACGCGCGACGCGAAGGGGCGAGCGACGACGCGCGACGCGACGAGCGATGGGACGCCGCGAACGCCGGCGCCGCGCGCGACGACGACGACGCGGGGGACGATGGATTCGAGCTCGACGTCGACGACGCGCGGGAAGCGACGGTCGAGGGTGGAGAAGGAACTGGCGAGTCTGGCGCCGTGGGCGTGGGACCCGCTCGTGGGGCGACACGCGCCGGGGCCGTCGGCGCTGCGGGATTTCTCAGAGGTCGTCGCGGACGGCGTCGCGGCGCGCGTGGCGAACGCGATCGGGAGCGGGCAAAAAATTGAGATGAAGACGTTCGATCGCACGCTGGCGCTGCGGGGGGACGACGCGAGAGAGGGCGGGGGGGGGGCGAACGCGCGAACGAAGCCGCGGGAGAAGACGACGCGGGAGAAGGAGACGAAACGAGCGAGCGCGACGACGGTGACGAAAACGACGGGGACGAAAAGTCGAGAACGTTCTTCCAAGGCGGCGGCGGTGACGCCGATCGTTTTGTCCAAGACTTTGGACGACGTCGCGGCGACGCCGACGGAGAAGAAACCGACGCGGACGAGCGCGAGGACGACGCGCGGATCGAACTCCGTGCAGACGACGGCGATCGAGGTCGTCGACGTCGCTGAAAAGGAAAACAAACCCATCGCTAGAAAGAAAGCGATCGAGCAGCGCGAGATCGGTGCACGCGTCAAGCGAAGCGGAGCCGGAGTGCTCAGGGACTCGAACGGCGCCGCGGCGAAGAAGGAAGCGACGCCGACAGAGGTCGCGCCGGCGGCGAAGAAGAGAAAGACACCGCCAGCGCAATCGGTGGCAAAAGACACCAAGACGGTCGTGAAGGCTTTCCAGACCCCCGCCGCGACGAAGAAGCGCGCCATCGCGCCGGTGGAGGAAAAGACGCCGTCCAGGGAAGATCTCGCGCTTCGAAAGTTAACCGTCGCGCGAAAGCAAAGAATGGAAGCACAGTTAGAGTTGGTACTCGCGAAAACGTACGTCCGAGCGATCAAACGTCCGATCATTCCGCAGGCAAAGCCATCGCAAAGATTACTCGATGCGTATCGCGCTTTTTCTCTCGCGTGCGCGGCGAACAGAGAGGCGCCGCCAAAGCCGGCTGCACGTCCTCGAACGCTCGAGTTCGGCGCCGCACTCGCACGCGGCGTCGATACTTTGAGAGCCGAAGATGAGAGCGTCGCAGCGGGCGTCAACTAGGGATTATTTCAATCAACAAGAGCAGTTTCTAAAATTTTCTATTTTGCATTGCAGTATGTATTTGCGCGCCGCTAGGACTCGTCATCGAACGTTGAATTTGTTCCTCTCTAGAAACAACCATCCTCTATGTATGTGCTCTATTCCCCTCTCTTACTGTTTGAATGTGTTTAAGCGTGCGTGTCTCTCCCTCTCGTCTCGGCTACGCCACGCTCTGCGCTCCGTTGGCGACTTCCGGGCACCCGGCGGTGATGAGTTCTCGCACGCGCGCGAGAACTATTTCGTTCGGGCACGCGCAGGAATCCGCGGTGAACGGGTAACTCACGACGAGCGAGCCAAGAACGAGCAATTCGACGTCACCCGGCCCATCTGGCGCCGGACGTTCCGTGAAAGGCACCATGTTGGCGCGTAAGCACCGCTTGACTCTCTCCAACTGCGTCCCAGCGCTCGGTTTCAGGAGTGCCGTCATGCCGGCGTACGTGCTATTTGCCCCCCAAGAATTCGTTCTCGAGGCACTCATCGACTTCATGGCCTTCGTCATCGCGTCTCCTTGTTCACCGCCGCTCGTCATCCACCCGTTCCCGTTTGTCTTTGTCTTACTCAGCGCGTCCAGCGCGAGCGCGTTCCCCCCCACAACCTCCACCGCCTTTACCGCGTGCCCGGGCACGATCACGCACGCATCGTCTCGCAACGAGCCATTCGCGCGCACACCGTCCGTTCCCGTGGCGAGCACGATGGTGAACGACTCCGGATCCAGAGAGTACACCGTCCCCTGCCTCGTCGTCCCGTCGCTCAGCGTCATGAGCACTTCTTGTCCGAGCAGCGCCTTCAGGTGCGCGGGATTCAGACTCTTCAGCGCCTGCGTGGAAGATTTAAATAATTTTACGTCAGTCGATGCCGTCGCCTTCGCGCGCGCCTTCGCGCGTCTCCTCGTCTTCTCTTCTCCTCTTCTCCTCTCCCCACACCCGAAAGTGCCGAAGCTTGAAACGACCCGCGGCAAGCACACCCGCGCTCGACCTCCCCCGTCGTTCGTCTCGCGCGCCGCGGCGTCCCCGCACGAACGCGCATCGCGAAGAAACGTTTCTCCATCGTCGCGCGCCTCCATCGTCGCGCGTCTCCATCGCCGCGCGCGTGACGCGCGCCCACTCGCATCGAAGCGTCGGCGCGCCGCCGAACGTCCGTCGCGGAGACGCACGCGAAATCGCGCGCGCCTCGCGCGCCTCGCGCGCCGTCGCGGCCCGTGCGGCGCGTAAATTCGCGCGTCGTAATTATACTCATCGGATCGCGCGCTCGACGCACCTCGGTGTCCATCGCGCGCGGCGTCGTCGCGCCGTTCGCGCGCGCGCGCGCGCCGCCGCGGGCGACCGCCTCGCGCGCGTCGTCGCCGTCGCCGTCGCCGTTCGCGTCGACGCCGCGCGCATCGCTCGCCGATCGACGCGTGTCCGTATCCGCGCGTTCGATCGAGCGCGCGAGCGCGCCCGCGGGGAGCATGCGCGCCGCGACGGACGCCGCGAAGCGTCGGCGCGAAGTGCCGCGCGCGCGCCGCGACCGACGCCCTATCCGCACGCGCGTCGGGGGGGGCCTTTGTCGTATTCGAGCGAAGATTCGCCCATGTGTGGTAAAAATCGGCTGACGCGGCACGCGCGGCGGCTCGATTCGATTGGTTGCGATTTCGAAGATATTTTTCGACGTCGTCGCGGTCGGTCGGTCGGTCTCGCGGCGACGCCGGAGGCGCGGCGACGCGTAGCCGCGCGGTCTGTGCGCGCGCACCGATGGTACGCGTGCGAACGCGTGTCAATGAAGGGTACAATAATTTACACGAGCGAACGCGCGACGTCAAGTCGCGGAGGACGGCGACGAAGGCGAGGTTTACGGCGACTTGATGCGGCCGCTGTCCAACTTGTCGAAGAATTCCACCGTCGACTTAGTCATGGCTTCTTCGTCCTCATCCATGCGATCTTTGATGCTCACGGCGGGCGCGCGCGCTTTTTGACGTCGTCGGTAGTACTTGTAGCCGAAAAATACGCACAGCAGACCGCCGCCCATCATGATGCCTATGCCGTACGTGGGCACGTCCGCCGGCGGCGGGCTCGGCGGCGGTGGGCTCGGTGGTGGCGGCGGACTCGGCGGTGGTGGGCTCGGTGGTGGTGGCGGTGGAGTGTACGTGCCGTCGACCGCCCACACGCTCGCTGGTCCGTCGAAGTTCTGCAAGCCGCCGGGTCGACCCCACGCCGCGTTCCACGCCGTGGCGCCAACAAACATCTGCACGTAAACGGGGGAACCGGATCCAGTATAATTACTCCAACTGGTGATGTCCTTGTCGAACGCCTTGGCTTCGGAGAACATGTATGCCATGTCCTGCACCTGGGCGACGGTCCAACCGCTGATGTCTTGGTTGAATACTGTGGCGTTGTGAAACATTTGATACATCTGCGTCACCGAGGACACGTCCCAACCCCCGATGTTTTGATTGAACGAGATCGCGTTCGAAAACATGTTAAACATATCCGTCACCTGACCCACGTTCCACGCCGAGATATCGACGTTGAACGACTGCTTATCCTTGAACAGTTGTCTCATTGAGGTCACCAGGCTGACGTCCCAAGAACCGATTGCGACGCCGTTGTCCACGCACGTCGCGAACGTCGGGTCCGTCGACGCGCACGCGTCCACCCGCGTCTGCAGTGCCGTCAAATTGCTAAACGCCACTGCACCCGGCACCGCGCGCGCGAGACGCGCGGCGGCGACCGCGCACGTTCCCAGGACGCGCGTCGCCCGCGCCCGCCTCGCGCGCCCGCCTCGCGCGCGTCGCCGACGTCCATCGGCGCGCGTCATCGCGCGCGCCGGCGTCGAGATCGTCTCGCGTTCGTCTCCGATCCCGGCCTCGCGAATCGCGCGCGCGTCGTTCCGCGGCGCGCGTCGCGCGACGCGCGCGAATCGCGAACGGGTCGACGCGCGACGCGCGATCGGTGCGCCATCGATGGCGTTCGAGCGTCCCATCGTACGTGATCGCGCGTCATCGCGCGCGAATAAACGCGTCGTTAGGGTATACACTGCTACGCATACCCGGATGTCCGATTGTGTTTGAAAACCGCCGGCGCGCGCGCCGGCGACGACGCGCGACGGCGGACGACGGCGCGCGACGGACGCGCGGCGCGACGAGGACGAGGACGATGGCGACGACGACCACCGTGGCGCTCGCGGTGACGCCCGGCGCGCGGTTCGCGTCGATGGGCTCGAGCGAGACGCGAACGCGCGCGATGGGACGGCGCGCGGCGGCGGTGACGGCGACGCGGCGCGCGCGCGCGGTGGCCACGCGCGCGAGCGCGAAGCGAGCGCTGGTGAGCGTGAGCGATAAGAGCCAGATGAACGAACTCGCGAGAGGGCTGGCGGGATTGGGGTACGAAATCGTGTCCACGGGCGGGAGCGCGAAGGCGATCGAGGCGAGCGGGACGGCGGTGACGAGCGTGGACGCGGTGACGGGATTCCCTGAGATGCTCGATGGACGCGTGAAGACGCTGCATCCGGGCGTGCACGGAGGTATACTGGCGAAACGTGAGGACGCGTCGCACATGGAGGCGATCGCGAAGCATGGGATCGATACCATCGACGTCGTGGCGGTGAACCTGTACCCGTTTCGGGAAACCGTGGCGGGCGGAGGAGATTTCGCGCAGTGCGTGGAGAACATCGATATCGGTGGACCGGCGATGATTCGGGCGGCGGCGAAGAACCACCCGCACGTGTACGTCGTCGTCGATCCGAACGATTACGAAAAGTTGATTGAACATTTGAAGAGTTCGCCGAGCGCGGCGGACGACTTGAAGTTCAAGCGCGAGTTGGCGTGGAAGGCGTTCCAACACTGCGCCTCGTACGACTCCGTGGTTTCGGAATACTTGTGGAGTCAAATCGGCGAGGGTGCCCCAGCGCCCGAGCTTTCGGTGCCGATGACGCTCACGGCGGCGCTGCGATACGGGGAGAACCCGCACCAACCCGCCGCGGTATACGCGGATGGTTCGCTCGCCGAGTCTACGGGCGAGGGCGTGGCGCGATCGATCCAGCATCACGGCAAGGAAATGAGTTACAACAACTATCTCGATGCCGACGCCGCGTACGGGTGCGCGTGCGATTACCCGACGAGCGATCCGACGTGCGTCATCGTCAAGCACACCAACCCGTGCGGCATCGCGAGCGCGAGCGGCGCCAATGGCGATTTGCTCGAAGCTTACCGCATGGCGGTTCGCGCCGATCCGATCTCCGCGTTCGGTGGCATCGTCGCCTTCAACTGTACGGTCGATGCGGACATGGCGCGAGAAATTCGCGAGTTCCGCTCTCCCACCGACGACGAGACGCGCATGTTTTATGAAATCGTCATCGCTCCGTCCTACACTCCCGAAGGTTTGGAGGTGTTGAAGGGTAAGTCCAAGACGCTGCGCATCTTGGAAACCAAGCCGCGCACGGGATCAACGAAGAGCTTGCGACAAGTCGGCGGTGGCTGGCTCGAGCAAGCCTCGGACTCTCTCGTGCCCGAGGACATTACGTTTGAAGCCGTCTCTGACGTCAAACCCACGCCAGAGCAACTCGAAGCCTTGAAGTTTGCCTGGCGCGCGGTCAAGCACGTCAAGTCCAACGCCATCACCGTCGCCACCACCGGTCGACTTCTCGGCATGGGCTCCGGCCAGCCCAACCGCGTGAACTCTGTTCGCATCGCCCTCGAAAAGGCGGGCGAAGAGGCGCAGGGCGCCGTTCTCGCCTCGGACGCCTTCTTCCCTTTCGCTTGGGGCGATTCCGTGGAGATCGCGTGTCAGGCCGGCATCAAAGCCATCGCCCATCCCGGCGGTTCCATGCGCGACCAAGACGCCGTGGACGTGTGCAACAAGTACGGCGTCGCCCTCGTCACCACCGGTCATCGACACTTCCGTCACTAGTCGTCGCGCGTTCGTTCCCGCGCGCTCTTCCCGAGCGCGCGCATCGATGCTTTAACGATCCCAGACATATTTAGCTTCAACATGATCGCACCACCACTCCCGCGTCGTCCCGCGTCGTCCGCGTCGCGCGCGCCTCGTTCGCTCCTTCTCCTCGTTCTCCCTAAAAATGGTCCGTTCGCGTTCCCCCCCGCGACCGTTGCGTCATTCCGCGACGCCCGTCCGTCGTCGGTCGCGCGTCGCGCGCGTCGATCGCGTCGATCGCGTCGAGCGAACGACGCGCGGTTCGTAGCCGTCGCCGACGGCGCGCATGTCCTCCGCGCGCGCGTCGCTCGCGCCCGACGACGCCGCGGGGGAACGTCGCGCGACGGCGACGCGATGGCAGGGACAAACGCGCGCGACGACGACGACGACGTGCGCGTACGGCGCGATCGATCGAGGCGATGGAAGCGAGAGCGTCGATGGACGTCGCCGAGGGAGCGTTCAGGGCGCGGGGGGGGAACGGAAGGCGACGGATGGACACGGTGCGCGAAGACGCGAAGACGCGAAGACGCGACGACGGGAGACGAGAATCGATGCGAGGCGATGAACGACTGACGACGCGCGCTCGCGATGCAGAACAAACGGCAACGGCGATGAGCGCGGTGAGGTACCAGATGTCGCCGACGCCGAACGAGAAACGACGGTTGAGCTCGATGACGAGCGCGCGGGAGGGGTTTCAGGGCGTCGCTTCGACGGAACGAAACGCGAAGCGACGACGGGCGACGGGGGGGGAGTGGGAGATTGGGAATTTGGGAAAATTGCCAACGGAAGTGTTGGAGCTCGTGCTGTTGAATCTTGACGTGAAGGACTTGGCGCGCGTGGCGTCGACGTGCACGTATTTTAACGCGAGCGGAATCGTGGAACGCGTGGCGGGGGCGAGGATGGAGTTCGTGCCGCGCGCGACGGCGTTGATGCTCACGAAACGGGATTCGTATCTAAAAGCTTGGCATCACTGTACGTTCAGCGAACGCGCGGAACGCGCGGCTGGGAACGTGTCGCTGGGGCAGTTTCACACCGCGTGCGTGACCGGGAACGAGAGCGACACCACCGGGATGGTGGTTTCAACCTTCGGGCGCGGTTTCCACGGGCAAATTGGCGACGGTTCGTTCGAAACGCGCGCGGTGCCAACGCAATTGAATCTGAACGATAAAGCCTTGGATATCGGTCGGGTAGAAGGCTTTTTCTTGGACTCGAGGAACGATTTCAAAGGCGTCGACTCCATCTCTCTCGGCGGCTCGCACAACGTGGTGCTGTCCAGAGATGGCACAATCGTCACGTGGGGGCTCGCGAGCTCGGGCGAGCTCGGGCATGTTGGAACGACTCCGATCGAGGTAAACGTGCCGCGTTTTGTCACAGTGCGTAGCGCTGAAGACAAGATCACGCAAATCGCCACTGGGTTCAACCACACGCTCGCCGTCGATCGCGCGGGTCGTTTGTTTGCATGCGGCCGTGGACGTTCGGGGCAACTCGGTCTCGGAACTTTTCGCGACGGCGCGCCGTTCGCTCGCATCGCAGCCTTACGCGGGATGCGCGTGGTAAGCGCAGTTGCAGGTGGTGCGCATAGCATTTGCATCACTTCCGACGGTAACGTTTGGTCGTGGGGTGATTGCAGATACGGACAGCTTGGTTTGGGCGATCTCACGTTTGCCGCCGCGGCTGGATGGAACAACGGCGTACCGTGGCCATGTCTCGTTGAATCGCTCAACGACATGGATGAACCCGTGGCGAGCATGTCCGCCGGCGGCGCGCATTCCATCTTTGTCACCACTGGCGGCCGCATGTACGTTTGCGGTCGCGGAAAGCACGGCGCGCTGGGTGTCGGTAGATCCACGTACACCGGCGGATGGCCTCATCCGAAAGAGCGTAAGGTCTGCGCGAATCGATTATCACCCGACGCGGTGAACATTCACCACTTTGTTCGTCGAGCCGATGGTTCTATTATGGAAAATCGCGTGCAGAAGTGCTCGTGTGGTACACGATGTCGAGTCGCCGTCGCCGCCGCGGGCGCGACGCACTCGTGCGTACTCACTTCGTGCGGCGGCGTCTTTACGACGGGTGAAAACTCGTACGGTCAGCTCGGACACGGCGACAAAACCTCAACCTACGTCTTCACTCGCGTCGAAGCGTTGCGTGGGAAGACAGTCACCACCGTCTCCGCCGGTCACAACCACACCGGAGCCGTCGTGGAGAGCGCGGAAAAGGGCGAAAGTAGCTTGTACTTGTGGGGACGCGGCGACTGGGGACAGCTCGGTAACGGTGACTTGCGTTCATGCACCAAGCCACAAGAGGTGAAAGAACTCTCTGTGGCACCGCCGCGCCCAGAGAACGAAGCGCTCATGTACAAGCAAGATTTGGATGCCGCCGATTCCGACAACGAAAGTGGTTCCGATGACGATTCCGACGCGTAATCTCTCATTATGCAGCGCATCGAGACGAAACGAAATAGCATAAAAAATAGTTCGTGATGTAATATTAAGCGTGTGTCATCAAAGTTCTTCACGAGCGAGCTCTTCGGCGGTGAAATCGTCGGTGAAATCCTCGTCCTCAGCGCGCGAAGAGCGGGACAAGAAGCCCTTGGCCTTGTTCCATGCGTTCTTCGCCGTGGACGCAGCCTTATCCTTCAAATCGCCCAGTTTTTCGGCCACGTTGGCGACAGCCCCTTTGGACTCGCCGCTGTCGAACGCACCAGCGAACGGGGACTCGTCGTCGTCGTCGTCGTCGTCGTCGCCGCCCATGCCCATGCCGCCCATCATCTGATCGCGGCTGAACATTTGCGCGCCGCCCATGCCCGGCATACCCTTCATTCCCGCCATCAATCGCTCCATTTCGACATCCTTCTTGTCTCTCTTCTTGAACTTCTCTCCCTTCGGCCGATCGCTCGGCAACGGCGGTATCTTGCCTCCGCACGAGTTTGTCTCCTCCTCGCACAACCACTCGCGCAGCGCCCCTCTCAAGTCGCCCGCGTTCGACGTGTACAAAAACTCACCCACGTCCGTATCCCGCGGTCCAAGAATGTCCTCACACGCCTTCACGATCGTCTTACACTCCTTTCCGCACTCTCCGTAGTTTTCTTTACCCATGTCCACCACGCGCAACCTCGAGCCCTTCTCTTGCAAGTCCTTCGTGATGATCCAATCGCCCTCCTTCGCGCTCGGGTCGCACATTTTTTCAATCTTTTCGATCACCATCGTCTCCGTGAGTTTCTTCTCCGGCGTTTCCTCGCGCAGCGCGGCGTACTCCTGCGTCACGGCGTCCGCGAGGTGTTCGCACACTTCACACTTGATGAACTTGACGTCAGATTTCACCGCGCGCGCGATCGGTTTGCTCGGCTTGGCGTCCGCGCACGCGACGAGACCGGCGATGGCGATGGACGCGGCGATGGTGGTGACCGCGCGTCGCGCGTTCGCGCGCTTGGACGGCATCGCGAGGCTGAAGCTTCGAACGCGAGGTGGAGTGTGAGGGACGCGCGCGCTGGAGGGTCGTCGGGTCGGCGGCGAGCCGCGAGCGCGAACGCGACGAACGAATGACGCGGAAAGACGCGAGACGCGGCGCGGGGGGCGCGTGTGATTAAAAGAATCGATAAATGAGGACGCGATGCGCGGTGATCACGACGCGGCGGTGACGGCGATGGTGAGATGGACGTCGCGAACGACGTAGGCGTCGCCGCCGCGAGGAGAGCGATCGAGCCGGAGCTGCGCGGCGAAGCCGTCGACGGCGAGCGCGCCGACGGTGATCCATACCGACGGTTTGTCTTCAGTCGTCGCGCTTCGACGAAGCGTGAGGGGGGCGGTGATCGTGCGGGCGTCGAAATTGACGCGGATCTTACCGTCGAATGCGCACGGTAACTCGACTTCGGCACCGTCGTTTGACGAGCGGCTGGCGAGCGCGCGGCGCAAGCCTCGAGTGTGCGAAGTTTTCGCGCGTACTTCGTTCGGTGCGCGATCTTTGGCGAAGTCGTACTCGAATACGTGGACGGTGTCGAACGACGTCGAAGCGCTGTCGAGGGTTTTGCGTTCGCGTAAGATGTCAATCTTCACCGGCGCTTCGTCGCCGCTCGAAGACGAAGGCGCCGCCGACGTCGTCTTCGCCGCAACGTCCGTCGTCATCTCACACGTGGACAAGATGTCTTCTGCGATGGACGCCATGAAAATCGCATCGAATCGTTCGCGAAGCATAATGGCCGCGACGCTTTCGTAGTACTCAGCCGATCCGTTTTGCGTTAGCGCGCGCCGATACTTGGGAACGATTTCGATGGCCAAGCGAGACGCAACGTGGACGCCGTCCAAATTTCGCACCATGACTTCGTCGAGCACGTGCTTTAAATCCCGCAACACGGGAATCTGATCAATCGTCGACTCGTTCAAGTGTTTGCGCACGCGCGCTGCCAAAGACTTGCGGGTTTCATCCCACGCAAACGCGGGATCGCACAGGAGCGAACGAAGCGCCAACCACACCTGCGCCTCGCATTTCTGCACTCGCGTGTTGGCGTCCCACTCGGAGATATCCTCCGTCCACGAACCGTCAACGTAGACTTTGATAATGCTCGAGTTGTGCCGCTCTCGCTGAATCCAAGGCTTGGAGTCGAGAAGTGGCGCCAGCGCCTCGGCAAGCGCGTCCCGCCTCGTTTGACCCAATAGCCGTGGCGACGCCGCGAGACATCGAGCGATGGCCAACGCGGACATGGAGAGCGTAAAATCTGGCGTCGTCGAGGCACTATCGTCATCATCATCGCTCTTTTCGCCTCCCTCGCGCGCAGATAGCCAAACGATGCGTCTCAAGCAATAATCCGCGAGCTCCGCCGCGACGTCGTCCTCGACTTCGTCCAACGCCGAAGTCGAGCACCCACTCAACACGAGCTCGAACAAATTACACACCACGGATTCGTGATAACGCACAAGATAAATCGCATAAGACGTCGTCGTCATCGAACTCGGCGTTGACATCGCTCGCATCCTCGGCGCGCACTCGTCCCGCCACGTCTCCGCTCGCGCGAGCTCCACCACGAGCGTCTCCATGAGCTCGCTCGACCGCACCAACGCCGTCGCCGTCGACGGACGACGAATCGAGTCATCGCCGTTTCCATGCTCCTCCTCATCGCGCGCATCCTCGAACGCGCGCGCGCGCAGGCGATGTATCGCGAGTCGTCGTCGTCGCCAGCGAGATGAACCGACATCCGCGATTGACCCGAAATCCTCCTCTTCGTCCGCGTCCTCGCGCGCGACGAGCGTTTTGATCGCGTCCGCGACGTCGGTGGTCGAAAAAGACGACGCGAGCCGTCGCGTCGTCGCCGCCGTGTCGCGAACCGAGGTCATCATGGTGTGTCGACGGTCGACGACGAACGAACGAGTGCGAGTTCGTCGTCACGAGGTCGCACGGGCACGCGCGGCAAAAAATTCGTTAACGCGATTCGTTAACGCTGTGGAGACGTCAACGTGCCTCATTACACTCCTTCGTCGGGCTAACGACGGGCACCCCGTTTCGAACGTTTCGTCGCGGCAATGTTATGGGTCGCGCGCGACGAAAGTTAACAACGCTCGCGTCGGGTGGCGACGAAACGAGTAAATGCTGGACGACCCGAGCGGCCACATCGTCCAAATATATTATAAACAACGCGATGATGCACGACGTCAACGCGTGACTGCTTTAAGGCGCTGCTTGAGGCGCGGACGACGCCGCGCGATTTAAAAACTTGAGATGGAACGCGTGGACGTACGCGAGGACGGCCATGATGGTGCTGGAGATACCCCCGATGGCTGATAAGTACGCCAATCCCGGACTCGGATACGCCGTTGACATTTTCGTGTACGTTGCAGCCGGAACGAGCTTTACGCGTCGAGCGTAGACTGTTTCGCTCCCACCCGACGTCACGAGATTGTCGGCGCGCATCTGGTTCATGCAGAGGTTTGAGACGGCGTCGACGGTACCTTCGACGTCCACCATTGTGATCGACCACTCGTACATGGTGGTTTTTTTCTTATTGGCGGCATAATTGGGATGACTCTTGGACCAGGACATTTTCGGATCGTCGTGCTCGATGAGATTCATCAACGCGATGCCTCGATGCACCTTGACTTCCTTTTGCGCAACATCGCCGTTGGAATCGATGTAATCGGTGACGAGTGTGACGCCGAAATTACACGCACCAGAGCATCCAGACTTATACGCCCACGCTACGGTGAGCGCGTCGGTGGGATCGGCGCCCGGCGGCGAGAACGCGCACACGCCTTGCGCGGAGGAGAGTTCGGTGTCGCAGGTGGCCTTTCGACAGCACGGCCCGTTGGCCGTGCCGCACGCGTTCGCCGCTGCGGCGGTGTTACACGTGCTACCCACGCCGCACGACGCAGGCGTAGATGCTCCACCACTGGTGACGGGTAGTAAGGTCGGATTAGAGCAGAATCCATTGTTCGGCCCGGCGCCGCCCGCCACCGTGCCCGACGCGCACGCGTCCGCCCCCGTCAACCGAAAGTAACATCCATCCGGGTGATTACACGTCAGCGCCAGCGGGAAGATCTTTTGGCCGTACTGCAACTGCTCCGTGGTGATCACCTTATTCAGCGGCGGCGAATCCGGGCCGAGTCCGACGTAAAATTGCGTGAACCAAAGCGCCGAGTACAACAAGAGCAGAATCGGCACGACGATCGTGGACAAAAACACACCGAACCTGGTCGCCGTCTCTTGGTTCTTTTGCACGCTCGAGAATTTATCTCGAGTTAAATCATTCGCGTTCGTTCCGCACGGCATCGTCGCCGTCGTCGCCGTCGGCGTGTAACGATTACGCCAGTACGCGTTGCCACGTCAGCGTACGTCCCGAATTAGGCGTCGTACTGCTTACGCATACGAGCGAATTGCAACGGCGATTCACGCGCGAAAGTGAGCGACGACGAGGTCGTCGTCGAAGCGACGCGCGAGTGGAGTGTTTGGATTTAGTGTTGAGAATCTTTCTTGGAGTGGTGGTGTTGAAATGAACACCAATTGTTTGTTGTTTTTGGTTTTTTGATTTTGAGTTTGATTCCGCGGAGCGTTTGAAAAACGCTTAGCCGCCGAAACCGTACAAGGTGCGGCCTTGGCGCTTGAGCGCGTAGACGACATCCATGGCGGTGACGGTCTTTCTGCGGGCGTGCTCGGTGTACGTGACCGCATCGCGGATCACGTTCTCGAGGAACA
>Ga0206682_10003384_pt1 | contig 13619 bp, 29 predicted proteins | sample M240m12015metaG_FD_155444 | JGI IMG/M metagenome (GOLD analysis project Ga0206682, IMG submission 155444) | Ammonia-oxidizing marine archaeal communities from Monterey Bay, California, United States - M2 40m 12015 | ecosystem: Environmental > Aquatic > Marine > Intertidal zone | place: USA... | reverse complement strand
TGTGCAAGTACTCTGTATGGATTCCGTGTGAGTGTGATAAATGCAAAAGATTTTACAGATGAAGAAAAGAAAGAATAATAGAAAAACAATAGCAAAGCTAACACAAGAAAGAATAAAAATTATTGAACAAGAATACTATGAAAGATATAATGCAGGCATACCACAATGGCAACAAGAAGCTTACTAAAACACTAATATTGGGTAAACTTAAAACAAATCAAAGCGACTACAAAGTGCGACAACTATTAACACTATACAATGAACTGTAGTTATTGCAACGAGCTTTTGAGCGATATGGAAGAAGAATATTTCAACGTTGCTGTACACGAAATGCCATTATGCACTGAATGTATGCTAAATAATTGGTAAATACGTTACAAAACAAATACAAACGTGATAATATAAATGAATAAAAAATAAACAATATGGAATTATATAGAGCATTACACAATTGGAAATTAGAAGCAATGGATCAATCATTCAGCGAAGATGCATGGCATGCGTTTCACCAGGGTGATATAAACAATCAAGATGACTTCTACGAGTTCTTTCATGAATGGATTGACAACGCGGTTATCTACACAAGCGACTGCGAAACTATACTAGAAGGTAACAGTGAATATCATTACAACGAGCATGATGTTTACGGCCGACCCGATAACATTGCTCAAGCCGCCTTTGCTTGTCTTTACGATTATCTTATGGATAGTCCTGACACAGTAACCTGGGGAGAAATGGAGCATGTATTACACGAAGCAGATACTAAAATAAAATAATATGAATAAAATGATTGAAACAATAGCAAACAATGTAATCGACGAAATTGATGAGCAAATCGACAATGCTATACACTGGCAACTCGACGATGACACCATTGAGTATTCTGACGAGCTAGAATTAAAAGTAAAACAACAAGTGCTATTTAGCCTTATAAAACGAATAACTAAATGATAGATAGAAAATTCAAACGAGCATTCAGTACAATATTTAACAAACCAAGAATAAAATAATATGACAGAAGAACAAATAGAAATTTTAAACAGAGTAAACAACATAAAAGCAATTAAAAATATTGATGACAAAGTAAACTATGTATATAACGCATATGACTTTGGCTTATCAAAAATGCACGAAGTAAGAAATTATTTCAAAACTAATTTAATATATCCAAAGGGCGAGAAGTAGATTGACCGACAAAGTTCGAAAGTACACTATCGGAAACGCGGGTGCAACTCCCGCCTCGTCCACAAATACGTTACAAACGTAAACAACAAGTGATAATATAATAAAATAAAATATATGATAACATTACAAAAATTTGAAGAATTAGCAAACATTAAGTTTGTAGAATACAACGGCGACATTGAGATTGGTACACTATTAACAGCCGACGGTTACGACTTACATTATATCACAGCGGACGTACAAAATTTAAACTTTGAAAACGAAGTGTTTTATTATCAACCAGACTTTGACGCAATTATGAGTGCGATTGACGACTTGCGTTGCTTTAAACCTTCTAACGAAATAGTAAGTGTTGCGTGCTATGATGTTGACGATTACTTTGACGAGTACTATATGCTAGATTATATATCAGACAACGTAAGCGAAGATGAATTTGAAAAATTTACAAATGAATAATATAGAACTACAAGATGCTATACATAACAAATGTTATGCGCGAATATCTTTTATTAAGCTGCAAATCAAGTCGTTACAAAAAGAATTACCGACTGGTGCTTACACTCAAGAAATGATTGACAACCAAATTAGATTTAATAAACGCGACTTACAAGTTTGGAATAAAATAATGGAATTAAATGGGTGAACTAAAAGTATTATATAAAGGAAAATGGATAAGTTATTTAATTAATACAGACGCAGAAGACCATATAATAGATGATTGCGTGCGGCTTATATTAAGGGACTATCCTAAAGATGCTGAAATTGATTGGAATGATAACCCTAAAATAGAAATAAATACGTTACAGAACATAATTGATCGTGATAATAATGAAAGAAAACAAAATTACATTTGATAAAATAAAAGCACAATGGGATATACTAAAGATGAGTTCAGCATATATAAAAGCAGAACAACACATAATACAAGAACAAGCTAATGGCAATGATATTACCGGAGCATCAACACTTATGCAATTTGATCCTATGACACCCGAAGAGTTTCATAAAACAGTTACTGATGGATTTGGTAATATTAGAAATGTAACACCAAAAGAATTAATAAAAAATAAAATGGATGCGCTTGAAGAACAAGGGCGTAAGCTATTGAATCAAGAAAAATATGAATTGTTCGCAGAATTAAAAGAAATATATGAAAAATACAAACAAGAATATGACAGACTTTAAAGTAATGCTAGCTAAACCAGTAGCTGCCGAAATCAACTGGCCTAACACACATTTTGTACAACCTAAGCTTGACGGCGTACGTTGCTATATTAATCAACACGGTGCGTTCTCTCGTAACCACAAACCATTTTATAATGTTAAACATATACTTACTGAGCTTAAACCTTTCTTCGCAGCCAACCCTCATATTACTCTTGACGGCGAACTTTATAATCATAAGTATCGGGATAACTTTAATAAAATCATCTCGCTGGTCCGCAAACAAAAACCAACGCAAGCTGACAAGTTCGAAGCGGCTAGTTCTTTACAGTTCCACTGCTACGACCTTTTCAATAGCAAACAACCGAGCTTATCGTTTATCGACCGTACGCTCGCAATAACAAGCTATCAAAGTTTATACAAATGGCGTTCTATTCAACTTGTTGACACGCAAGTTGTATTCAACGACAAAGATGTTCAAAAGTTTCACAAACAAAATAAACAAAACAAATATGAAGGCTCAATGCTACGCAACAACAATCCTTACGACCAACGACGATCTAACAACTTACAAAAAGTTAAAGACTGGTCGGACACCGAGATCACAATCACTGGCTACATTGAAGGTAAAGGTAAATTCTCTGGCGGCCTCGGTAAGTTCCTCGGTCGTGATTCAGACGATCGATTAGTTGAAGTACCATGGCCAACACTTACTATTGCTAAACGCCGTGATGTGTTCAAAAACATTACCGACTATATCGGTAAAACATTAACCTTCGAGTACTTCGAGCGTACACCATCCGGTGCATATCGTTTTCCTCGAGCTAAAGCAATGCGTAATTATGAATAAATCATTAGTAGATAACTCATGGCAGTGTGGGTGCGGTGCATTAAACGCAGCGTACCTTGAATTCTGCGGAAAATGTAACAAACAAAAAGATGCGTAAATTATTATTCAACATGGTTCTTACTAATGAGATTAGTGAAGAAGCAATGCATAAAATATTAGACACTTATTATATATCAGGATATGGCAGGAAATAAATACAATTGGGAATCAGGTAAACCTGAACAAGAATATGTTTTAGTTATTAATGATAATCATAAAATAACCGGAACAGCTAAACAACTAATAAGACAATTATTAAAATTATTATAATATGAGTATAAAAACATACAAACATTTAACACAAACAAACTATGCAGGAATTGCTACAAAAATTAAAGAAGCGTGCAAGAGCGTTAAAAAGAAACGCCCGGAAAAAAGACCACGCTAGCTATCTTTGGTTTGCTATACGCACATTACGTACAGAAATTATAGATGATGTGTTACGCGGCTCCATAAGCGGCCGTATGCCTATTAAATCATTAAAGCATAAAGCAGAACTAGTAAGAAAATATAGTAGAAGATTAAAATTATTAGAAACATGAAATGGTACAGCCATGCAACATACAAATCACATTTAGCTAGCCTATCAATATATGATAGAATAGACAGTTTGCGTGCACCATATATAGAATGGCCAAAATCTTTAGCTAATATATTTGAAAGATCATATCCTAGAATAGGTGTTCTTGATCTTACAGATTTAATGCAAGAAGGTTATTGTTCATTTTATCGTGCATGGGACAAACTAGATTGGGAATTAATTAATAATGCAGAGGAATCAGAAAGACCAGGCATTATAACAAACTATTTAAAATTGAATATAAAAAATGGAATCAGAAGAGCTATAGCTCGAGACAGGGATACTATAAGAATTCCTGAATCTTACTATACTACCAATCCTCACGGAAAAGCATATGGTGGTAAATACGATAATAATTATCAAATAGATATATTTTTAACAAGAACATTCGCATCTTTCTTTAATGAATTTTATTTAGATGTAGCCGATGAACCTTACAATTACGATCAAGAAAAATTAAATGACATGTTACACACTGTTATGGATCAAGAATTAAATGCATCTGAAAAGATTGTACTTTGTAAGTATTTTGGTATTGACGAACCTTATGACAATAAAGCTTCCGTATCTAAAATAGCTCAATGGTTCAATAAATCTGAAATATGGGTAAAGAAACAAAAAGCAAATGCTCTTAAAAAAATGCAACAAGAACACGTTAAAGAATTAATTGAAAAATATATGCAGAATTAGTATACTTTTTACTTTTTTTATGTAATATATATTATACCTAATAACATTATGAATAACATAAATAAACTATATGACATCGAAGATGACATTATAGACAGGGGTGACGCTTCTAACTTAACTGAAGGATTAAACTATTACAACATTGAAAATAATAGTCCTTCGGACATTCAAACATTGAATCAAAAAATAGAAGCTGATTATCATAACACTTATTACAATACACGTACTAAAAGTTATGGTACACGAACAATTAAACTCGCCAATAAGGATTGGCACAAATTAAATAAAGTATGAATATAAGAGACAAATTAAGTTTAATTCAATCAAAGTTTAAAGCAAAGAAGTCACGCTTTAATAATTTTGGTAAGTACAACTTCCGATCTGCTGAAGACATATTGGAAGCATTGAAACCGTATAACATTGAAAACAATGTTTATTTTACGGTAGATGAAACATGGTTAGGTGATGGTGTAATGCAATCATCGGCTACAATTGTTTGTAATGAATCTGGTGAAAGTGTAGTTGCTTCTGCAATAGTTGGAGTTGATTATGATCAGAAAGGAATGCAAATGCCACAAAAGTTTGGTTCAGCATCATCTTATGGCAAAAAATATGCGCTTGGTAACTTGTTATTAATTGATGACACAGCAGATGCCGACGCAACCAATAGTCATGGCAAAGGTGCTATACACAAAACAATTGCAGGTACTAATAAACAACCAAGTGTTAAACCAACAATTAGCATGGCTAATATTGATAAAGCGCAAAAGTTTTTATCTAATGGTGGATTATTAAGTACATTACAACAAAAATACATAATTGAAGCTGACGCTTTAAAACAATTACAGAATGGATAAACAAGAGATATTAGATAAACTGCGTGATGACGATCACTATTACGGAGAGTTTGGTAAAACATATTTAAGTAACAGTGATATAATGGCGTTGTTAAATAATCCTCTTGAATTCAAGAAGCAGTCTCCACCTACCACGGCTATGGTAATTGGTGGTTATTTTCATACATGCATCCTCGAGCCTCATAAGCTTGATAAGTACAAGATAGTCAAATCTACTACAAGAAACACTAAAGCATACAAAGAAATTGCTGGAAGTGACATTTGCTTATTAGAAAAAGAAGCAGATGAAATTCAATTAATGCGTGAAATTGTATTAGAGAACGACTTGTTCAAAGATTTAATACAAGAAGGTAACGTAGAATATGAAGTACCTGGCTTAGTAGAACTCGAGGGCATGACTTGGAAAGGCAAGGCTGATATTGTTAATCATAGTCACCAATTAGTAATTGATTTAAAAACTACTGGAAATATAAATGCATTTACCAGTTCAGCTTATAAATTTAATTATGACAGCCAAGCATATATTTATAGTCAGATGTTTGGTTATGAATTAGTATTTATTGTAATAGATAAAAAGACTCATCAAATAGGTTTATTTGATTGCAGTGATAGATTCATTCAATCTGGATCTAACAAAGTTGCTAAAGCAGTACAGGCTTATAACGACTTTTTTGTTAATGGAGACGGAGACTTCTCCCAGTATTATATTTCGAAAACCCTTTAAATTTTATATTATGGCAAGAACACGAAAAAGAAAGTGTGACGTTACAGGAGTAACAACAAGTGAGAACAATTTTTATTCAAATCAATCTCACACAAAAGCAGTCGATAATCTGCGTAGATCTACAGGAGCTACAAAAAATCAAATGCGTAGAATGTTTAACCAATTAACTACTTATTAAACTATGGCAAGTATTGTTTCAGCAAACATTGATTTAACTAAAATTGATAAATCAAAAATTTACGAAGGTAAGAAGGGAAAGTATTACCCTGTAACTATTGTTCTTAACGATGAGCCTGGCCAATACGGCGATTCAGGTTATATACAAACAGAACAAACAAAAGAGGAGCGAGACAGCAAAGCTCCAAAGTCATATTTAGGTAATGTAAAAGTAGTTTGGACAAATGGGCAAAACGTTAACACAGCAGAACGCGACGGAGGTGGAGCACCTCAACAACAAAACTTCTCTCAACCAGCACAAACAGAACCAGATCTCCCCTTCTAATATGGATTGGGATGACTGGGTTTCTGATACTGGAGATGGTAATACCTTAGAAGACTAATATGAATACAACAGAGATCAATGGATACGAGATTGAAACATTCAATCAGTACGACCTAGCAGTTGGAAAAAAAGAGGGTATATGCCCTGTTTGTTCTCACGATAGGAAACCTGAAAATCGTAAAGCAAAATGTGCTATGTACGATTGGGAACGTGGTCTTGGCACTTGTATGAACTGTGATACAGTTTTTCAATTACATACTTTTAAACGTAAAGGTGGTGGCACTAAAGAATATGTATTACCCGAATGGCGTAATAATACTTCTTTAAGCGATGCTGCTATCAAATGGTTTGAAGGACGTGGTATTTCACAAAAGACTCTTACTGATATGAAAATCAGTGAGGGTCCAGAGTGGATGCCTCAAACAAGCAGTAATGTTAATACAATTCAATTTAATTATTTCATTAATGAACAATTAATAAATACTAAATTTAGAGATGGAAGAAAAAACTTTAAACTCGTTAAAGGAGCAGAGAAAATATTCTATAATATTAATAATATTGTTAGCCACGACTGGTGTGTTATTGTGGAAGGTGAAATGGATGCTCTCAGCTTATATGAAGTTGGTATTACTAACGTCGTATCTGTTCCAAACGGAGCTACTCTTAATAGGCTCAACCTTGACTATCTTGATAACTGTATTGAGTATTTTGATGATAAAACAAAAATCATACTCGCCACAGACTCTGATGAAGCTGGTCAAAACTTACAACAAGAACTTATACGTCGCTTTGGGGCGGAAGTATGCTGGATGGCAGATTTCGGCGTTCATAAAGATGCTAATGATCTTCTTATTGCTGATGGCAGAAACGCTCTTCTTGATGCTATACACAATTCCACGGCTGTCCCTTTAGAAAATGTAGTAACAGTAAATGATATAAATGATGAACTTGAAGAATTTATTCATGAAGGTTTTAAGCCTGGCTTTCAAGTCGGTCTTGATAACTTCGATAGCATATTTAGTACTTACACAGGACAATTCATCACCGTTACAGGTGTGCCTAGCTCTGGTAAGTCTGATTTTGTTGATAGAATGGCTGTGGGCTACCAAATGAAATATGGTTGGAAAACAGCTTTTGCATCACCTGAAAACAAACCTACGTTTTTGCATGCACATAAACTTATAAGAAAGATAGGTGGTTGGATGCCAAAGAAAGAAGATTTAGGTGGTGATAAATGGAATCAATGCTTTGAAGTTGTTAATGATAACTTTTATTTTATAGAAGCAGAAAGATATGATTTAGATGCTGTTCTTAAAAAGGGTGCTGAGCTTGTTAAACGTAAAGGTATTAAGTGTTTGGTTATTGACCCTTATAATAAGGTAAAAATGAAAGGTGCTGGTGATTTATCTATTACTGATGCTACAATGGAATACCTTGCTAAAGTTGAAGCTTTTGCTAAAAAATATGATGTGCTTGTGGTTATTGTTGCTCACCCTACTAAAATGTACAAAAAAGATGATGGTACAATTGATGAACCAACCATGTACAATATTAAAGGCGGAGGTGAATGGTACGATGCAAGTTATCATGGATTATTAGTGCATAGGAATTATACTAATAACACTGTTAAAGTAAAAGTTTTAAAAGTTAAATTTCAAAACCTAGGTGAAAATCAAGCTGAAGCACATTTTAAATGGAATCACGCTTCAGGTGATTATATGCCAGTAACTGAAATAGAGCAAAATCTACCCTGGGAATAATGGCGTGGAAATCAAAACCGCCTAAAGGTTATATAGGATTGAACAACGGCTTTGTTGCTGATATAGAACAACTAGAGTGGCAAAAGTATTGTATAAATAAAGGCATAATAATATCACCTCAACCAACCGGTAAAGGGATGTATCCAGAAGAATGGCGAATAGCCGTGTCTTTTATGCCTAACTATAAAAAAATATACTTAACCCCTACTGTTTATATAACAGATAACGTATGGCCAGAAACTTTTAAGTTAATGAAATTTTATTACGATAAAAAAAATGAATAATGTACAAGAACAATATAGAGGATTATTATCATCACTCGTCTACGGAGGCAAACAAAAGGATGACAGAACAGGCGTTGGGACGCGATCTGTGTTTGGACGAATACTTCGCCATGATATGTCAACAGGATTTCCTTTATTAACAACTAAAAAAATATATTTTAATCATGCAGTTACAGAGCTTTTATGGATACTCGAAGGAAGATCGGATATTGGGTATCTTAATGATAATGGTCTTACTTACTGGAATGCGGATTATGAGCGGTCCGGTAGAACAGACGGCACACTTGGTCCTGTTTACGGTGTTCAGTGGCGTAATTTTAATGGTGTTGACCAAATTAGAAAACTTATTCGTGAAATCAAAGAAGATCCGTCCAGCCGTAGGCTTATTGTTAGCGCTTGGAACGCAGCTGATCTTGATGATATGGCTTTGCCTCCATGCCATTATGGTTTTCAAATATATATAAATGATGGGAAAATGGATCTTATGTGGAATCAGCGAAGCGCCGATGTTTTTCTCGGGCTTCCTTATGATTTTGCTATGTATGGTTTACTACTACTTATGCTTGCTAAAGGATCGGGCTATACGCCTGGGCAACTTATTGCATCCCTTGGTGATTGTCATCTTTACAACAATCATATCGATCAAGCAAAACAGCAATTATCCCGCGATTTTAGGGATCTTCCTTTTGTTAGCGTCGATTGGGGACTTACTGTTGTCGAAGGAGCAGGAGGATTTTTAAGAATACCAACACATAACATGATAAACATATCAGGATATGACCCACACCCACCAATCAAAGCAGAACTCAATGTTGGAGTATAAATATTGGTTTCAGAAGAATAACTTTATGAGTACGTTTTTAAACGAAAAAAGTAAAGAAATAATTAATAAATTAAAAAACAATGGAAATTCCAACAGGTAAGTACAAAGTATATCATATACCCGGTATAAAAGTTGGGTGTACTACAGATATACAAAAACGAGTTGTTGAGACGCAAGGATATAAACAAGGAGAATATGAGATACTATTTGAAACTAATGATATAGCTGAAGCATCTAATGCAGAAAGAACTTTGCAAAAAGATTTTGGTTATAAAGTTGATAGGAGTTTATATAAAGATCTTTTTAAGAAGAATAAAAAAATGAATAAACATACATCATCAGAATTTACTACAACATTTAAAATATCTAAGAAAGATATTGACGCAAACTTTTTATTAGATTTAGAAATTAAAACATCAGAAGGAACTTATGTCTTGGATTCAGAGGATAAAATTGATTGGGTTATATCTAACACTCATAATAGCCAGTTCGGTCCCTCAACTTGTTACGTATATAACAAAGCAATGTCAGAGGCTGGGCCGTTTTCTACGTTTCAAAAAACATTAAATGCTATTAATGATGAATATATACCAATTGCTCCATTTAATTCAATTAGAGAATGGGCACAAGAGCGTGGTTTATATGACAAAGGTGATTCTAAAACACAGTTTGCTAAATTAATTGAAGAAGCTGGTGAGCTTGCACAAAGCTTATTGAAGTCTGATAAAGTTGAAACAAAAGACGCTATAGGCGATATGGTGGTTGTTTTAACCAACTTAGCGCACTTAGAAGGCTTTACTATAGAAGAGTGTATTGAAGCTGCGTATGGAGAGATTTCAAAACGCACAGGTAAAATGGTTAACGGAACATTTGTAAAAGATTAATATGCGAGATAAGATTATACAACAGGTAGTAGATAAGTTTCAAGAGCGTTCAGATGTTGGTTATAAAAAGTATGGTGTAACTCTTCATGATGATGAACCTAACATGCATAAGTGGCTTAATCACCTACAAGAAGAATTAATGGATGCAGTTAACTATCTTGAAAAGCTTAAGATGACGATGACTGAAGAGCTTACTGAAAAGATATATCAAGACTACAAAGAAGCCGAACAAGAAGCAAATCCTATAACTTCAAACCCTGATCCAGGTGACCCACCATCATTAGGGTCTACAACATCAACTATGTACCCTGGAGATATTAAAGTAACATATGAAACGAAGAAGTAAAAAACGAGGACCTGTACAATCTAAAAAAATAACATACGACGGAATTAATTTTGCGTCAGGATTAGAGAGATATACATATATGGCTCTAAAAAAGAATAAACTATTTGAAGGATATGAAAATGAAGTTTTCCAGCTTATCGAGGGTTTTAGTTTTGACAATGAATCTTACGAAAAGCAAGCAAACGGAAAAGGTGATTACACTAACAGAGGGCAAAAGAAAATACTGGGAATTAAGTATACACCTGACTTCGTTGGAAAAGACTACATAATAGAATGTAAGGGAAGAGCAAATGAATCATTCCCTATTAGATGGAAATTATTTAAACTATGGCTTACGAAAAACAAGATTGGAAAGACACTCTACAAACCGCAAAACCAAAAAGAAGTAGACAGGACGATTCAGATAATCAAAGAAGCAAGAAGAAATTAGCTGCTTTGCACTATAAAAGACGTAAATTAGAAAAGGATGTTAGAAACTATATCAACAACAACAAACACATCAGCTCAGAAGAAATCGATAAGCTTGGAATCAGACATGGATTTTACTTTGGATGAATACCATAATGAAAGAATAAATTATCATATGAAAATGTTAAATTACTATTTAAACGAGAATCAAAATGAAAAGTTGGCAACTAGAAATAGGGTTATACCCAGGAATATTAGTGGGAATTAGATCATATGAACAAACAGACTTTAAAGAACATGTGCTATACATGCCGTTTGTGGAATTAATACTTACAGTATATGATAACTAAAGTAGAAGAATACGTTAAAGAAAATTACAAAAAACTTTATAAAGATAAAGATTTAATAATAAGTGAATATGACAATCACTTTGAAGTTAAAGCAAATAAGGATGAAAGTCCGTTAATTTTAAGTAAAAAAATATTATGAGCACACCAACAAGAGCAGAGCTGGCCGGCGCGGTAGGGCGGTTAAAAGCTGTATCAGAACAAATTATTGCAGAGATGCGTATGTTAGATGATCGCATATCTGGAGCATATGCTTTTTTACAGCAGCTACCAGACTATGAAAATATAGTTGAAGAATTAAAAAAGAAAGCAGAAGAAGCTAAACAAGAACAAGACAAAAAATTAGAATTGTAAATGGGATTATTTGAAGAACGAATAGCTTATAAACCTTTTGAATATCCTGAATATTATACCGAAGGGTGGCTTAAACAGGCTCAAGCATTTTGGTTACACACAGAAATACCAATGTCAGGTGATGTTAAAGACTGGAATGAAAAATTAACTAAAGAAGAAAAAAACCTAGTAGGAAATATACTTTTAGGTTTTGCACAAACTGAATGCGCAGTTTCTGATTATTGGACACAAAATGTTGTTAGTTGGTTTCCTAAGCATGAAATACAACAAATGGCTATGATGTTTGGTTCACAAGAAACTATTCATGCTGTTGCTTATTCTTATTTAAATGAAACTCTTGGACTTGAAGATTTTGAAGCGTTTTTACATGAGCCGGCAACAGCTGAGAGATTTGATAATCTTGTTGCTACTACTGATAATAACACCAAATCTATTGGCAGGAGCTTGGCCATTTTCTCGGCGTTCGCTGAAGGTGTATCGCTATATAGTGCTTTTGCTGTATTGTATTCTTTTCAGTTACGTAATTTACTCAAAGGTATTGGGCAACAAATGAAATGGTCTGTAAGAGATGAATCTTTACATTCTAAGATGGGTTGTCAATTATTCAGGCATATGTGTGAAGAAGATGATGGTCTGTTAGAAGCGTGTAGAGAAGAAGTTATAGAAGCTGCTAAAACAATGCTTACAGCAGAAGAAAAATACATTGATAAGATGTTTGAGATGGGAGACATTGAAGGCATAAAAGCATATGATTTAAAACAGTTTATTAGAAAAAGACTTAATGAAAAACTCGCAGAACTCGGTTACTTCGACCTCGGGCAATACTTTGCGTTTGATAAAGCAGGAGCAGACAATCTCGATTGGTTCTACCATCTTACAGGTGGACACACTCATACTGATTTCTTTGCTGTTCGTCCTACTGATTATTCGAAAGCGGGTGAGGGTGAAGATTTTGAAGATATTTGGTAATGAAAAATAATTTTATAAAAAATTTAGTAAAAGATCGTAGATTAACTGCTAAAGAAAGAATTGCAAACCGACTAGGTTACATGGGTACAGCTTTTATAATGATAGGGCCTTACATATTAAGTTATGGTAATATTGGTGCTATAAGTTATATAATAGGTGGTTTATTATGTACTCCTCAAGTTTGGATAGCTAAGCAATGGAATTTAGTAGCTGTTAATATAAATGTAATAATAGGTTATTTACTTTATGTAATGTCAAACTAATATGTGGAATAACGAATGGAAGAAAGGTGTTGATTACCCAAATTGGGGAGACACTGAAGTTTACAAGAAAACAATAGCAGGTGGCTATTTACTTCAAGGAGAGACGCCACGTGATGCTTATATGAGAGTCTGTAACGCTGTTGCAAGGCGTTTATATAAGCCAGAAATGGCTGAAAAGTTTTTTGAGTATATATGGCAGGGTTGGTTATGTTTAGCCTCTCCTGTGCTGTCTAATACAGGTACTGATCGTGGCTTACCAATAAGTTGTTTTGGTATAGACGTAGCAGATAGTATTGCAGATATAGGTCAAAAGAATTTAGAAATGATGCTACTCGCAAAACACGGCGGCGGAGTAGGTATCGGTGTAAATATGATTAGACCCGCCGGAGCAAGAATTACAGGTAATGGAACATCAGACGGAGTTGTCCCTTTTTGCAAAATCTATGACTCAACTATACTCGCAACCAACCAAGGTAGCGTTAGAAGAGGAGCTGCATCAGTTAACATCAATATTGAACACGATGATTTCCTCGATTGGATTGAAATTAGGGAACCTAAAGGAGACGTCAACAGGCAATCTCTTAACTTAC
>Ga0206682_10003381_pt1 | contig 13625 bp, 20 predicted proteins | sample M240m12015metaG_FD_155444 | JGI IMG/M metagenome (GOLD analysis project Ga0206682, IMG submission 155444) | Ammonia-oxidizing marine archaeal communities from Monterey Bay, California, United States - M2 40m 12015 | ecosystem: Environmental > Aquatic > Marine > Intertidal zone | place: USA... | reverse complement strand
TGTTGATACATGCCAGTTAACACCACATGATGTTAATAAGAATAGTGATAAAATTGCAAGTAATCTTTTAATTGTTTTCATATATTAGTCTTTCTTTTGTTTGTATTCTTCGTAACCTTCGCCGTTAGGTAGATCTTTCTCAATTTGTAAAGACCACAATGAGCTATTTGGTACTACGAATTTCCTTCCATGACCATATACATAAAACGTAGTTCTCCAGATACTTTGTCTGACTATTCTAGCCTTTTTAGTACCTTTAATATAAACAACATCATCAATATCGAAATCAGTTCCCATAAGAAACTGCATCCCTCTAAAGAAATTAGTTATCGTATCTTTAAAAGCAAATGTAACGATAGCTACTAGAGTTAACCAGCCCCATTCGCCAATATATTGTGATAATACATCTTCCATATTACTTTATATTTTGATGTAACCATTTACCTAGTTGCTCACCATATTCAATATCTGATGGATAATGGTGACCTCCAACTAATCTAGATTCAGATACTTTTTCAGCTATCTTAATCAATTTATCCTTTAAATCTGGAAATTGATCTGCTAGAACTAATGCCTGTAAAGTTGACTGTGCACTATGTCCCGATGGGAACGATGGTGTCTTTGCTGTTGATGAATTAAATTGATGTACATCAACACCGAGATAATATGCCAACTGAAAAGGTCTAGGTCGGTTAAATCTGTATTTTAGCCTAATCGTAATTGATGCGGCTTCCTTCATTAGGGCTTTAAAATATACATTATCATACTCATGGCCAGCATCAGTAATTAGTTTTTCAAATGCCCAATTAAATTCATCATCATAAGACTCTTCCAATTTACCTGGATTTTTATGATTATTTTGTGCGAATTTAATTGCTTCTAGTTCAGGACCTGTTTGAGAGTTTGCAACATAAACCATTACTGGAGCATCTAAGGACGTACAATTTAAATATTGATAATCCTCAGACTCTGCTAATCTCTTCTTATGCTTCTTTCTAGGTGAAGTGGCATAGGTTAAGTTATCCAATAAAAAGTTACTAAAAAGTTGCATATTTTATTTACTATTTGTACTCTCTTCGTCTATTTTTCTAATTTCTTCTTGCAGTTCAAAGATTCTCCATTCAAAATCAAATAAATCTTGCTTTGAAATCTTATTATGTTTAAATGCCTTTCTAGCTTTTTTATACTCTTGAGTTAATCTTCTCAATTCTTTTTCTAGATCCGCCTTAGCGATCGAAGCCTGGTCGATCGTCACATTGAACTCTGATTTTTTAACTGTATCTAATGATCTCTGCTTAATCTTTTTCCTTGGTGTAACCACCATTTCAAATTCAGAGAATAACGCCAAAAACTTGTTAACATTGTCCATCCCACGAAGTGTATTTTTAAATATAGGAACCCCCTATATAGTTATATATCTCTATTTGATTTGGAACTGCCAAAATGACTTTCCAGTTGTATCTTCATTTGGAAAATCGAAACTTAATGTTTTTCTTTTACCATTAGTTTCTAAATATGAAATACTCTTTACAAAATTAGATGGAATTCTAGCTGGATCTGAATTAGTTGTCCACTTATCTGAAAAGTATATCTCAATAACAACTTCAATATCATCATAAATTCCTGCAAGATTTCTTTCAAATCTTTCTAATGCAGCCCAAGTACCTCTATTTAATCCCTGGTGTTGTAATGCACAATTTGCATAACTAAATGTTTCTTTTAACCATTTTTCTGTGCATGCAAATGTATTAGCTGGAGCCATGTGACCTTTATCATATACATTATCTTTGTAATCTGAAGAAGAACTTCCTGCTAAACCAGGATATGCTTTAAATGAAATACCATCTCTTTCATAGGTCGGTGACTCAGGCTTACAGAAAATAGTATATGTTACATAAATAGGTTGTTGGTATTCTATATTGTAAAGAGCTTCATATATGTCTGTTCTAATATTAACAATATCATTATCATTTCCTTGTGCTGATAATAGATTTATGCTTAGTACAAATAATAGCAGTAGGTTACTTATCTTTCTCATTCTTTTTCTTTTTAGTTGTTTTAGGTTTTTTTGGAGGCGCTGGCTTTTCTATAATCTCATGATAGTTATCTTTATCCTTTTTAATACATTTACTACAATACATTGTAGAGTACATATTTGACGTATCTGGATTAGCCCTATTCATAAATCTAGAAACTAGATACATTTCCTTATGAGGAAAATCTTGTATACATCCCGAGCATACAGTCGTTCTGACAGCTCTAGGCATCTTTCTGTTCCTTAATCCAAGTTAAGACCTTAGTAGTAGGTCTCCAATCTAACATTTGTGTAATTAATGAAATATCTGCAAGAGATCTTTTTGGTTCTTCTCTAGCCTCTATGTGTACTATCTCTCCGCCAAAAGATTCGGCTATATCTAAGATTTGTGTTTCTTCTCCTGAAGCCACATTCCAAATAGGCATACTTTCAAAACCACCATTAGGTCTGGCTAGAGCTGCAAAACATGCATCGACTACATCACCAACATATACAAAATCTCTAGTTTGAAGTCCATCACCTGTAACTGTAATAGGTTGATATGCTTCAAATTGTTTTTTAAAGATAGGGATTGCGCTTACATAGCCAACATCATTTGGTTGCCCCTCTCCAAAAACATTAAAGAATCTTAGAGCTGCACATTGCGTTGTGCTATTATGATAACTATCTAAAAGATCTTCCATTTCTAATTTATATTCAGCGTATGGAGACATAGGATCTGGTGTTGTAGTTTCATCAAATGGTACTTCTTCATTATCACCATAAACTGCAGCTGTACTTGCTGCTACGATAGAATGACAACCTCTATTCTTTGCCCATTCAAATACTCTTTCACTACCTACTTTAATTCCTCGATAATACTTTTCCCAATCTTCTATAGACTCTTGTACTGAAACTGGTGCAGCTAGGTGTAATACATAATCAATATTATTAATATCTGGTAGAGGGCCTGCTGCTACATCACATTCATAAACTGTAAGACCTCCTGGTATATTACCTGAAGGTAAAAGTAATCTTTCTAATTTACCTGTATAAAAATTATCTAACACGGAAACTTTCCAGCCTCGTTGCAGTGCTTGCCAAACGGCGTGGTGCCCAATAAAACCGGCCCCTCCTGTGATTACTATATGCATATTACTTTACTTTGTCTATTCATTATATACCGAATTTCCCTGAAGTTTCAAGCTGTTGCCAAACTTCTTCCGGTGTTATTGTCTTAGTACACTCAAACTGTCTTTCATTACCCTTATTTTGTGGACACCAGTTCCAGTCACCTCGATCAAATCTAGCCCATGTCCAACAGCCTGAGCATACTGATCTATTAATAATTCTTACTTCACAATTAAATTCTACGAACTCCCATGTAAAACCACTAATCATTGCTACATTAATATCTAATGCCCATGCTAACCAACTTAGCCCAGAAGAAATTCCAACTAGTTTATTAGTAGTCCTCATATATTGTGCCACATCTTTTAGATCTGAAATATGTTCTACTCCTTCTAATTCTGTATCTTCACGAGAAATATAATAAACTGGCATCTTCTTATCCCTAAATTTATTAACTAGGTCTTGCCAACCGGTTGGGTGGTTCCAATATTTTGCCTGTGCTGTAGATGCAGTTGCAATACAAACACCTCGCGCGTCCGCAGTTGGGTGTTTTTCGTAAAATTCTGGTGCCATTGTAGGTCTACGTTCTACATATTTAATTCCTAGTTGATCTGCAGCAATTGCTCCCATTGGTATAGTTCTCCAATCTCGCGGGTGTTTTTCAGGATGTGATACTACATCATCGCCTTGAAATACTCCTAGACCTTGATAATTTTGTGGATATATTCCGTCTTTCCATTCAGACTTTGTAATATTACGAGTGGCTAATAGTTCCCAGTCAAATAAGAATTGTTTATGAGTTCTAACTACCAGTCTTTCATGGTCACGTTCTGAATTCATCTGTTCTATTTGTCCCATAAAACTTAGAGTATCTCCAAGTGAGCTAGATTCTAAATGTACTCCAAAATGTGTTAGATCTGGTTTGAGAGTATATTGTAAGTGGCCAGTGTCAGTATTGTAAATGCGGCATTCCCACTCTTGGTACCACTGTTGTGCATAACGAGCCCATAGTCCTGTTGCTAAAGTATGTTGCCAATGTTTTTTACCGTCTCTCCAGAATTCTGCATGCCAATTACCCTCTACAATATCACAATGTAATTCTGGTCCAGACCTGTGATAGAATCGACATTTAGGGACTTCTGGAATGGCTACCTCTAATAATTCTTCTGCTAAATTTTCTCCTAAGATTTCCTGTGAGGAAATACGAGTCCAATAGTTGTTTGTTAACCATTGAATTGTAGAATTAGATAGATGGTGCGAACCGTCCCAGTAAAGTATATCAGGTTGTTTAGCCTCTATAAATTTACGTAACTGTTCTACATTAGGTGCTGTAACATTGTGAGCGCCGAGTCGTGTATGTGGTAGATCTGCCCATGTAGGTTTTAATTCTATCAAATATGCAGTACTACCTGATCTATTAATTGACTGAGCTAGTTCTGCCATAGCCTCACTTTCCTCTATAGTATCTATAGTATCTTTTAAAATAATAACTATACGCGGATCTATCGACTTTCTAAAGCCTATGGTATCATGTGTGTATCTACATTGTCTAAAAAATGTATACCAATCGCCTCCTGCAAATTCTGATTCTATTTGCCCTTTTATTTTATCATTAAATGTGTTAAACTCTTCTTCGGTTGCCGTATCATAATTATCATTAAATGTAAGTACACTAAGTCTTTTATATTTAAGGCCAGAAATAATATTACCATCACAAAATACTACAATTAAATTATCATGTTCTGTATTAAACTTAATTGTCTTATCTGGATATAGATTCTTAATTTTAGATTGCTGCTCTTCAGTTAGATCCTCATTTGTTAATAAACTAAATTCATTTACGTTATCTAACCACTCACATGTAGAAATAGCAGAAGTGGCATGCCAAACATCATCATAAACTAAAAGACCTTCATGTAGATCTTGCTTCATATAGTAATCAGCATTAAGATTAAAATCATAATGTTCTTCTTCTGACATAGCACCAGAATCAGATCCAGGTCTTCTAATATAAGTATATAATTTTCTAGGAATATGTAAATGAGCACCTCTAGTTAAGTTATACATTAAAAACAATGTATCAGTTGCAGTCTTACAGTTTTTAGTAATTGGGATTTGACCTTCAATCCTACGCATTGCTCTACCACAACCAAACATTCTTTGAGTTGCTCGTTGAGAATAAATATCCCAAAATTCACCATTATGTCTAAAGTCCCACTCGTACTGATAGTCTTTAGTTGGTTTTATTAGACTCCACTGGTGCAGGTCTCCTTCTACTCCTATTTGATGTGCATCTGAAAATATAGACATAACTTCTGGATATGCATCAAAATGATTTGAGTAAATTTCAAATAGATTAGGATCTATAATATCATCTGTGTCTAAATCAAAATAGTAATCATATTGATAATGATTAAACATATTTTGATAGAGATAAAGTTCTCTACGTTCTTCTACTTGATAATAGATTATTCTAGGATCGTTAACTTCTTCAACTCTACGTTTTAGTCTACGTTTAAATTCAACATCATCTGAAAAATCATCACCTACAATTAATAACCAATCTTGGTGTGTTTGATTTAGAACATTCTCAAATGTACGATTAATATGTTCATCTGGATTATTATGAAAACTTGCTACTGCTAAAAATCTACCCATTTCTGACCTGCATTATTTTATTAAACATTTCATCAGGTCCTGGTTGACATTTAAATTCTGAATATCCTTCTAAACAAGATGGATAATATGGCATCATATTAATAGACTTCCAGTGTTTTACTGAATACTTAGGATCTGTTGCACAAAATGCTTTACAGTCTCCGCCTACAAAATGGAATTTATGAGTCTGTGTCCCATTACGATATGGCGCAGTCTTTTCCCATCTAATTGATGCTCCTATTTGAAAGATATTAGTATCTGTACAACCTGCTAAGTGGATAGGACCGGCATCAAAACTAACTAGACCGAATGCATTATTTAATACATGGTAAAGTTCTGAAATCGGTCTTAAAACTGAGGCATCCTCTTGACCACCTGGAGTATCATCACCATAATTATAGTCTACACCATTTAAGTCTACAAGTCCCTTTACAATATGACCCTCTTCATTACTGGCATGTTCTCGGTGTGCTTTTCCAATCATCACAACTTTCATATTAGTATGTGTTTTAATCAGATCTACTAATCTTTGCCAATGTTCTAATGGCCATGTTCTATTAGGCCAGTTTTCTGTAGGGTGGATAACAATACAGTTCTCATCTATCTTTAAAGAGTCTTCTGTTTGTTCTGCTGGAAAGTAATCATATTCCATTTCTTCAGGATAAAGTGTAATACCTACTCCTAATGCATGGAATTGTCTTGCCTCAAAATTACTTAGTTTAAGTTGTATCTTAGTATCACGCATTTGATTTACATTCATATTCTTATTTGTCATAATCACATGATTGTAAGTCTCGTAAATTTCAGTATAGCCTTCTGGATCTTCGTTCGTGTGCTTTAATAGTTTATCAACGTATGGAGATCTTTCAAATAGATCTGTACGTTTACACATAACATCTACCTTATGCCCATAAGAGAGGGCAACTTTACGCACAGTTGGAGTAGCACAAAGAGTATCACCCAATGCTGGGCAACTAATCTTAATTAATATTTTACTCTTATTTCCAGGAAGCTGGTGCATTTATTTATATTCTTCGTAGGATTTCTCTTCTACCAATGCAGATCCTGTTAACTTATTGATTGCTTTTTTAACTTCTGCTCTCTCATCATTAGTAATATAAACCGATCTAGTAACTTCAATAAAAGCTGCATCAAAATTCTCATTTGCTTCATGTAGTCTACAAATGTCTTCAATATTCCATAAAGTCTTATTAATATCTCCTAGATCTTTATGTAATGCCTGTAATTCTGGTTTTAATTCTTCACCTAGTTCTTCGTAGATCGTATGAACTATTGGTGCTAATGTGTCGTATTCTTTCTGGACATTTTCTAGTTTAGCTTTATCTTTAATCTCTTCTAATTTAATAGCTAATATTGTGAGCTTGTCCATAATCTCACCATTCGATACTTCAATTTTCATTTATTTTAATTTAAAGTGTTAATAACATATTTACTAATTCTCGTTGAGGTTGTACGTCATCTTTGTCAGTTCTAACTTGACCATGTGTTAAAAGGCCTTTTATCTTACCTTGACACGCAGATTCGTTAAACTCAAACGCTTGATTAAATCCAACTTGTTTTAAATTAGGTGTTGGATTACCTACATTTACTCTTCTTTTTAATTCTGCAATAACACCAGTTTGTAAATCAATGTCATGCTTTTCTGATAGTAATATAAGTAAAGCCTTTAAAGATTCAATTTGTTTATCAGAATACTTATGAAAGTATGTAGTATTTTTATATGGTGTTTCTAATTTACATACTTGGTCTGGGTGTACTTCTGATTTATACCAAGTATAATACTTACCATCCTTCTCTGTTAATCTACCAGCTGAGCAAATTTCTATAGAGATACTACCTCTATGCATTTTGCCAGATTTGGTCTTACCTAAATGGTATGCCCAATATTCATCTTTAAACGCTTGTAAAATCCTACCATCATATTTAGTTTCATCTGCACCTGAAGCTGGTTGTCCACCAATTACATAATGAGTTCCAATTCTACCTCTCTGGTCTCTACCCCATTGGTCAATTACTTTATATGGATTATGTCTACCAGCTGTGTGATGAATAAAGATCCATTTCTTTGCTGTTTCTTCTTTTACATATTCACCATCTGGTAATGGATGTTGTTCAATCCATGTAGCTCCGGTTGTAATATCTGTATCTGCTTCTATTTCTAGAGGATTAAGTCCTAATTTCTTCCAAGTCATTGGGCCTACAATACCATCTCCTTTCAAACCTTTCATAATTTGATAAGATTGGATTGCGTCTCTAGTCTTAGGTCCAAAAACTCCGTCTACTCTTAGACCAAGTTTATCTTGTACGGCTTCTACTAATTCACCAGAATGACCTTGTTTTAATACGTATCTACTTTGTTTTGACATATATCCTTTGCTTTTAATTCTAATTTATTTATCGTATTTATTAAATCAATGTTATTTGTAGTAATATGTGAAAATTCAAATATCACTTTTTGACTTATTTTTTCATAAATACGGAATATTATTTTATATTTTGGTGATTCCTTTAATTTGTCTTTCATATACGAAACTACAGCCGCTTGGGATCTAGCCTTGCCATGATACGCAAATGTACTATGTACTTTTGCAACACAAGCTAAAGAATCATGTTCTAATTCCATAAAGTATTGTATCTCTTTAAGTTCGTTTGCTATTAGATACAATCTATGTAATACACTAGGGTGTTCTGAAGAAACCACTTTAATTAGAGTTTCTCTATCAAGTGGCTTCGTAATAAACTTCTTTTCTAAGTGTATCTTTATTTTATTTACCATCTCTCTTTTTTAAGAATTCCTTCTTATCTTTCTCTGCCTGCTCTCTCATAGCCTGATCAAATAATTCATCTTCACTTGGTGGTTCTACACCTCTAGCTTCATCTGGTAAATGTGGTGTTGGTACTTTCTCAACAATTGAAGGTACTGGCTCAATAATATCTTTAACGGTTACTCCAACTGATGTTGGTTCATTAGGAGTAAAACTAGCTTTACCGACTGGTTTAGCTGTTGTAGTTTCTACTTCTGGTTTAACCTCTTTTGGATCTATAACTTCTATATTACCATAAGTATCTTCAACTTCAAATTTAGCATTAGCAATTTCATCAATATCATCTTCAGTCATATCCTCAACCATATCGTTAAGTACCTGATCTAAAGCATGGTCTTCATCAAATTCTTCTTCTGGTGGTGTCTTCAACCAGCTACCTGGCTCATGACGATCTACATAGGCATCATACTCTTCTTGTTTCTTTTGGAATTCCATAAAGCTACCCTCTTTGTCATTTGTTAGACCACCAACTGTATGGATTTTATCATCTTCTTCTGACCATGGGCCTGGTTCATCTGCTCTTTCTAAGAAATCTTGAACATCTGGATCGTTTAGCCACTCGTTATCTGCTTCTTCAATCTCATCTTCTGGATTCTTTTCCCATGGTAGGTCTCCATACTCATCGTCTGGGTTATCTGCTGCAATACCTTTAGCTAATTCATCGGCTAATTCACCCCATGCTGCTGCATTCTCTTTATCCATAGTAGCATCCATTGCATGTATATTAGGATTACCAGATCCTGGAACTCGATCTAGAATATCATCTACATAACCAACTTCTTCTGTATACTGTTCTGTAGCATTTACTAATTCATCATTTGGAAGATCTATTTCATCATCATCGTCGTCAAGATCATTCCAAACAGAATCTCTAGGAGTAAATTCAATATCGTCTTCTTCTTTTAGTCTTGCTTGATCGAATGCAAAGTTAGCTGCAACCACTAATGAGATTGCTAGTGGATCGAATACAAATATAATAACTAATAAAAGCCAGTTAATAATCTTATCCATAGGAGTGCCTGTTAAGCCAGATAAGTATTGTAATGGACCTAATTCACCTGCAGTTTCAGAAGTATTCTGTAAATCTAAAATTTGTAATTTAAATGTTTGTAAACTATCTGCTGCTATTTGTCTTTTTGCCTGTACACCTTTACGATTAGCTTCTTCAGTTTCAATACGTTTTGATGCCATTCTTAATTCTGTCGTAGAAATAGTCTGTCTAAATCCAGTAGATGATGTTGTATCTCTAACTTGTATACCAGATGCTTTCGCGCTTGATAAGATATTAATATTCTCACTAATTCTAGCAAGTTCTATATCATATCTTGCAATATCATCCTCATAGAACTGGGCCTTATTTTCAATAAATTCTATTTGATTTTCTTGAACTTGTAATTTTGAATAGGTCTCTTGGTATGCTGCTGATAAGAATCCATAAATACCCATTGATGTAATAAGTACTAGGATTATAGTTGCCGTTGCAAGATAGGCTCTTAGGCCTTTATTAATAGTGTCCCAATATTGATATAATAGAGATGCTACTACTAATTTTGCAACTTCTAACGAACCAGCCATTATCATTACTTCAAATGATGCTCCTGCAAATAACTTACTAAGTCCACTTACTGAATAAAATGCTGCTGAAGCCGATACTGACAATGCAGAGAAGGCTATAATGAATGGAAGGAAATTCCTCTTTAATGTTTTAAACATAATTTAGTTTTTATTGTTTTACCACTTCCCAAGTGGACATACTGAACCAGGTGAAAGTGCTTTAGCTGCTAATCTACAGCCACAGCCTCTAACTTCTTGTCCAGTTACAACATGTTTTCCTGTTTTACTTGGATTACATGTTCCCCCGTTTCTCATATCACAAGAGTTACAGATTAATAAACGATTAGAACTCTGTGCTTTTAATTCAGGAGCTAGTTCTACAAAATGAGACTTTACTAGATTGCCCCAACCAGTTAGAATTTGACTAACCACACTTGGTGGTTTCTTTTCTACTTTAGGTGCATTTCCTATAGTTCCTTTAAACGAATACTTATCGTTTAACGAATAGTTCTGTGTTTTCTTCTCTATTGCCATATTTATTATATATTATGCTTTTCCTTAAACATATTTCTACGTTTAATAAACTCCTTTGCATAAAACTCCAAATCTGACTGAGTAAGTGTAAATTTTTGTGGTAAATTATCATCCTCATTTGCTATCCAGATCTCGGCTCCATTTGCTTTTCTACCTGTCATAGACCACCATGCAATAAAATATGCAGATGCTTGTAAATAGTAATCAATTACCCATTCTTCTCGCTTTGGCCTTCTACTATTCTTATAGTCAATGATCTTTACCGTATCATCTACCATAGTTGAAATGTTATCTACAGTTCCTGCCCAACCACCGGCTTTGGTAGTCCATAAGAAAGTCTCTGCTTCAATAACTTCTTTAATTTGATCGAAATAATCTGATGAGTTAGACCAAAATTTGTAAAAGAACTTCCAAGCCTCTTCTAAATAGAGTGCTCCGTTCTCATTATCTTTAAACTCATTTACTTCGTCATCTGTTTTAGCAACTTCTTTTAGTTGTGTTAGTCTTTCCATAGACTCACCTGAAGTTTCAGTTTTATATAGTTCAATTAATCTGTGCATAATTGTACCACGAGACATACTAAGATTTGAAATCCTATCAGCCTCTTTTTCACCTACGCGTTTACGCCATTTTGCTAAACCAGACATGTCTTTAGTCTGTCCTAAAACAGTAGTAACCGATGGTAGCTTTGCAATTACTTCGCCCCCTTCGGTCACTTGATAAAAACGTAATCCGTTTTCTTGTACTCTTTCTATTTCTGCCATTACAGTCCTGCTAGTTCAAGTAATCTAAAAAATGTATCAGTTATATAGTGGAAGTTTACCCAGATTAGTCTACCTAATAAGAATAATCCAAAACCAACTGCTGCCGATCTAAGTATATTACCTAAGATATACCAAAGTCCTAAGGCTTCATATTGAGGCCACATGATAACTAGGTATGAATTAGTACCTGCAAGTCTATCAATTTCTGGGTAGATAATATCTGCAAGTCCCATTTCTGTAGTGAGAGGTCCCCACTTACTAATTTGTTGTAGTACATAGGCTTGTTGAACTTGTGGAGCTGCGCCAACTACTTCTTCTGGCATATTTATTACACCATAAATTCTACCTAACCAATCTGATCTTAAATCATTCTCGTTAAGCTTTTCTACATTAGCAGGTTTTCTAGAAGTAGATCTAAAAATCCACCAGATTCTAATTTCTGATGCTAGTTCTAGCCAATAAGTAAATGTATTTGTAAGCCATTTCATATCTTATACTTTTGTTAATTCCTTTATTTGTGGTAATGCAAGGTTACCAGTTTGTCTTTCAATAACTTCGCCGTCTTCAAAATATATCAATGTAGGAATAGATCTAATACCATACTCAGATGCTATATCAGCCTCTTCATCTACATTAATTTTTACGACTTTAACTTCACTAACTTCTTCTACATATTGGTCTAATGTCTTTGCTACCATTTTACAGGGGCCACACCATGTTGCATAAAAGTCTACTAATACTCTACCTTCTTTTGGAATCATAATTATTCTTCTTGATTTATTCCGGACCATTCAATTAATAGTCCCTTGTCTGTTAATTCAATATATTTATCATACTTAATACTTACTTGAATTTGACCTTCCATAACAACAACATCTGTATATTCTACAGTATTATCCCATAGATCATCAGATACTAGTGGTGAATTAATGTTTTTATTAAGTTGTTCTAGGTAATCTTTACCTATCCAAATCTGTATATGCATAATTGTTCAATTAGTTAATCATTATACGCGATAACTTGATTTTGTTTCTTTAAAGTTTGACGATAGTTAACAACAGCTTTAGCCAAGATCTCCATTCTTTCTGCTGGATCCATCACCATAATTCTTTCTTTTGTATAATAAGTCTTACCATTAAAAGTACTAGTCCATGGTGTTAACTTAGTAGGATTTAATTGATAGATCGATCGATTCTTATATGTCATACCATAAGATGTAGTATAAGACCTAGTATAACCTCTACGTACATAACCATTCTCATAAGAGAGATAATCAGTATTTGTAATAGGATCGTGGAAACATTGAGTTCCATTATTTGCCTGTGTTTGAGAAGTTACCTCAACACATTTAAGTGTTTGTAGTTTTGTCATATTATTTAATTTCGTTAGTAGTATGCATTCTAAAACCTAAAACTGGAGTATGGCCAGTCAGTTCATTCTTACGCTTAGTTATCATATCTCTTGTGAGTAATAATGTTTCAACGTCTTTTTCGGATTTAACCCAGTCAGTAAATAAGTAGGTTAATAATTTTGCTTTTATTTTTTTCATTAGGCAGTATAAGATTTAATTTCATCCATTTGTTTCTTGATTTCTACACAGGCTTCAGAATACCTATCTACTTCAGGATATTTAAACCCTAACCAAAGCATATCAATGTTTGCTGGACCTGCGCCACCAATGATGTCGTCAATCCATGTACAGAATGAATGTAATGTATTAGACTCATCGATGTATAAACTTTCTTCTATATAATAATAGCCTTCTAGGAAGCTCCCAGTAGTCTTAGCTCCCATTAAAAGAAGCGTTTTGTTTCTAGACGATAATTTAGTGTGTTTCTTCATAGCGTCTAATTTTAATTGATGTTCGTAGTGTGGATTACTCATATATTATTTAGTTTTTAATTACAGTACTAATATACGAAAAATAATTGACACAAAAAAATCTAGAGGCACTTATTTTGCAAAAAGTTTGTCTAGGGGATATTCATTATTATCTGACTCCATTCTTTCTGGATGCCATTGTACTGCCCAGATCTTTTTACTCTCATCTGAGAAGCCTTCAATAATAGAATTAGATGGATATGAAATATGTGTAGTTTTAAAATTGGCTGCTACTTTATCACA
>Ga0206682_10003380_pt1 | contig 13627 bp, 8 predicted proteins | sample M240m12015metaG_FD_155444 | JGI IMG/M metagenome (GOLD analysis project Ga0206682, IMG submission 155444) | Ammonia-oxidizing marine archaeal communities from Monterey Bay, California, United States - M2 40m 12015 | ecosystem: Environmental > Aquatic > Marine > Intertidal zone | place: USA... | reverse complement strand
TAGCCGACATGGGTATTAATAAAATTGGTGCTATAAATGTACCGATTTACCCATACATAACTTCGGCAGATTACGAATACATTCTTAACGACGCTGGTGTAAAAGTTTTATTTGTTGGCTCCGAAGAAATATACGAAAAAGTGCACATGCTTATTGACAAAGTAGAAACACTTGAAGCTATTTATTCTTTTGATGAAGTTGAAGGCGCAAAGGATTGGCACGAAATTATTGAAGATGGACTAGCAAACCCTCAGGCATCTAAAATGAAAGCAAACCAATTAGAGGTTAAATCGTCTGATTTATTTACGCTTATATACACCTCTGGAACCACCGGAAACCCAAAAGGAGTTATGCTGTCTCACGACAATCTATTCTCTCAATTAGAAGGTTTAAAAGACGCACTTCCACTCAATGAAACCGACAGAGCTATTAGCTTTCTTCCGCTTTGCCATGTATTCGAAAGAGTGGTAGAATATTATTATCTTTTTAAAGGAACCTCCATTTACTATGCAGAAGGTATTGAACAAATAGGGGACAACTTAAAAGAAATAAATCCAACCGTTATGCCCACAGTTCCAAGACTATTGGAAAAGGTATACGATAAAATTGTTGCCAAAGGCTCTGAACTTAAAGGAATTAAAAAAGGGCTTTTCTTTTGGGCATTAAACCTTGGTTTACGTCATGAGTTAGATGGTAAAAACGGAGGATGGTATGAATTCCAATTAAAAATTGCCAACAAACTAATCTTCAATAAGTGGAGAGAAGCAGTTGGTGGAAACATGAAATATATATTTTCTGGAGCTGCAGCACTTCAACCTCGTTTGGCTCGAGTATTTACGGCTGCTCAAATGCCCATATACGAAGGCTATGGACTCTCTGAAACCTCCCCAGTTATTGCTGTAAACAACACCTTACCAAAAGGAAAATGTTACGGAACAGTTGGTAGAGTAATTAAGGGTGTAGAAGTTAAGTTTGGAGACGATGGCGAAATATTATGCAAAGGACATAATATAATGATGGGGTATTACAATAAGCCTGAACTTACAAATGAAGTCATTGATAAAAACGGTTGGTTCGCTACAGGAGATATTGGCGAAATGGTAGAAGGAGTTTATCTTAAAATAACCGACAGAAAGAAAGAAATTTTCAAAACTTCTGGAGGAAAATACATTGCACCTCAGGTTATGGAAAACAAATTTAAAGAATCTAGAATAATTGAACAGATAATGGTTGTAGGTGAAAATGAAAAAATGCCTGCTGCTTTTATTGTTCCAGAGTTTGAAGCTCTTAAAATCTGGTGCAAACTTCATAACATAAGCTATACATCAAATGAAGAAATGTCGCAACACACAAAAGTTTTAGAGAAATTTCAAAATGAAATAAATCATTACAACGAACAATTTGCTCCATACGAACGCGTAAAAAAGTTTGCAGTTATGAAAGAACCTTGGTCTATAGATGGAGGAGAATTAACAGCTACTTTAAAACTCAAGCGAAAACCAGTTATGGAAAAATACCAACATTTATACAAAGAGATTTACAAGTAAAAAAAAGTGCCTAAAGGCACTTTTTTTTTTGCACCTTATTAGTATACATTTACTTCTATTTAGTGGACTAATTCATCTCGGCCTGATCTTTAAACTCATAAAACAAAAGCTATTTATTTTTAATAAAAAAATAGTATGCGTGCCAAATAACTTCAATTTCATTATGCTTGCATACTAAAAATTTGTAAGTTAGCATCATCTAAATTTAAAAGATGACAGCGAAAAAAAATACCATAGATTTCCAAATAAGATGGGCTTGGCACAGTATTTCAAGATTGTACAATGAAAGTGCTAAAAAACACCAAGCAACGACCTCTACAGCAATGGCAATTTTAAACATTGAAAAAGAGGGGATTTTATCTACCCGTTTAGGCCCAAAAATGGGAATGGAATCTAGGAGTTTAACACGTACACTAAAAAGCATGTTAGACAGTGGATTGATTCGTAAAAAAACAGACCAAAAAGACCGGAGAAAAGTCCTTCTATTTTTAACAAAAAAAGGAATTGATTTAAGAAAAATTGCATCGGAAAATGTAAAGACATTTAACGAGCGCGTTTTTCAAAAAGTGAGCGAACAAGAATTAGAATCCTTTCACAAGGTGATGCAGGCAGTAAATGAAACCGTTGAAGAATTGAAACATGAAAAGAATACATAAAATAAAAAAAGTAGCCATTATTGGCTCTGGGATAATGGGCTCTAGGATAGCTTGCCATATGGCAAACATTGGCCTAAATGTTCTCTTATTAGACATTGCACCATTTCAATTAAATGCAGCAGAAGAAAAAGCCGGGTTAAACTTAGAACATCCTAAAGTTAAAAACCGTATCGTTAAAGACGCACTCAAAGCAACCCTTAAATCAAAACCTGCATCGCTCTACAAAAAAGACTTTATCAATAGAATTAAAACAGGAAACCTAACCGACCATATTGAGAAGATAAGTGATGCAGACTGGATTATAGAAGTGGTTGTAGAACGCTTGGCTATAAAAAAAGAAGTATTTGAAAAAGTAGAGGAATTCAGAAAACCAGGAAGTATTGTATCAAGCAATACATCTGGGATCCCTATACATAGCATGCTAGAGGAAAGGAGTACTGATTTTAAAACACACTTTTTAGGGACTCATTTTTTTAACCCTCCCAGGTATTTAGAACTCTTAGAGATTATACCAACACCCCATACAGACCCAACTATTGTTGATTTCCTTATGAATTTTGGAGACCGACATTTAGGAAAAACAACCGTATTGTGCAAAGACACTCCAGCCTTTATAGCAAATCGTGTTGGGGTGGGTGGTATTTTAAGTCTTTTTCATTTGGTAGAAAAAAGAAACCTATCGGTAGAAACTATTGACAAACTCACAGGTCCAATAATTGGTCGGCCAAAATCGGCAACATTTAGAACTTGTGATGTCGTTGGATTAGACACCCTAGTACATGTTGCAAAAGGGCTTTACGACAATTGTGAAACAGATGAAGTTCGAGATTCTTTTATACTTCCGACCTACGTCCAACAACTTTTTGATAACAAATGGCTAGGTGATAAAACAAAACAAGGATTTTATAAAAAAACGAAAGATGAAAAGGGGAACAAAGTTATACTATCCCTTAACTTAAAGAGCCTTGAATACGAAACTCAAAAACGTGTTAGCTATGCCTCTTTATCTCAGGCTAAAGAAATTGAAGACCTCAGAAAGCGTCTAAAATTTTTATACCACAGTAAGGATGAGGCTGGCGAATTTTACAGAGAAATGTTTAGTGATATTTTCGCCTATGTTTCGCACCGAATTCCAGAAATTTCTGATGAAACATTCCGAATAGACCAAGCCATGAAAGCTGGCTTTGGTTGGGAACTGGGTCCTTTTGAAATTTGGGATGCTATTGGCACACAAGCAGCATACGATCAGGCACTAGAACTCGGAAAAGACATTGCTCCATGGGTCAAAGAAATGCTCGACAAAGGGGTTGGCTCTTTTTATCAAATTAAAGGCAGTTCAATTGAGTACTTTGATAAAGATGAAAAAAAATTCAAAGCGCTCCCAAACCAAGAAGGCCTAACCAACTTACACGTTCGTAAAGAGAACAACACAATTTGGAAAAGCGATGTAGCTAGTTTGATTGACTTAGGGAATGATGTAGTCAATTTAGAATTTCACTCAAAAATGAACGCTGTAGGAGGGGATACACTTCAGGCGATAAATCATGCCATTAAGCTAAGCGAAGAGAACTACAGAGGCTTAGTCATTGCAAACCAAGGGCAAAACTTCTCGGTAGGTGCAAATTTAGCTATGATTTTTATGATGGCAATAGAGCAAGACTATGACGAACTAGACTTTGCAGTGCGCGCATTTCAGCAAACCACTCAAAAAATTCGTTATTCAAACATTCCTGTTGTTGTTGCGCCTCATGCAATGACCTTAGGCGGTGGATGCGAAATAGCCATGCATGCTGATAGTACGCAAGCAGCTGCAGAAACCTATATGGGTTTGGTTGAAATGGGCGTTGGCTTAATACCTGGCGGAGGTGGAACAAAAGAGATGGCCTTACGCGCTTCCGAACTTTTTAATAAAGGAGACATTCAAAACCCCTTAATTAGAGAATTGTATCTAAATGTAGGAATGGCAAAAGTGTCCTCATCTGCCCAAGAAGCTATGGATCTTGGTTTGCTTCGAAAAGGAATAGACGCTATTTCCATTAATAAAAACAGAAGGATTGCAGATGCAAAAGCAGCGGTAATTGGTCTTGCCAACAAAGGGTATAGACCTCCTGTAAATGAGAAAAAAATTAAGGTTTTAGGGAAACAAATTTTAGGCTCATTTCTGGTAGGTGCAGATGCTATGTTCCATGCTGGGTTTATTACAGAACATGAAAAGCTCATGTCTGAAAAACTTGGCCATGTCATTGCAGGAGGAGAGCTCTCATCCCCTACCCTAGTTAGTGAGCAATACTTACTAGACTTAGAACGAGAAGCATTCTTATCACTAACAGGAGAACGCAAAACATTAGAGCGTATAGAGCATATGCTTAAAAAAGGAAAACCATTACGCAATTAAAATCGTTAAGATGAAAGCATATATCGTAAAAGGATTTAGAACGGCGGTAGGAAAAGCACCAAGAGGAATTTTCCGTTTTACTCGCCCTGACGATTTAGCGGCTGCAACCGTAAAACATTTGGTAAAATCGCTTCCAGAATTAGATGTCAATAGAATAGATGACGTTATTGTTGGAAACGCAACACCAGAAGCAGAACAAGGTTTAAATATTGGAAGAATGATCTCTCTAATGGGACTAGATACAAACAAAGTACCCGGCGTAACTGTTAATCGATATTGCTCTTCGGGGCTTGAAACGATTGCTTTAGCTACGGCAAAAATCAATGCTGGAATGGCAGATTGTATCATCGCAGGTGGTGTAGAAACCATGTCACCCATTCCATTTGGTGGCTGGAGAATTGTACCCAACGCAGACGTTTCAGCTAAAAACCCAAGTTGGTATTGGGGAATGGGAAATACTGCTGAAGAGGTGGCACGTCGCTACAAGGTTTCAAGAGAGGAACAAGATGAATTTGCATTTAACTCGCACAACAAAGCCTTAAATGCTATTGATACAGGATTGTTTAAAGATGAGATTGTACCTATTGAAGTAGAAGAAATCTTCTTAGATGAAAAAGAGAAAAAACAAACTCGAATCTTTACAGTAGCTACCGACGAAGGACCCCGAAGAGGAACAAGTTTAGCAGCACTGGCTCGCTTACGACCTGTATTTGCCGCTGGAGGCTCTGTTACTGCCGGAAACTCTTCGCAAACATCGGACGGAGCTGCATTTGTAATGGTGATGTCTGAAAAAATGGTGAAGGAACTAAACCTTGAGCCCGTAGCACAATTACTGAGCTACCATGTGGCTGGATTAGAACCAAGTGTTATGGGAATGGGGCCAGTTTATGCGGCACCAAAAGCAATAGAAAAAGCGGGCTTACAACTAAAAGACATTGAACAATTTGAGCTCAATGAGGCATTTGCATCACAATCAGTAGCTGTTCTAAAAGAATTGAATTTAAACCCCGACATCGTTAATGTAAATGGGGGAGCCATTGCTTTGGGACATCCATTAGGCTGTACGGGAGCTAAACTTTCTGTGCAACTTTTTAACGAAATGCGAAGAAGAAAGCAGCGCTATGGAATGGTTACTATGTGTGTAGGAACTGGGCAAGGCGCTGCCGGTGTTTATGAACTGTTAAAATAATAGATGATGAATTATTTAAAAGGAGGCGAATTTCTGATAAAAGAAACGCAAGCACATGACATTTTTATCCGCGAAGACTTTGGCGAAGATCAAAAAATGATGTTGGAATCGACACAAGATTTTAACGAACGTGAAATTCGACCTGTATTAACGCGATTTGAAGAGAAAGATTATGCTTTAGTAGAATCGCTGATGCGTAAAGCAGGTGAATTGGGTTTATTAGGCGTAAATGTGCCCGAAAAATACGAAGGTTTGGGTATGGGTTTTAATACAGGCATGCTCATTTGTGAAGAAATTTCAAGTTTAACAGGATCAATAGCCACAGCATTTGGAGCGCATACCGGAATTGGAACACTACCTATTTTACTGTATGGAACCGAAGAACAGAAACTGCATTACCTACCAAAAATAGCTTCGGGTGAATGGATGTCATGTTACAACCTAACAGAACCCGACGCTGGATCGGATGCAAATTCGGGTAAAACAAAAGCGGTTTTAACAGAGGACGGTGAGCACTACGAAATTACAGGACAAAAAATATGGATTTCCAATGCGGGCTTTGCCCATGTATTTATCGTTTTTGCTCGCATTGAAGATGATAAAAACATCACAGGATTTATATTCGAGAAAGACCAAGTAGAAGGTTTAACCCTAAATCCTGAGGAAACCAAGCTAGGAATTCGCTCATCCTCGACTCGACAGGTCTTTTACAACAATGTAAAGGTACCAAAATCGGCTATGCTTGGCGCACGAGGAGAGGGCTTTAAAATTGCGATGAACGCGTTAAATGTAGGACGAATTAAATTGGGTGTAGCCGTTACAGGTGCTGCAAAAAAAGCCGTTGATTATGCTGTGAAATATGCCAACGAGAGAAAACAATTTAAAGTACCCATTTCTTCATTCGGAGCAATGCAATACAAATTGGCAGAAATGGCAACCAAAACCTATGTGGCTGATGCCGGGAACTATAGAGCCGGTCAAAATATAGAAGATCAAATTGCCCGACTGGAACACAATGGACACAACCCTCAAGAGGCCAAACTTAAAGGCGTAGAAGAATACGCTATTGAATGTGCCATCTTAAAAGTATTTGGATCAGAGGTGATTCAATATGCTACCGATGAGGCGGTTCAGATTTACGGAGGTATGGGCTTTTCTGCCGAATCTGCCGTGGAAGCTTTTTATAGAGATGCACGAATCTCTAGAATATATGAAGGAACCAATGAAATCAATAGACTTCTTTTGGTAAAGATGATCCTTAAAAAAGCAATGACTGGAGAAATTGATGTCATGAAATCTGCAAAAGCAGTCGCGAAAGAACTCATGAGTATCCCCTCTTTTGACACCCCATCAGAAACGTTTTTTGCTGAAGAGAAAAAGGTATTGCAAAATCTTAAAAAAAGTATTTTGATGATTGCCGGCACTGCAGCTCAAAAGCTAGGAGATAAAATTGCTTTAGAGCAAGAAATAATGATGAACATAGCCAATATGATTATTGAAGTTTACATGCTTGAATCGGCGCTATTAAAAACCGAAAAATTAGTCCACAAAGATGGAAACGAAGTACATGACGAAAAGATTTCCATGTGTATAAACTACCTTCACCATGCAGTAGAGGAGGTAAGGAAAAATGGAAAAGAAGCGTTGTTTGCTCTCTTAGAAGGCGATGAGCAAAAAATGTTATTAATGGGTTTAAAACGTTTCACCAAAGTTCAAGCAACAAACCTCAAAGAACACCGAAGAAAAATTGCTAAAAAAATGATTGAAGAAAACGAGTATTGCTTTGATTAAACTAGCGAAACACAAGGGGCTTCATCTTGTGTCTACGCTATTTAGTTACGCATTAAAAACAACTAATTTTCACTAATAAAATACATGAAAAAGCTACGTTATTTTGTGCTAATTTTTAGTACATTTTTAGGTGTTGGATGTGAAAAAGAAACTCCTTTTTTTGATGCAAACTCGATTGTTGGCTCCTGGAGCTTAAGTGAGGCCAATCTTGGTTGGGGAGGATATGAATCGTATGAATCAAATCAAATCGTATGGAAATTCGACACAGACCAACAACTTGAAGTTACATTGCAAGAAGGACTCATTGTAAACCAAAACATACCCTTTAGCAATTCCCAACTTGGCGTTTATCCATATTTAACTTCGGACTCTACCCTAACAATAAACGGGCAGCTATTCAATTTACTTTTAGAGAACAACCTCTTAATTATTGATCAAAACCCTGCTTTAGATGGTATACAACTAAGTTTTAGTAAAAACGAATAAGATTGAAATAACAACTTACATCTGTTGTAAAACTAAAAAAAAGCGCCCATAAATGGGCGCTTTTTTTATTTATCTAAATGTTTTTCGATAAGATACTTAATGTAAGCACGATGTGCATTTGTGCTAGCACCAGAGGATTGCGAATTCTGCATTTCTTTGCGTATAGAATTTAAGATACTATAAACTTGCGTTCTAATTTGAGAACTTGAATACGTATCTTTAGACAAACGAATTAGTCGGTTTACAAATTCAACCTGTAAATTCATTCGGAAACTATTCACATCGCTGTTTTTATCTTGCTTAAACATTGCATTTTTTAAATCCTTAAAATAAGCTCCCAAACTGTACTCATTTCCATACAAACTGGAATTAACCATACGGTTTAACACATTTCGATTTAACAACTGACCTAAAACCAATTTTTGAATGCTCAATACACGTTCGTGTATTTTAGGATCTTCGCCACTGTAAGGCGTATTAAAACCTCTGCGCTGTTGCTGTAAATAAGGATACAAATCAGCAGCTGTTTCAAAAGCATTGGGTGCAAAAGCGTAGGTACTTAAAGCCGTTATTGCTTGTTTCTGGTCTCGTAAAGAAACAGGTGTAAAAGGCTTGTCTTCTGTATCTTGACCTACCATAGAACGATTGACACGTACACCTCCAATTTGGCGGCTTATAATTTTTAAAGAGGTAGCATACTGCCCCGTTAAGGTATAGTAAGAATTCAGTATTTCTTGATGAGAAGCACCGTCCTTACGGTATTTTTCTAAAATAGTTGGGAAAATTTTATTTACCAATTTAATTCGATCAATTGCATACAAAACGGGTTCCGATGTCAGGTCGTAAATCATAGCATCTGGATCCATTCCTTTTCCCGTTCCACGCATATCATCAGCATCGTTAGCAAAACCGTGTTCGTGTTTGGTACTTTCATCTAAAATAGCGTTTAATCCTTCGTCATCAACTTGCGAATAGGCAAAACGAATGGCCCAATGGTCGTATGGACCAGGAATGGTGTCGTAATACAAACCTTGATTTTCTGCTTCTAAACTAAAATTAATAGATGGATACTCCATCACACTTGAGCAGAGTCCTTTTTCATAGGTCGTATCTTTGTTTAAGATCTCTTCGTAGGTTAATAAATTAGAGCCTTTAAAATTGTGATTTAACCCCAGAGTATGTCCAACTTCATGCAACACCAACCTTCTTAAAGACTCTCTTATTAAGGTTTCTTTACTTGCTTGCGAAAGTTCCATAGCGTCTACAGCACTGTGTGCAAAAAGATTGTTTGACTGCATTAAAGCGGAGGCCGAACAATAGTGCTCATCCATCGGATTTTCCTCATCAAGGAATAAAGAAGTATGTTCAAACAACTCACCTTGTTGAATTCTTTTGGTGATGTAAATCCACTCCAACATAATATCAGCACCTAAAATTTGGCCTGTTCTAGGGTTTACGAAACTAGGACCATAACCACCAAAAGGTGGGTTTGGCGAGGAAGTCCATCGCAATACATTGTATCGTATATCTCCTGCATCCCATAAGGCAGTATCGGGTTGCACTTTTACTTGAACAGCATTTTTAAAACCGGCACTTTCAAAAGCCAAGCTCCAAGATTCAACACCTTCTTTAATAAGATCTCTTAGCGCAATCGGAGTCGTATTCTCAATCCAATAAACCAGAGGTTCAACTGGCTCAGAGAGTGCTAAAGTAGAATCCTTCTTTACCAAATTCCAACGGTGAACTAAATCGCGGTAATTGAGTGCCTCAGAAGTTGTCATATCATTTACACGAGTTGTAAAGTAGCCTACACGAGGATCGTCAAAACGCGGCTCAAAATTATTGTCTGGCATAGCAATTAAAGAATGTTGCACCAAAATATTTACATAACGAGAATCTGCAACAGCCGACCCACCAGAACTTTTAGGCAGTGTATTATCGTAAGAATACTGAACGATAATATCTGTATTTTCTGGGTAATTTTTAAGTTTCTGATACTTGGTTTTAGTCTTGCTTAATTTTCCAATTGTAAAACCTCTAGAACCGGGTCTACTAGCACGTTTAATTTGCTGTAACGTTTCGCTTAAAAATATTTTATCTGCATCTACTAAAAACTTGGTAGAGTCTTTACTCATTACAAGAATAGACTCACTTACCAAAACAGGACTATTTATATTGGCATCAGCAGAGCGCGCCAAAGCACTTTCTTGATCAAAATAATAGCTGGTATTCTCTTGAATAAACTCAATTCTATTGTAGTATTTTTGAATTTTAAACACTTTAGAATTTCTAAAATTACCTCTGAAAAAACCCGCATCTGTCACCCCGTTTTCTATGTACGAAAAATGAATGTATTCCTTATCTAACTGTTCTTTTGTAATTTCCAAAAACAAATTCCCTTTGGCATTGTCGCGGTACAGCGTAAAAAGACCTTCAATCTTTTCAGCATTTTTTATCTTTTCTTCATACTTATCTTTCGGCTTATTTTTTTTAGACTTTTCAGTTTTCGCCTTCTTTTTACTAGTAAAAATTTGAGCCTCAATAGATTGAGCCGAATACATACTGACAAGGATTATGGCTAGGGAAGAAATCCAATTTTTCATAACAACTATTTGGTTTTTGTAAATGCAAATATAAGCCTTCAGTTTGATTTTCAACTACCTAAATAACAAAGCCTTTTAGAATGTCACAATAGGTAATTTCCGCATTGTATTAAGTACATTTGTTTCATGGAAATTTTAACGCATCAATTAAAAAACGGCATTCGTCTTATACATCATCCTATTAACAGTGAGGTAGCGCACTGTGGTATTATGATAAATACAGGCTCTAGAGATGAAGCTGCCACAGAACAAGGCATGGCGCATTTTATAGAACATGCCCTATTTAAAGGCACAAAAAAACGAAAGGCGTTCCATATTTTAAGTCGCTTAGAGGATGTTGGAGGGGAAATTAATGCCTACACTACCAAAGAAGAAACCTGGTACTACGCTAGTTTCATGAAAGCATATTACGAACGTTCTATTGAATTGTTGAGTGATATTGTATTTCAATCTACTTTTCCGGAAAAAGAGTTGGGAAAAGAAAAAGACGTCATACTCGATGAAATAAATTCCTATTTAGACAGTCCATCAGAAGCTATTTTTGATGATTTTGAAGAACTCATTTACAAAGGGCACCCAATAGGCCGTAATATTTTAGGAACCAAAAAGACGCTAGAAAAATTTACGAGTAAAAATACGATTGCCTACCATCGGAAACATTACCATACCAACGAAATTATTTTGAGTTCAGTAGGGAATATAGATTTTAACAAACTAGTTAAAATTGCAGAGAAATATTTAGCTCCCATACCAAAAAACACCAATACAGAAAAAAGACTTGGAATAAACGATTACCAAACGAGTACGTTGCGTGTTAAAAAAGACATTATGCAAGCCCATTGTATCATTGGGAACAGAGCTTACAGCGCACACAACCCAAAAGCAACCACCCTCATTTTATTGTCTAATTTGTTAGGAGGGCCCGGTATGAACTCTAGACTTAACTTAGGTATTAGAGAAAAATATGGATTTACCTATGCGATCGAATCTAACTACACTACCTACTGTGACACAGGTTTGTGGAGTATTTATTTTGGTACCGAAGCTCAAAGTGTTAAAAAAACATTAAAACTCATTTTTAAGGAACTTAAAAAATTGAGAGATGTAAAGCTTGGACCACTCCAACTTCAAAGAGCCAAACAACAACTCATTGGTCAGTTAGCAATAGCGCAAGAAAACAAATGCAATCTGATGCAAAACATTGCCAAAAGTTACCAATCTTTTGGAGTGGTAGAGAGTGTTGAGGAAGCAAAAAATAAAATAACGGCTATTACCGCAAAAGATCTTCAAGAGGTAGCCCAAGAAATTTTTAATGAGGATTTATTAAGTAGCATCCTCTTTGAACCCAAAGAACTTTAAATGGAATTTATATCAAAAAAGCTAGACAATTACTGTAAAGAGCATACCAGTTCGGCCTGTGATGTTTTAGAAGAACTGAACAGAGAAACGCATACCTCCGTATTAAACCCCAGAATGATCTCGGGAAATTTACAAGGTCAGTTTTTAACCATGTTGAGCAGAATGATGCGTCCTAAGTGCATTTTAGAAATTGGAACCTACACGGGATACTCTGCCATATGCTTGGCCAAGGGCCTTCCGGTAGATGGGGTACTTCATACGATTGATGTAAACGAAGAACTGGAAGAAATGAACACGCGTTATTTTAAAAAAGCTGGATTTGAGCACCAAATTGTTCAACACATTGGAGATGCAAGTAAACTTATACCTGACTTGGATTTAACTGTAGAAATGGCTTTTATTGATGCTGATAAAAAAAATTACCCACTTTACTTTAACCTATTGATTGACAAAATGAAGCCAGGCGGTTGGATTATTGCCGATAACGTATTGTGGTCTGGAAAAGTAATTGAACAAGTTAACTCTAGTGATAAGGCCACTCTGGCGCTTTTAGAATACAATCGAATGGTTCAAAACGACCCAAGAGTAGAAAACCTTTTACTTCCTTTAAGAGATGGATTAATGATTTGCCGCAAAAAGGAATAGTTTTTGTAACTTACATAGTAAATTGACTTCAATCTCCCCCAGATCATGAAAAAAGGCTTCTTACTCATTGTGTTTTTTTGTTGCAGTATGCTGTCTTATGCATCTCATTTGATTGGTGGCGAGATGACCTACAATTGTCTAGGAGATAATCTTTACGAAATTACCTTAACTATATATATAGATTGTGGACCATCAAATACTCAAGGGACATCATTTGATGAATTTGGTACGATTTCTATTTACAACAGCTCAAATAATTTGGTACAGGAATTAGCGATTGAAAATCCAGAAGCTTTTGAGCTAAGTGATGAAACTGTTGGAAACGACTGCCTGGAGTTGCCCACAGACCTGTGTGTTCTCAGAGGTGTTTATACTACCGTAGTAGCCCTACCTGCTATTCCAGGTGGTTACCAATTGGCTTACCAACGCTGCTGCAGAAATCCTTCCGTTATCAACATAAACAATCCCGAGAATTTTGGAAACACCTACACTACAAATATACCCGGATCTGAGCTGGTATCAGACTGTAACAGCAGTCCTTCATTTGATGCATATCCTCCATTAGCACTTTGTTTAGGTGATGATATTAATGTGAATCTTAGTGCAACAGATCAAGACAACGACTCTTTGGTTTATTCCCTTACAACTCCCTTTAACGGAGCAAACACTATAAATCCAACGGAGATTACCCCACCGCCTTTTACAAACATACCATGGGGCCCTGGCTATTCAGAAAACTACCCAATAGAAGCCAATCCTGCAATTGAGATTAACACAAGCTCGGGTATTATTACAGGAACACCAACTCAAATGGGTATGTACATCGTTGGAATACAAGTAGACGAATACAGAGATGGCCTACTGATTAATTCCATCTTAAGAGATTTCAGATTTTTAGTCGTGGATTGTAACGTCACAACCTCATCCATACCCCTTACCTCTTGGTATTGCAATAG
>Ga0206682_10003379_pt1 | contig 13637 bp, 4 predicted proteins | sample M240m12015metaG_FD_155444 | JGI IMG/M metagenome (GOLD analysis project Ga0206682, IMG submission 155444) | Ammonia-oxidizing marine archaeal communities from Monterey Bay, California, United States - M2 40m 12015 | ecosystem: Environmental > Aquatic > Marine > Intertidal zone | place: USA... | reverse complement strand
TGTCGGTCGACACCACCCGTAACGCCGTGGACTCCCTCGTAGACTCGGTGTCGCGACCGTTCCTTCCGGTGCGTGCGTTTTTGCGTTCCAAGCGCGACGCGTTTTTGTTACTGAAGCGCGTCACGCGCTTGAGCAGTTTAGCGTCCACGAGCCTTTTCCAGTCCGTCAGGTCCATGGACGCCGCCGCCAGCAACGCGCCGCGTTCGGCGTTCCCGCCCCCCGCGGCGCCGTGCATCAGCGCGTCGTCCGCCGCGGCGGAGAGCACCGAGCCGACGTCCATAGAGAAGCTCGCGCTGTTGAAGTGCAGCGCGACGGCGCGCGCGAGGAACGCCTCGTCGCTCCAGAACAGCGGGTGCGCCTGGACGTCCCGCGCCTCGGGTCGGTCCGCGGGGTCGGGCGCGAGCATGGACGCCAGCAAGTGCCGCGCTTCCAACGCGCGTCGCGTGACTAGTCCGGGAACGCTCATGACGTTCTGCAGGTGGTGCCGCCCGTTGATGATGGCGGCGTCCGTCGGAACGTCGCGGCCGGACTCCGAAAACGGCGACGCGCGTCCGGTGAGCGCGAAGTAAAACACGACGCCCATCGCCCACACGTCCGCCGCCGGCGTCAAAGGTTCGTGCTTGAGCATCTCCGGCGCGCGCCCCGCTAAAACGATGTCGATGCCGTACTTGCGGAACGTGCTCATGGTGTACTCGCCGGAGTCGGAGTCGTCGTTACCGTCCGGTTTTTCATTCTTCCCCTTTGAAAACTTGGAGGTGAGCTTGGAGTTGACCCGAACCCCCAAACCGACGTCGGCAATCTTCACGTCACCATCCGAGTCCACCAGCAGATTCTCCGGCTTGAGGTCGTTGTGCGCGATGCGCCCGCCCGGCTTGTTCGGGTCGTGCAGCCAGGCGATCCCGGACGCGACGTCCCGCAGGATCTCGAACCGGCGCTCGACGGGCATGGAGTCCCCTAGCCGCGTCACGTGCTCGCGCAGCGACTCCGCGCACAGCTCGAGCGCGATGAACACGTGCGAGGACGTCGCCGCCCACCGGTGGAAAAAAGGAACCCGCGGCGACTGATTCAGCGACGTCAAAAGTTCAACCTCGCGTTCGACCAAACGCAAAAGTTCCCGGCCTTCCTCGCCCGGGGGACGCTGGATGCGTTTCACCGCCACCGCGTGCCGCGCCCGCGTGGTGTGCTGCACGTACCCGCGGAACACGTACGTGCCGCTCGAGCCGACGCCGATGATCTCCTCCTCGTTGTATATGATGTCGGCGCCGACGCGGCGCCACCCGCCGGATCCGCCGGATCCGTCGCGCGCGTCGACGCTTCGCTCGTACGAGCCGTCGCGCGCGTCGTCGCGCTCATCCGGCGTCGCGCTCGCCCACGCGCGCGTCGCTTCGTCGGCGTCGGCGGCGTTCTCGTTCTCGTGTTTCGTTCTCGTTCTCGCTCGTCGTTGGTTCGTTTTCGGCCCGGCGCCGCCCACGTACAGCTCGATCGCCTCGTCGTCCCAGTTGAGGACGTACAGCTCCGTGGCGTCGGACGCGGCGTCGGACGCGGCGTCGGTCCCGCCGCGACCCGCGGCGCCCGCGTCCGTGCCGAGCTCGTCGGAGCCCTGGAAGATGGGCCCGCGCGTGCCCGCGCCGGAGGCGGCGAAAGAAACGCGCGACCGGTCGTTCGAGCCGCTCGAGAAAGAACTCGCGGAACTCGCACTTCCCTCGAGCGCACGCGCGCGCGCGTCCTCGGCGGCGGTGCGGCTGCCCGCGCTCACCGCCTTGGTGACCTGCTCGTGCTCGGCGTCGGTGACGGCGAGCGAGTCGCGAATCGTGCGCAGCATCTCCGCGCTCTCCGCGGAGGGCACGCCGGAGGACCACGCCATCTTGCTCGCGGCGAAGTAGGCTTTCAGCCGGCGGTCGCCCCCCTCCAGCGCGTCCTCCGCCTCCAGCTCGGCGAGCGCCCGCTCTGCGCCGCGCGTCTCCACTTCGGGGTGCGCCTTGCGCGCGTACGCAATCTCGCGGCGGATCTTGGCGACGTCGCGCGAGTCGATGGCGTCGCGCACGCGCCCGATGGCGCGCCACCGCTCCAGCGTCGCCTCGGCGTCTGTGACGGCGTCCGCGAGCTGCCATGGCCACGCCGACGCGCGCGCGCGCGCCACCGCGCGCTCGAGCGCGGGAACCGCGCTTAAGTGGTCGAACGCGTTCACAGATCGATCGTTCGCGTTTACGGATCGATCATCCGCCGCGTCGACGAAGAGCGACGCGTCGCCGGCGCTTCGCGACGGCTCGAGCGCGGCGGCGAGCGCCGCCCTCGCCTCCTCCATCTCCTGCAACGCGGTGGCGCGGCTGAAGCAACGACTCGTTAACGCGTTCAGCTTCGCCGCGCCCTCCTGCGTTAACGGCGGCTTCTTCTCAGCGACTTTCGCCGCGCGAAGCATCAGCTTCTCCAGCCGCGGAACCGCGCCGACTTCGAGCGACGTCTCGTCGGCGAGCGCGGCGCGCAAGTCGCCCTCGAGCGCCGCCGCCGCCGCCGCCGCCTCCGCCGCGTCCACGGCGGCTCGCAGAGTGGCCAGGGCGCTCGATGACGTCGAGCTCGTTTCTTCTTTTACGTTCACGTTCACGGTCGCGTCGTTGCCTCGCGCGAGGCGGCTCGCGAACCGGTCCACGTCCGCGGACATGACGTCCTCGCGAGTCACGCGAGAAGAGGGAGGAGACGACGCCTCGTCTCCGCCGGCGTCGAGGATCCGGTCCGCCTCCGCCGCGCTCTCGTTCCAGTCGCGCGCCGCGCGCGCCGTCGCCGCGTCGTCCACACTCAGCGCGGCGAGCGCGGTGGTATCCGCGGCGCCGGCGTCGCGCGCGGCGCGCGCCAGCACGCCGCGCGCGCGGCGCAGGGTCGCCTCGAGCCCGGCGACGTCCACCGGGACCTGCAGGCACGCCGCCGTCAGGGCGGCGGCGAGCGCCGAGGCCTCGGCGGCTCTCGCCTCGGCGCGGATCTCCGCCAGCATCGCCTCCGCCTCCCCGCCCTTCACGCCGAACGCGCCGCCGGCGCCGGCGTCGGCGCCGACGGCGCGCGCCTCAGCCAGCGCCTCCTCGAGCGCGACGTACCCCGCGCCCTGCGGCTGTTTCTTGGCGGCTTCGAACGCCTCGCGCACGCGCTCCCTCGCCTCTTTCCGCTTCACGGACCTGCCGAGCAGGATGCGCGTGCGCTTCTCCATGCGCACGCGAAGCGCCTCGCGCTCCTGCTTCGCCGGGCGGCCGCTCGTGACTCCGCGCGCCAACGCGTCGTCCATCCACAGCGTGAGCACGACGAACGGGACGCCGAGCTCGAGAAGCGTCTCGGCGGCGTTCACCATGCTCTCGCCGTCCGACTCCGCGGCGGTCTCGTTCCCGGGTGAGCTGACGTTCACGATCACCACCAACCGCTTTTCGCCTTTGGCCTTAGCACGCGCGGTGGTTCCATCGCGCGCTCGTTCCGAAACAGAGAGGTACGAAACGTCCGAGGTGATTTTTTCGCGGTCGTACGTCCCGAACGAGTACGGGCTGTCCGGCCAGAGCTTCTCGAAAAACAGACGAAGCGACTCGGCGTCGACTTGGTTCTTCCGCTTCTTCGCCAACGCGACGGCGCCTTTGGGCCCGCCGCGCGTCGAGCCGCCGTCAGCGTCGGAAACGTCCCTCTTCCCGAAACCGTCGACGCCGACGAGCTCGGAATCCTCGAACACCGCGGGGTTCAGGGGGAGCAAAATCTGCGGCGCCCCGGCTCCGCGTCCGACGGATCCGCCGCCGCTCGCGTCCTCCGCGGCGCTCGTCGCGCCGCGGTCGTACGCGCGCATCCCCGCCGCCGCGCTCAGCGCCGAGGCGGTCATCAGCACGGCGCGTAGCGTCATCGCCGTCGTGGGCTGCGTCCAGCCGTCCCACTCCGGGAACGCGAACAAAGGGCCGTCCGAGTCCACTGAGTCCACAGCGGACGAGGCGGAGTCGTCGAACGCGTCGTCGAGCGCGCGCCCCCGCGCCGAGCGCGCGCCCATGGCGGCGAGCGAGCTCGGCGGCCCGCCCGGGCTCGCGCGGAGCAGCGGGATCGGAACGTGCATGGCGACGCTCGGGCTCTCGCCCACGGCCACCTTGTCCACCGGGAACGAGGTAACCTCGGCCACGATGGCGTCCTGCACCTCGCGCGTCACCAGATCCGCCGACGTGCTGGTGTCCAGGTGCCACTGCAGCATGCTCTCGAGGAAGTCCACGCGCGCGCCCGGCACGACCGCCGGGGGGGCGGGCGCCTGGTACATCGTCACGCCCATGCGCTGCGCGAGGCTTTCCAGGGGACGGAGCCAACCGCCTGGTCCGTCGCCGCCGGGGGCGGCCGCCGCGCGGACCACGCGCGCGTGGCGCGCGCCCCCGACGGGCGGTTTCCTTCGGGGAGAGGGCGACAGGGACGAGGGATTCGTCACGCGCGAAGACGTCGACGCGCCCGCGTCGCCGCCCCTGCCGAGGTCCCCGGGCCGCTCGCGCGGCGTCCCCGGGGAGACGCGCGCCCGCGCCGACGCCGCTGGCATCGCCGACGCCGCCGGCGACATGGCGTCCACCGTCTCTCTCCGGCCCTGCGCTGAGAGAGTGACGTCGCGCAGCACGCACACGTGTCCAAGAGCACAGTGACGGTGATCCGCGTCACGACCGTCATCAGGTCTCGGAGTTTTTATGAACACGTGGGCACGTCGCCAGAGGGAGCCGCGCGCGGCGGCACGCCTGCTCAGGCGTGCTCCGATGTCCACCCCCGACCCCGCCGCGGAGGCGTTGAAGGCCCAGGGAAACGCCCTGTACCAGCGCGGCAAGTGGGGCGCGGCGATCGACGCGTACACGAACGCCATCTTGATAGCCCCGAGGTGGCTTCCCGTCATCCTGAACCGCGCGCTCTGTCACCGGAAACGGAAAAACTGGAACGCGGTCAAGGAGGACTGCTTGAAGGCGCTGGACATCGACCGGGAGTCCATCAAGGCCAACTACATGCTCGGTTTAAGCTTGATCGCGACGAGGCACTACCGGGAGGCGTCCATGAGCCTGCAGAAAGCCCTCGAGAACGCCAGGGCGAGCGGTGCGACCATCAAGGATGAGATCTGGCGCGAACTCGCGCGCGCCAACTACTTGCGCTGGGAGCTCGACGCGGCGGAGCGCGCGACGAGACTCGAGAACGTGCGCTCGAAACTTCTTCGCAGTCATCTGATGCGTCGTGAAGAAGAAAACGAAACACACGCACGGGAAGTGATCGACCTGGTGACGAACGAGAACGACGCGATGGACGCGACGACGACGACGCGTCCCAACAACGCGTCTGATGAACCCCGCCAGTCGTTCACCGCCGAAGAGAAACAAACGCTGGAGGAGATGTTCGTTCGTTTTCGCGAGCGCGACAATAAGACGCGTGACCCCCCCGACTGTTTCTGCTGCGTCTTGACGTTCGAGGTGTTCCGCGACCCGGTGGTGGCGCCGTCCGGGAACTCGTACGAACGAAGCGCTCTGGAGGAGCACCTAAAGAAAGTCGGCCCTTTCGATCCGGTCACGCGCGCGCCCACGACCCTCGACGACCTCCGACCGAACGTCGCGCTGCGCAACGCCGCGCACGCCTGGCTCAACGAGCACGCCTGGGCGTACGCGGACATCATCAAGCCGGACGCGCCGCTGGGGGGGGAGGACGACGACGGCTAGGCTCCATCTCCTACGCGCGGAGCGGTTGCGTACTACCGTAAGAAAGACCACCTCGGAAGGGACTCGTACGCGAGAGTGACTGACTCCTACGTAAATAAAAAACCGCCGTTATTTTCTCGTGTCTCCCGACCTCCCGGCCTGCGCCTTCGAGGACGACAGCCCGGTGGCGCGGCAGTCGCCGAGCGCGCCAGTCGCGCGCACGATGGCGCTCCGCGCGCGTCCACGTCGCGAGTTTCGCGCGTCGCGCGCCGTCGCGAGGCTCGCGCGGCTCGCGGTGCTCGCGTCCTCCGCGGTCTCCGCGGCCACCGCGCAGACGACGAGCCCGACGTTTCTGCCGCCCTCGCCTTGCGTGTACCGCCTCGACGCGCTCGACGCCAAAGTGGCCGCGCTGGAGACGTCGCTGGGTGACGGCGCGCCGTTCGCGCGCGTCCCCACCGAAGGGGGTCTCGCCGGGGGCTTCTTCGGCGCCGCGTTCGAGGGGCTGGGGCGCGCCGGCGACCGCGTCACCGCGCAGGGCACCGCGCGGGGAGACGACTTGGAAGATTTTTCACTAAAAAGCGCCGAACCTTTCGGCGTCTCCGCGACGGGCGACCGCGCCGCCGCGCTCGGCGCGGGCTCTCGCGCCGAGGGCGACTTCTCCCTCGCCGCGGGTCGCGCCGCGCTCGCGTCCGAGACCGCGGCGCTCGCGTTCGGAAACGCCGCGGTCGCCTCGGGCTCGGCCGCGGTCGCGCTCGGCCGGCGCGTCGAGGCGAGCGCGCCGTCGGCGTCGGCTCTGGGCGACGGCGCCTTCGCCTCCGGCGCCGCGTCGAGCGCGCTGGGCCGCGCGACGCGCGCGTCCGGCGCGGCGGCGACGGCCATGGGCGACGGTGCGTCCGCGTCCGGGAGCGGCTCGACGAGCCTCGGCGTGCAGACGCGCGCCGAGGGAGACGCCGCGTTCGCGGCGGGGGGAGGCGCGGCGGCGATCGGGCCGCTCTCTGTCGCCGCCGGAGCGTTCGTCGCGGCGCAGGGCGCCGCCGCGGTGGCTCTCGGGACCGGCACGACCGCGGCGGGCGAGGCCGCCGCGAGCGTGGGAACGCTCACGCGCGCGCTCGGCGACGCCAGCTTCAGCGCGGGCGACAGGACCGCCGCGCGCGGTGCCGCCGCCGCCGCGCTCGGGCGCCAGACCGAGGCGAGCGGCGACGCCAGCTTCGCGACGGGCGTCGGGAACGTCGCCGAGGGCGAGGGCGCCGTCGCCGCGGGGCTGCGCACGCGCGCGCGCGCCGCGGGGAGCGCGGCGAGCGGCGTGCGCGCCGTCGCGCGGGGGTACGGCGCGTTCGCCACGGGCGTCGCCGCGGTCGGTGCAGGCGCGGGGAGCGCGGCGATGGGCCTCGGCGCCGTCGCGGGCGGCGTCGGCAGCGTCGCGGGGGGCGTCGGGGCGCGCGCCTCCGGCGGCGTCGCCAGCGTCGCGTTCGGGCACTTCTCGCGCGCCGCCGGCGACGCGAGCTTCGCCGCCGGCAGGCGCGCCTTCGCGCTGAGCCCGGCGGCGGTCGCCCTAGGCCTCGAGGCCTGCGCCGGGGCGGGGGAGACGTGCGCGGGAGCCGCGCGGGACAGGCTCGGAAGTCCCGCGCGAACGAAGGCGGAGGATGAGACGGAGATTGAGAGTCTAAACGCGAGTCTGAACGAGAGTCTGAACGCGTCAGACGCGTCATCCGACGCGTCATCAGACGCGTCATCCGACGCGGCGCCTCCCGTCGCGCTCGGCGGCGGCGCGTTCGCGACGAACGTCGGGTCGACCGCTTTGGGCGCGTCCGTGTGGGCGTCGGCGCGTTTCGCGTTCGCCGCCGGCGCGAACGCGTTCGCGTCCGGGAACCACAGCGTGGCGATCGGCGGCGGTGAGCGAGTCAGTGGGGGTGGGGGTGGGGGTCCCGTCGCCTCGGGCGCGAGCGCGCTCGCGCTGGGCGAGCGCGCCGTCGCCTCCGGGGCGACGGCCGCCGTCGCCGTCGGCGTCGGCGCGACGGCGACCGCCGCGGGCGCCTTCGCGCTCGGGCGGGACGCCGCCGCGATCGGCACGGACGCCGTCGCGATCGGTACGGGCGCTGAGTCACGCGCGGAATTTGGAATCGCCCTCGGCGCCGCGTCCGCGGTTCTGCCGGACGCCGTCGGCGCCGTCGCCTTCGGAGGCGCCGTCGCCGCGGAACCGCGCTCGCTCGTCGCCGTCGGCAGAGCCTTCGCGTCTGATTTCGTAATCGCCGATACCACGAATATCGGCGTCTCGAGCGAAGTCGCCGGCGACGACGCGAGGAACTCGCCGGCGTCTTTGTCGGCGGCGCTGCGCGCCGTCGCCGAGCTCATCGAGCGCGTGGAGGCGCTCGAGGCGGCGGCGACGTGAAAAGCGCGCCGAGGAAAATAGACGCGCGATTCGCGATTCGCGATTCGCGTCGCGCGCGTCTTTTTCCGTTTTTTTCCTACATCATCGGAACACGGCGTCGGCGTCGTCGTCCGTTCGTTCGTTCGTTCGTAAAAACGTAAAAACGTAAAAACGTAAAAACGTAAAAACGATACCACGCACACACACACGCGCGTCTATGGTGAAGCACGCGCATCAGCGCGTCGCTCGTCTCGCGTCTCGCGGCGCGTCGCTCGAGAAGGTGACGCCTACGGCGGCGTGTCCGGCGGCGGCACCGGCTGCAGCGCCTCCTGCAGCGCGCGCCATTTCTTCGCCACCTCGGCGATCCACGGCCCGTTGAAGATGCACAGCACCGTGCAGTCCTCCGTGTACTGCAGGTTGTTGAGCAGCTTCGGGGTGAGCAGGAACGTCTGCGGCGTGGAGTCCTTCGACGCCGCGTCCGTCATGCGCTTAAAAATCTTGCGCTCGTTCACCGGGTCCATGCCTTGGTTGATCTCGTCCACCACGCGGAACGGCGCGCGCGTCAGCTCCTGCAGAGATATCAGGTACAGCATCGTCGAGACGCTGCGCTCGCCGCCGCTCTGGCGGTGCGCGTCCAGGATGTGCATGTCCGTCGCCGCGCGGAACTTGACCCAAATCTCGAGCTTCCACAGATCCAGCCGGTCGCCGCGAGGGTCCTCGCGGAGCCGAACCTCCCCCGCGCACCCGATGGCGGCGAAGTTCCGTTTGAAGTTCTCGTTGATGGTCTCCACCAGCCGACGCAGCTTGGGCGTCCACACCGCGCGCAGAGCGTCGATCTCCGCCGCGGACCCTTCGAGCGACCGCTCCTGGTCCACCAGCCCGGCTTCGATGGTCTCCGCCTGTCGCTGGCGCGCCTTGTAGTCCTCCAGAACAGCCTCGTTGGGGCACATGATGGCGTCCGCCTCGTCCTCGATCATACGGATGCTCTCCTCCAGAATCGCGAGGTCGTTGTCCCACTGCGCGAACTTCGCTTCGAGCGCGGCGTCCTTCCCGGGATCGCGCCCGTTCGTCGCCTCCATCGCCGGCACGCGCAAATCCCGCGCCGCTTGCTTCAGCGTCCGCAAACGCTCCTCCGCGGGTCGGAGCTCGTCCCGCAGACGGTTGTTCGTCTCGCTCGCGGTGTTCCACTCGTCCTTGAAGTACTCGTACTGCACGTGGAGCTCCTTGCACCGAAGCGCGCGCGTCGTGAGCTCGTGCGTCTTCTCCGCCGCCTCGGCGGTGACCGCCGCCGCCTCCAGCGCCGTCTTCACGCGCTTCTTCAGGCTCGCCGACGCGTCGCGTTTCGTCTCGCGCTCGATTTTATCCACATCCGTCGCGCGCGAGTCGCGCTCCAGGTACCCGCGCGCGCTCGCCACGGCGCCGTCCAGGCGCCGAATCTCTTCGCGCACCTGCGACGCGATGGCGGCCAGATTCTTTTGGCGCGCCGCGACGCGCTCAACCTCCGTCTCGAGCCGCTTCCGGCGTTCCTGGATCACGCCCTTCGTCTTCGCGAGCGCCGCCACCTCTCGCCGCGCGCCCTCGACGCGCCTCTCCAGCTCGCCGCGCTCGCGCTCGTCCACGCCTCCCTGGAACGTGTTGGACACACGCAAATCACGCACCGTGATGGCCACCGCGCTCGCGTCGTAGCGCGACGTCGACGAGGCGTAGGCGGTATCGGGGGTGAACGCCCGCCGCACCTCCGTGGTCTTCACGATCCGCTCCACCTGCGCGCCGGGCATAGACTTCAGCGCGTACGCCTTGTGCAGGGAAGAGACGTTGCACAGCACGGTCTTGATCACCGCGGGCGCGTCGAACGTCTGGTCCAGGCGGTGCGTCACGCCGAGCTCGCGGAGGTGCGAGACGTCGGGCTCGGACCAAACGCTCTTCTCCACCAGGAAGACGTCGCACCGCATCGCCCGCGCCGTCGCGGAAACCTTGTCGTAGTCCGCCTTGGTCTGCGTCACGTACGCGCCGAACACGTTGTTGGCGATGCTCTGGCTGAGCATGTTGCGGTGCGTCTGGTCCGCGCACTCCATCAGCGTCAGGATCGGGCCGAGCACGGGCTTCACGAAGTAGTTGGCGTTCTCGCGCACGTACTCGTCAAACTCCGCCAGGCGCTGCCGCTTGGAAACCTCGCGCGCCTTCGCCAGGCGCTGCCCGCGCACGGAGTTGAGCACCGCCAGGCGCTTCGACGCGTGCTCCACCGTGTGCTGCGGCTGCTGCATCTTCCGCGTCAGCTCCTCGTGCTCCTCCTCCACCGCGCGCAGCTCCGAATTCATCTCCACGCGCTTCGCGCGAAGCGCCTTGAGCTCGTCGTCGCGGTCCTCGGGAACCGAAGGCGCGCGCGCGCGCGCCGCCTCGGCGTCGCGCAGCTTCTTCTCGCGCTCGCGGATCCTCCGCTCGCGGTTCTGCGCCGCCTCTCTCGCGCGGGTGAGGCGCTCGGCGATGGCCTCGTGTTCGATCACCTCCGACTCCATGGTCTCGATCAAGACGTGCTGTTTCGCGACGAGCGCCTTGCGCGCCGCCGCGCACTTCTTGTGCTTGGCGACGGCGCCGTCGAGCTCATCCTTCGCGCGGACCATCGGGGTCTTCAGGTGCTTCAGCTTGCCCTCCTCGGCGATGATGTTCTTCTTCAGCTCGGCGAGCTCCGTCTTGGCGTCCGCCCACCGCGTCTTGGCCTGCCCGAAAACCAACCACGGCACCTTCGTCTTCATCTCGGCGGCGGTCGCGCGCAACGCCTCGCGCTCGTTGAATCGAGTCACGTCGCGCTCGACCGACTCGTTCTCGGCTTTGAGCTTGTCGATCTTCGCGCGCTTGTTCGCCACCTGCGGAACACGGTCGTGCACGAATGAATTTTTTTAAACGCGTTTAAAAATTCGACGCGCGAGTGGCGTGAAGCGGTCGCGGGGAGGCGGCGGTCAGCGGCGCGCGCGCGGCGGCGGCGGCGGGAAAGAATGAAAGAACCAGCCGCCGAGGCGAAAACGCCGTCTCGGACGCGCGTGTCCGTGATCGGAAAAAGAGGGGTGCCAAGTTTCGTTCAAAATTCGAGCAAGTCGCGTCTCGCGACGGGCGCGCGCGCGGGGTTTACGGGGGCGTCGCGCGTCAGCGCCGCGTACCTCGCGCTCCAGTCCCTCGATGTCTTTCTTCTTCTTGACCAGCTCCTCGTGCATGTCGAAGAGCTCGGCGTTGCCGATGGCCTTCTCCGTCTCCAGCAGGAGCTGCTCGGGCGAGAGCCGAGCGAACTCCACGACGCGATCCTGCGGCAGGAACTGGCACAGGTTGTCCAGCTGCACGCCCAGCTTGTGCATCTCCTGCTTGACACGCTCCTGCGTGACGACCACGTTGTTCACGCGCCACGTGCTCGAGCTGTCCTTGCGCTTGATCTCGCGGCGCACCAACAGCGGGCGGTCGGGATCTTTCGTGGCGAGCGTGATCTCGGAGTATCCGCTCTGCTCGCCGCGCTTGACGAACTCGCTGAGCTTGTCCGCGCGGCCGAGCAGCTTGGTGGATCCGGCGAGGCCGATGGCGAGCGCGCACACGAACGAGGACTTGCCGGTGCCGTTCGGGCCGAGGATCACGTTCAGGCGCGGGCCGGGCTCCATCTCCACGTCGCTGTACGTCATGAAGTTGTGGAGCTTCACCTTCATCACGCTGCCCGGGATGTACTCCGAGGGGTGGTGCCGCGCGCCGTGCCGCGCGCGCTTCGCCGCGGGAGTCACCGCGGATGGGCCCGCGGCGTCGTCGCGCACATGCCGGGCAGGGGTCGCCACCGACGTCATCGCGGCGCGCGCGCCCGAAACGCGCGGCGAGCTGTGCGCTGACGCGACGTCGAGTTTGAACCAAACTCGTCGCGTGCACACTGGCGCGCACACGATCGTCTGCGTCTCTGCGTGTGCCAACTTCGCAACTTTCTACTTTGTGGGATCTCGCGCCTCGGCACTCGGGCGCGCGCGCGGTGACTGCGCCATGGCGCAGTCACTGTGGGCGCGGCTGCGCGAGCGCGACCCCGATCCGTCGGTGCTGTCTAGCGCGGACGAGGTCAAGCGGGTGCGCCCCCCCGCGTTTCGCGCCCCACGAGTCTCCCCGGCCTCTCGCCGCGACCGCGCCTCTCGGCGCGCGTGGGCACCCGCGAGCGAACACGGACGCGAGCACGCGACGCGTCTCTCTGACCCGTTCCCTCCCGGCGTCTCGACGCGCAGTGGATCGTCACCGCGAGCGTGTTCGCGCGCGCGTCGAAGGAGATCGACGCGAAGCGCAAGTTCGACGCGACACACACGCGCGTGGAGGAGGACGGCGCCATCGTCGGGACCTGCGCGGGATCCAACCCGGGCGACGCGTACGACGTGCGCGTGCGCGTGCGCGGAAAAAAAAAAGACGAGATCATCGCGAGATCGTCGCGACGACGCGACGACGCCGCGAACTCCGACGACATACGGTGTTCAGTGGTGAACACTCAAGAAAATCAAGAAACGCACGAAGAAGCACCTTTGTTAGTGGAGGTTTCGTGCACGTGTCCCGCCGCGAGAACGCGGGCGTTCAGAGGAGACGCGCAGGAGACGCGTTTCGGCGCGCGACCCGCCGCGCCTCCGCGCGCGCAGCCGCCGCGTAGCTGCAAGCACTCGACGGCGCTTCTGCTGTGGCGCGCCAGGACGCTCGCCGCCGTCGCCGACCCGGACGCGTCTCTTCTCGAGACCGGCGGTGGTCTCGAGGCGACGGACGTGTCGGTCGATGAGGCGCGCAGAGAGACGCACGAACGAACGACGACGACGACGACGACGAGAGAGCTTTCTGAACGACCCGCGGTCCCGCCCGCCAAAAAACGAAGGCTCCCGCCGTCGCTGGCGCAGTCCGCCGCCGCCGCCGCGGAGGCGGAGCGCGCGGGGCGCTTTAAGAGACCCTCGAGACCCTCGCGTGAAGACCCCGCCGCCGTTCGGGAACGGGGAAAAGGGAACGGGGAAAAAGAAACGCCCGCGTCCCGCGCGCCGTCAAGCGGCGCCGCGCCCGTCGCCGTCAAGCGCGAGCCCGGGCTCGGAGACGCGGCGGCGGCGGGGGACGCGGGGGAGAACGCGCCGGCGCCGGGGACGAAAACCTCGCCCGGCATCTCTCTGTCGCGCGACCACCTCCGCGAGGTGGTCGCCAAGGCGCAGACTATCGGAGACGCCGCCCTGCTGGACGCGGCGCGACGCGCGATGAGAGGCGACGCGGAGGGCGCCGCGGAGGGCGCCGCGGAGGCGTCGGCGAGTCGAGCGGCGAGAGACGACGCTCTCTCCGCCGCGCGCGGCGCGCCTGAGCCGCGAGCTCCTTCGCCGCCCCGCGAGCGCGCCGCGATCTTACCACCGCCGCGGTCGCAGAAGGGCGCCGCGCCGGCGATGAAGGACATGTTCGCGTCGTTCCTGCCCGCGGCGTTCAAGGCGCCGACGGCGGCGCCGGCGCCGAGCGCGCCGGCGCCGGCGCCGGCGGCGGGGGACGCGAGTCTGGAAACAACGCAGCCCGCGGGGACGGCGCGACCTGTTTCGATCGCGAAGCCGGCGGCGTTTACCGAAACCGCGCCCTCGGCCGGGGTCGCGGTGTCG
>Ga0206682_10003373_pt1 | contig 13650 bp, 2 predicted proteins | sample M240m12015metaG_FD_155444 | JGI IMG/M metagenome (GOLD analysis project Ga0206682, IMG submission 155444) | Ammonia-oxidizing marine archaeal communities from Monterey Bay, California, United States - M2 40m 12015 | ecosystem: Environmental > Aquatic > Marine > Intertidal zone | place: USA... | reverse complement strand
TCAAAACTAGGTTGGTTTTGTAGTCCCTGCTGTGTTCCCACTAAAAAAAAAATACAGGCACACAGGCCGTAAATAAAAAATGCTATTTTTTTGTAACATTTTAAACCTACTTGATACACTACCAAATATTTTTACTAGGAGAGTCTAGACTACACAGGTACAGCATATTTTACCAAACGTACACTACGATTTGTCTGGCTTAAACGCTGTTTTTCCTATCAAAAAAAATCACACAGAAAGTGTAACAAATTTACTTCTTTCGTTTCCTATCAGGTTGTAAATTGTGCTTTTTCTCGCTGAAAGGCCGTTTCGTCCGCAAATTTAATAAACTTGTAGGGAAAGTTTCGCAGTAGTCCCAGCTGTGCTCTACCTGTTGGCCGCAGCCGATGGTCCAGCCCACTAAATGCAACAAATGCTTGCTGGCTCTTCAGCCACTCTACCATTTCCTTTTCGTTGTACAGGGGGCCTTTGGCATCTTTCAACGTATGCAGCCCCCATGCCACTGTGCGTGGTGGTGCGTAAAAGGCAATGCCGGCATGGTAAAAGATGGCGGAGAGGCAGAGCCCTGCCGAAGGTGGGTAGAGAAACACATCAATTTCCAAAATACCATGCTTAAAAAACACGAGGCGTGGGTCCAGCGCCACTGCTCCGTAAGGATGATTGGCGCGGGCAGTGGATCTCGACCGTACTACCGGCATATTTCCAGGTCTCGACTGCATAATCACGGGAAACGACGACGTTTGGTCAACCTGCCGCCTCGGCAAGTACCTTGGGAGGGTGGCGTTCAAGTAGCCCATCCACTTGGTCTCTTTCTGCACCTTTCTAGTACCAGCGCCGGTAAGCACCCCACCTTCAGGCAGCTCCCGCACCAGCAAATCGTCAAACCCGTCGGCAAAGATTGTCCCAGGCGCCGTTAGTAAAACATACCGCTCCTTGTCATGCAGCCGGTTGTACATCTCGGTCAATGAAGCCAGTGGCCCGTGTGTTTGATGCGAGGGGCGAGTTAAGACCCGAATATGGTCCTTCAGCTGCGGCGTGTTTGCGGTAGCGACGTACATGTCGTACACATCTTGCTCACGCTTGACGTCCTGCTGGATACCAAAAAAGAGGCGGTGCGGGCAAGAAGCAGCCTGGATCATCTGGCACATCGTAAACACAGTCTCCTTGTTGCTTTTGTAGGAGTGCATCAGTACCAATATTGTCTCGTTGTCCTTTCCCATGCAGTCGTACTGCCGCGGTTTGGCAGGCTTGCTTCCACCATGCAGCAGGAGTGTTCCCAACAGAAAGACCAAGGCAATGGTTGCGAGGATCCACGGTAGCATGATGCACTTTTAAAAAAAAGAAAGATTTTTTTTAAGCTGCTTTCCACGAGACGAACATGCCCGCCATGAAAAGGCCGATGGCCATGTGGAAGATTGACTGCTGGCCAGTCCGCACGATGTTGCCTTCGTACGAATCCGCCTCCTTCGTAAAGAAGGGTAGCAGGAATGCGATGCACATCATGAGGGAGATCATTAAAATTTGCGCCCCTTCCTGGCTGTGGGCCTTGTCGTTGTTGCTATTACGAATTATGGTAAGCAAGATCCCCATGGCGAAACTGGCGTTGATCAACCCGTGGGCATTTGACTTGATCTCTGACTGCTTTTGGAAGGCTGTCTCCTTGCTTTCCTTCTTTGAAATTTCCACCATTCCCATCATCAGCAACAGGGTGGGCCACAAGAAAGCAAACCACATCTTTCCCTCCAACTTGTCCCACCCCACGATTTGCTGAAACAGTAGCGGCCATGCCAGGATACCCGCCATCAATACTGCGTTGTTGTACAGCTTCATCTTCTCTTTAAACAGGTCTTGCCGGGTCATCTTGTGCTGCTGCACGTAGTAGACGTACGCAGCCAAGCCACCCAACGAGGTGCCAATTGCGAGGTTCATTGTCTTTTTTATAAGGTCACTATTTTTTTTTACCCCAGGTTAAGCAGGTGCATTCCGTAAATGGCGACAGTGGCAGCGATTCCCCACCCCATCAATGCGGGAATGGAGAGAGACCCGTCTGCGTGCAGCACAAACGGTGGCTGGAGCAACAGAAGCAGAAAGATGGTGGCCAGCCCGGTTCCAGCGGCATACATCCACGGTAGAATTGGATCGGTAACGATTGGAATGGCACCTCGGTCGACGTAACTGCTTTGACTCATTTACATGTAGACAATATTTTTGCAGGCCAGGCACAGGTGATATACTGGCCGATAAACGCACGAGCAAAAATGCTGACACATTTCCCGCTGGCAGTCCGGGCATTTTTTCTTTGGAAGTTGCACGGCAACACCTTGGCAGGCGTATGGATAGTGGCGCCACTTTAACTTGGGCATCCTCTTTGCCATACCTCGCAGGAAAAAAAAAGAGATTTTTTAACTTAAGTAATTATATTTTTTTTAAACTATATTTTAGACTCACACTTGTAACTTAATTGATGGAGGCTCCAACGGTTACGGCAAAGGTTACACCGGAATCGGTGGCAATGGTCACAATATTACCGTCGGAGGTGGCCGTGTCGGCAATTTGCGCTGCGGAAATGGCTGCTACCAGTTGATTTAATAGGGTGGCTTTGTCACCTGTGTAGTAGGTAATCTTGGCAGACTCGGTGGTTGCGCCACTTGCAGTGCGGCTCACGGTGATTTGGTGGCCCAAGACAAAGGTAACGTTGGTAAAGTCCAGCGTGGAGGAGAAGGTGCTGGTAGATGTAGCAGCGGTGCTGATGGTTACATCGGTACTCATATTGCCGTTAGGAAAACCAGCAATGGCGCTCTCTAATACTGCTGTGCCTGCGTTGCTGTTTAGTGATTTAATTTGTCCACTGTAGGAAGTGCCTGCATACTCAATGCTTACTGCGTCACCGACTGCTAGGCTGTTGTAAAATTCTGCATTCGCAAACGTGTGTAAATATGGCGCATTATTACTTAACAACGCCTCAAATATTTTGCAGGTGGTGCTGCTACCCCCTACAGATGCTGCTTCTTCCGCTTGTCCCCCAGTAATGATGCGGCCGCCGGCGCCAAATGATGCATTTAAAGCACTGGCCATGGTTACGGTCATGCCTGTATCGGTTTCAGCGATACCTGTGTACTTTGAGCTGTCACCGTAGAAATTGTCAATTAATTGTGCCAAGGTACCGTTTGCAGTCTGCACAGTCACCGAATTGCCGCCATCCACGTTGAGTGTGTAATTGGTATTTGCAATCGGTGTTCCGCTAAAGACCAAGACGTGTTGCTCTGGTACTGCGGGAACTGCAGCCGCGTAGGACGATACCGTCTCAATCAATTCGGTGTTGCCGCCAATTGCAGCGTCGATCACTTGGAGGATGCTGGTGGCCCCGCGAATCGTAATGGTGGCACCTGTAGTGGAGATGTCAATGCCCAACATACCCATATCGTCTAACTTGCCCTTGACAAGGGTAGCAAAGGCAGCAACGTCACTGTCAATTGCAGTTGCTTGTGCCATACTAATTTGTTGGGTCATGGTGCGCAATTTCATGTCAAAGGTAGTAGTGCCGGCTTTCACGGCCCCGGAAAACATTATGCTCAACTCGGACAAGGGCTCGCTCAAGTTGCCAACAGCCCCGCTGGCGCCCACGGCTTGCTTGACGTCCACGACCGATTTCGCTTTGGTGCTCAAGACTTCAAACATACCCATGTGGTCGGCATGTTCCCCACTTACTGCAAAGCCGCTCTCGTTATTCCACTGGGCAACCATTTTTGCGTTGTGCGCGATAGTCTGGCTGGAGCCATCGCTAAATTGGAGCATGAACAAGTTTCTGGTGGTGTTCATGACGTTTGGCGTCACTTGCAACACTTGGGCTGGCGGCACGTCTGACGCATTGACTACGCCGGCTGTGCCCTCCTTCATCTCGATAAAGGTCTGGAAGGTGCTGGCCGCAGGGAAGACGGCGTTGCTGTCGTCTTTGACAACAAACTCGATGGCCGTGCTGTTGTCCACTGTTTTGTCCTCGCTGGTGACGGTGTATCCTGCAGCAACAGAGGCAATTCCGTTGAATGTTTGGTTGGCAAAGGACAATACGTTATTCCCAATCGTCATTTGGTATCGAAGGCGTGCTGGAAGTTGTTTTCCTGCCTGCACGGAAGTTGCCCCGGTCACCAACAAGGTTTGGCTGTCGTTGCCAAACTCGCACGTGATGCCGCCAAGATTGTTTATGGCGGTTTTCAATGCGGTTGGGGAGTTGGCTTTGATCCTGGCAGCACCGTTGATGCTTGCCCAGACCTTGTACATGTCCGACGACGTGGAAGTGACCAACCCGCCGAACTCGCCGATGTCGATGGATTTACCGGAAAGGTATCCCACGCATGTTTGCGATGTTGCTTCTGTCACCGACGAGTCCGTGTTATCGTGGGTGATGGTGAAGGTAGTTGCTTTGGTAAATGTAACTTTGCTTCCAGCTGCGACAGCACTCAATCCGGTCTCTGCGTTGAACGCTGCAGCCACCGCAGTGGCCAATGCTTCATGAGTGATATATCCACCTGCCGCTTGACCAATGGCAAACGTTTTGGCATTGTATCCTTGCACCGTGATGGTCAAGGTGTTGTTGGATACCGGTGTCCCGTTGGTTATGGTTTGAGACACGCCTTGCGATGTTATACCCGCTTGGTTGTGCACGATTGTCAAATCGTTACCATCGGCTTTTGTAAAGTCCACGGCGTCGCCATTTGGAACTGCGGCTAAACCGGCGATAGAATTAAAGTGGGCAACCACCGCATCTCTTAATGCTGACTTGGTGGTATAGGTAGTAGCAGCAGTGTGTCCTTGTCCGGATTTGCCAATGGTGAAGGACTGGTTACTGCCGTCCACTGTTAGGTTAAATGATTTGGTGGACCCAACCGCGGTGTAAGGTGTAATGGTATACCCGTTTGCCGATCCTCCTGATGTATTGATTTCGGTTGCATCGGTAATAGTAGATTTTCCGAGCATATTGGCACTCACCGAGACTGTGAAATCTGCCCCGTCGTTTTTTACGATCGTGACTGTAGCACCGTCTAAATTACCAGTATAACCGCCAGGTATACTACCTGCAACATCCTTAATTGCCTCTGCAAATGCTTCGGCTGTATCGTCGTACCTTGTAAAATTTACGCTTATTCCGCCAACGACAAGGGTATATTCTACTCCATTATCTGGTGCTACCACGGTAAACGCCACACTTGCTTTGATAATGTCTCCACCCCAAGCAGCCTGGCCTTCGTTAATAAACGTCAAAGAGCCAGTGGTAGGAGTGACGTTGTTTCCCCAGTTGTTGACATTGATAAAGGTCAAGTCGCCTGTTGCAGGCACCGCCGTGGAGATGTCGGTGACGTCAAAGGAGGCTGGCACGATTTTCACGGTGTGCGCGAAGGGTGTGCCGGTTGCGGCCGTCTCGGTAAAGGTGATGCCAGTGTCAAGCAATTCTATCTTGACGTAGTCGGAAGCAGCTTCGTAGGCCACGTTCAGCTTGTGGCTGGCATCCACGTAGGCGTAGAAGCCCAAGTCGCGAATTTCCTGCGCCACCTTCTTGATGCCCCAGAACTCACTTTGATTTGCTGCGATGATGCTGGCTTGGTCCACCTCGGCCAAGACAATGTCTTTGGTGCTTTCGGCGCTGCCCAACTTGTAGTGGATGCGGATTTCGTCGCCAACTTGCAATATTTCCACTGCCTCGGATTGCGCCCGCTTTGCTTGCAAAGAAGCAGGGCGTGACATAATCGTGACGCTGGCTGGCGAAGGCGTCTGCGCTAAGCTTTGGTCAAGGTCCAAGCGAGTCTGCAAGTCCGTACCACGTTTTAATGCGCTGACGAGCAAGGTTGTGCCCGCCTTGGTAATGGTCAATACGTTTGCGTTGACTTGTATGTCGCTAGCGGCCAAGGTGGTGCCACTTGCAAGCGCAGCTTTTAATTTTTCGGCCACTTTGGTAGGCGTGTCGTCGGCTGCGTCGACCGTGTAGGATACTTCGGCCGCAGCAGCAGCGCCAATTTTAATCGTGACTTTTACCTCCTCGCCAGCTGCGTACGCTGGTGTGGTTTCTAATGTCACTTTAACTTGCGCATCCACGGCAGGAACTTCTGCACTACCCGCGGAGACTGTATCCGTTGCGGTAACTTCACAGCCTTCGTTGGCCGCTTCCACTGTCAGCGCAAGGGCACTGCTTACTTTGGACACGTCCAACTGGCTTGTGTTGCCTGCCACTCCTTTGGCGGAGTAGCCGGCAATGGCGTTGATGTAATCTTTCAACAATGTTACGGCCGCTGCTGTTGTGGTAGTGGCGGTAATTGATAAAACCCCAGCATCTGCACCAATGGCTGCTCCGTCGTCTTTTATTGTCAGTGTATCGCCCGCGTCAAATATGTGGTTCAGGGTTATTCGCTGGGTCTTGGTTTCTATACCATTGGATGGTGTCACCGTTACTGCCGCAGGGGCGTACAAGGCGCTTGTGTCGCGCTGGTTTAGCAGGCTTGCCACACTGCTCGTGGACGAGGTTTGTAAGAACATTTGGTCCTCAAAAGAGTCGATGGTCGCATCCACTTTGCGCACCAAGATACCGGACAAGTACGATTTTGGGCCGCTGGTATCAGTAGTGTCAAACTTCCCAAGTTCGTGCAAGCCATCGCCACTGCTGTTGATGTGGGTGGCTGCCATGGTGATGGACTTGATCTCGTTGGCGGTGGCAATTGTTTCGTTGGAGGTGACCTTGTTGAGCGTATCCGAGATCTCCTCGTAGCGGCTAGTGGTGGCGTTTTGCTTGAAGAATTTACCCGCGCCCTCAAAGTGACCCTGCACACTGCGAATTTTGATCTCGGAGCTGCTGTTGCGGGCCACCACCACACCGGAGGATCCAATAAAGTTGTTGCTAACGCTTGTGTTGGTAATCTTGTTGTTATTTACGTTTGCCTGCACCCATGTAGTACCTACGTACATGTCGCCTACAAGGTCAGCGTAGTTAACATTCTGTAACTGGAAGGATTGGGCGCCCACGACTCTTTGCGTTTTGACAGTGCCCACTTGAACACCGCTGCCACCAATTTCTTGCCATATTTTGTCACCGGTTGCCAAGGCAACTGGCAAACTGCCTTGAGAAAATGCGACTGTGGCGGTAGGAACCCCGTATCGAATAGAGGTGCCGATGGCAAAGTCACCATTGACATCTGCTAATTCCAAGGTTAAAACCACTTCCTGTGCACTCTGCTGCACGTGCGTCACGGTTACCGACTCCCTCCCGTGTGCCTGGGTAATCATACCTTGCGAGTAGACGTTTCTATTTTCCAACACGTATGGGTTTGGCTTTTGACTTCCGCCGCCAACCAACGATTCGACAAAGGCAATCGAGTGTTTGATGTTGTTACTGCCATTTTTCAGCTGCATGTGCACCAAGTACTTTTTGCTGATTGCCCGATTTTGTGTCTCTGTGTCCAATCCTAACAGGACCAAATTGTTGCACACTTTGTTGGTGCCGTTGTTAAGTTGGGTCTTTAACTTTTTGTCAGCATGTGGCGAGACAAAGTCAGTCTCTTGCTTGGCAACACCGCTACCTGAATCAATACTTAAGAAGCGCAAATTAGTACCAGCCTGCATGTCGGTGGCAGCGTTGGTGTCGGGAATATTTAACACGATTTCCAAGGTACTATTAGCCACGGAAGTAGATGCGACAGTGGCTTTGCCATTTGCGCTCATGTTCTTTTCGTTGTATAGCAAGAAGGGCTTAGGGCGGGTAAACAATGCGCCCATGGAACCAAGATCAGTCGTGCTTGAGTAGTACACAAGAGCTGGAATCTCTACATTTGCTTGGCCAATACTGTACAGCAACACATTGTTACGGTACACAGAAGTGGTGGTTTTGCGAAATTGGGTCTTGTTGACCATTTTTAATTGGATGGTACTTTGGGTATTAATTGTAACATTTGCTACACTGTCTCGCACAACAAACCCATCGCTGTCGGTTTGCTCCAGCACGTCACCCTGCTGAATAGTTTTGTCGCCACTCAGCGTAAACGTGGCTCCGGTACCTGACGATGAGGCCGATCCGCCTAAAGTTATAAACTTTAAAAGTGCCTCTTTTACCACATTGCATTTCAGCTTCTGGGTGACAGTGTCCACTCTTAAGTTGGCCAACCTGCCAGATTTGTCGGTGGTGATTTCGTACAATTCTGGTGCGTCCGCATCTGCCAAGAATCCGTCGCGGGCAAAGTTTTGCAGCACAACCGCGCCACCACGCTTGCCAATGTATGGTGCATGTTGCTTGAAGGCATGCTCCAATTCATCGTAGATACCTAACTTGGTGCCAACACCGTTCAATGTCACCGACGTTGCCGTTTGATTTGGTTCCGCCCCTATGCTTATGTTTGGTAAGTTGCTTGTGGTCAACTCGTACGAAGCACCCTCCGGAAAGGTAACTTTGTACTTAAACTGCACTTGCTGGGAAATTGTGGAGCCAAAATTGTCGGTGATTGCCCGGTACAAGTGGTGGTTTGGCGCAACGCTTCCAAGTGCCGCCTTTTGCAAGTTGACACCAATGTCTTGGCCAGTAAATGTGTAATCCTGCTTAATAGGAGTTAAGACTGCTGGGTTCCCTGACAGTATGTTGCTTGTGTTGTCGACAGTGTGGATAGTGGGTGTAATGCGGATGTTGGTGATTGGCTCACCGTCATTTGCCTTTCCACTGGTGTTGCCGAATTGAATGGACAAGTCTCGCTTGTTGTTTCCAAGTGGTTGGATGTCAGGTAATTCTGCGACGTCTACTTTGCTAATAGACGAAATGTACGCGTTTGGCGAAACAATTGGAATTGTTTGGTCAGCAAATATGTTTGGCTTAATGTATTTGTTTGCGCTTGGATCGGCTTCTGGGACACTTATTGCACTGAAATCAATGGCGGTCACTGCGCCAGTTGCTCCTGCAGCGGCATTGTCCTTGCGCTGAGCACTGAATTTACCATCCTCGTCTTTGCTGGTAAGTTGCACGTATTGTGAGTCAGCAAGGACGGTCTCTGCCAAATCTCCGGCTGCCGTGTTTCGGATTGATGCAATACCATAAGCGTGGTCATCAAAAAGCGGCATGTGATATGTGTTGTGAAACTCGTACCTCAGTGTGCCTGGCACCACCTTTCCGTCAAAGTCAATGGAGTTAGATGCAAAGGCGCTGCTCGAGACTACCCCAGTAGCCTGTACGGCACTTGCACCGCCGCCACTCAACATCAAGGTCAGTGGCTGCTGTGACAATATGTCGCTATCCAGCACATATGCAGCGCTTGGATCCTCTACCACCAAGTAGTGCAGACCTCCAGACACAAATGCATTTACCAGCTTGGAGGTTTTGCTTTGCTTCACAAAGTCGCTGTAGTAGCCTGCCGACACCGCTGCGTTGTAGACAGCCTGGGACACTTGCAACAGCGTTTTGTCTTGCGTGGTTGCATCGTCCGTCTTTGGAGACATTAACCACGCGTGCTGGTTAGACTTGGAGTAATTGTTGTTGTTGCCGGACGCTGTCTTGGTAAACCAAAATTCCGGGCGCTGCCCGTAGTAAGCCATTGTAGTTGCACGAAAGTACTTGGCAGCTGCCGTTTCCTTTGCTGCTACTGCTTTTACCGGTGTTGCCTCTGCCACCAACCGCAAGAATTGGGTCACATCGGAGTCTGGAATGGTCAGTACACCTGCAGCGTCCATGGTCACGTCCATCGCAGCACCGCTAACTTTCATTTGACCAACCGTCGCCAGGGTTGTGTCAATTTCCCCCTTGAAGAGCAGTCGCTCGCTTAGCCCGCTCAAGGTAATGTCGCCAGCAACGCCACCATTGGCATTCTTAACAACGGAAGGCTTTGATAGGCCAGCGTGGCGAATGGATGCTTTGCCGTAGACAAAGTTTGCCCCGCCGGAAAATCCCAATCCCAAGCCATAATTCTTGGTGTCAATCGTGAAGTCGTCTGGGCCGGTGGTGGTGGATTGCACAATTGCGCTGCTGCTGTTAATGTAGCGGTCGTACTTCTCGTTGTACGAAATAGCCACCGATGTCTGTAACGCGGGGCCTGGGAGGTATTTTATTGCCGCTTGGCGCGCCAATCCATCTGTCATGGTGTCTGGCAAGTAAGACAAGTCTGTGCTTGTGGACCCCCACGTGGAAACGGAAGCGCTTGACGCCCCCCTGCTAGCCCCACCAACTGGTGCTTGGATTGCAAAATCAATGGTGCTGGAGCCGGAGCCCAACGTAGCGGTGTTGTTGCCGTTGTCTTGAAATCCATTTCCATTGCGCGGCAAGCGCTTGTTGGTGCTTTTTAAGATGCGGTTAGACGATCCACTTGGCGCGGCACCGAAGGAAAATGCTGCGTTTGTTGGCGTGGCCATTTGGCTGAGTATGTCAACGTTTACGTGGTTCAAGGTTGGGGCTGCGCCTGCGTGCTCAATAACCTTGTTAAAGCAGTTCTCAATTAGTACGTATTCGGTTGTAATGGCGCCGTTTAATTTAAGGGCATTTTGCGCGTTGCGAACATGAATGTAACTGTTACTTCCTCCTGTCTGTGCCGATGCATCGACTGCAAGGGACGCAGCATTGTAGAGGCGAACTGCAGAGTTTTCATCTCCACCCACCGTTGAATTTGCTGCCAATGTAAGTTGGGTTGTCCCGCCTACAATCAAGGTATTTTTAATTGTTACCGCGCCTGCGCCAGTAAAGTCAAAGCCTACAAACCTACCGTTGCTACCTTCCAAGTTGGCATCGTCAATGTGCCTGGCAAGAATAGGCTTTGCAACGTCCCCGTCCGATTGAAATGTTACCGATTTTCCTGCTGCAACTTTAAATGTTGCACTGTCTTTGAAAAGAATTTGTGCACGCTTCTTTATTTCTACATCTCCTTGGAAAGTAACGGTGCCATTTATGACGCAGATACCTTGCAAGATATTTTTCCCGTTGTTGTCTGCTGCTACATTACCAGAATATTCTGTTTTGAAGTGGCCACCGCCAAAGCCGTTGGCTGCATCGGCTGGGTAGAAGCAAGCGCTTCGATTCAGCGTGACCGTGCCGCACTTGTCACCTTCTACTTTGTTGGTGACGTCCGCATGTTGCGCTGTTTCGTACACCCCGATAAATTCACTCAAAGCATTGGCGTTGGTGGTTTGCGTAAAACTGACTTCTTGCGCGATATCTCGATGAACACGAATGTTGGACGTGAAGAAGGTTGCAGCTTGAAATGCCGTTGGAAGCTCTTGGATGGCGGTTTGGCACACTTTGTGCGGCACCAAGTTGTCAATGTTTAAATTGCTTGCTGCATTTCCTGTTCCAATTTGCATGGTGGCACCTTTGACCGTGGAGAAGGTCATTTCCCTGCTCCCATACGTGGAATCCATGGCTTGCCCTGCCATGTACGCGCCAATTTTGGTGCCAGTGGTCTCCCCGTCGTATTTGTCCGTAAATGTTTGATTTACGGTAACCGTCCAGGTATCGTTGGTCTCTTCTGGCGTTGCCTTGCCTGTGTCAATAGTAATTTTACCATCAACAGGTGTAAATGCAAATTGTATTTCGCTGTTCGGATTGGTGTTGGTGTTAGTGCCAGATGGTTGCAAGGAGGGAAAAGCAACGGTGTTTTCACTCCCGCTAAACACGATTTTCGCCATGGCAGCGTAGTCCATGTCGCCAATAGTGTTGCCTGCCTGTTTCACAAAGACCAAGTTTTTGTCGGTGGCAATGGTGCCGGCCACGGTGCTTGCATCGGTTGGACCCTCAAAGGAAATGGTTGGCACGTCGTACACTTTGATGGTCAACGTGTTGTCGCTGTGCGCAAAGTGCGCGCGAGGCTTTGGCTGGAAGAAACCTGCGTTTTGGTGGATAAACTCACTGTTGGAGTAGGCAACGTCGTCTCGCGTAAAAGTGTAGTTGCCAGTTTTGATTCCTTGACGACCGCCTACTACCTTGTCGCTGTCTACAAACGTGTAGGATCCACTCAAGCCGGACTGGTTTGCTGGTAGCAATTTTTCCGCTATGGTGGCTGATGGGTTGGTGGCTTCCACTATCATGCGTGTGGACCACTCCGCAGCGTTTGCAAGTGTCAATCCAGTGGCTGCAAATGCAACCTCGTCGCCTATTGCCGTCTGGTCCGTCAAGCGCTTTTCCTTGGCCATTGCGGTTTCTGCGGTAATGCCTGGCAACGAAGCCTTTCCTGCAAACAAGGTCACTTCGGCTATGTTCAAGTCTGCAACGGTGGCTGCTTCGATTTTAGCCTTTGCTTTTATTTCTGCATCTGCGGCGCCAGCGGTAACACCGGAAGCCGCTACGGTACAGTTGGTGCCTTGGCTGGTCAGGGTGCCAGCGTCGGTGTTCTCGCCAATGCGTCTAAGCTCTGCAAGTTTCGCATTCTGGGCTGGCGCGGAAATATGGCTGGCGACAGTTCCTGCTTTTGCGCGAGGGTGCCACCATTGGTCGACTCTCGAAAAGGTGCCGTTTAATGCCTCCAAGCCTGCTACCCAATCGTATGGACCTTTTGGGGTGGTGAAGGATCCTGCAAGGTGGGCTGCGCCACTGATGGTGCGCTGGCTCTTTACCTCCATGTACGCATTGGTCGAGGAAGCATTGGTGTTGGAGCACACGGCACCGTCTGGCTGCACGCATTCAAAGTTGGTCAACGACATGGTGCCGCTACCAGCAACGGCATCCCCACTACAGCCTTCCACGTAGTAATGGTCCAATGACCCTGCTGCTGTGCTGCTATTGATGGCGCTGCCAATGGTGCCAATAAGCGCAATATAACTGCCCACGTTACCCACGGAACTGGCTGCCCCGTAAATGGCAACGTACTTGTTGGTGGTGCCAATGTCCCCGATCGTAAAGTTGCCGCGGTCTAATCGTCCCAGCTCGGAGGAGACGATAAATGGACTGGATGCGTCCTGCGACGTTTGTGCTCCGGTAAGGGATCCATTGATGACAATGCGGGTCAACTTTGCGTCAAAGCTCATGCCCAACGCACTTAAGGCCACGGTGCCAGCCACTAGGTGCGCGCTTGCGTTGTCCTCGCTGCCAGCCCCTTGGATGTTGTTTAAAAGTAATTTGCCGTTTGCAGCTGCTACGGTGCCATCGTCTTTTAAGATCAAGGTGACGTTCATCTTTGCCGTTTGCAACACCATGGTGCGATCGCCGTTTCCGTCTGGGATAGCCGACGTGACAATGGCTTCGCATGGGTATTGGATGCCGTCGACAATGATCGAGCCAAAGGCTGTTTCAGTAGTTTCGGTACTACTTAACGTCCCAAATTGCTGGACGTCGCCTGCCAAGCGGGAGCCCACGTGAACAAAGTAGCCGGTATCTATCTCCGTAATAAAATTTGCCAACGTAGTGTTGCCTGCCACGTAAGCCGTTGCTTCTGCTTTCGTAGCGCCTTGGTAGATGATGATGTCGTCCTTGCTTGCCCCGGAAATCACGTTGGTGCCGTCTTCGGTGTCTGGCAACCATGCGGCTGCGCCCAGGGCGGTGGATATGTTGGCAGTTGTGCCCAATAGTCTGGAATTGGTTGTGGTGGATTTGATGTGGCGAATGGTTGGGGTGCCATCGACATCGAAGGCCGTGTCGGTCTCGATGTGCTGCAGTACGCATTTGCTGCTTTGGCAGTCCAAGGTGGCGCCAGTTAATTTCAAATCCCGAAT
>Ga0206682_10003371_pt1 | contig 13655 bp, 7 predicted proteins | sample M240m12015metaG_FD_155444 | JGI IMG/M metagenome (GOLD analysis project Ga0206682, IMG submission 155444) | Ammonia-oxidizing marine archaeal communities from Monterey Bay, California, United States - M2 40m 12015 | ecosystem: Environmental > Aquatic > Marine > Intertidal zone | place: USA... | reverse complement strand
CCCCCCGCTCGTTTGGCGTCCACGTCCGCGACGAGGCTCCGGAGCGTTCGCTCCCGGCGGTCCTCGCCGCCGAGCCGGAACGGCGACGCCGCGCACGCCGGGGGCGCGGCGTCTTTTTCTTTTTCTTTTTCTTTTTCGGTCTCGCTTTTCGACCCGCGCTCGCCGCCGCGCGCCGGCGCCGGTCCGTCCAGGCGCACGGGCGTGGACTCCAGCGCTCCCCACGTGACGATCGGCGTGTCGTCCACGCCCGGCTCAATGTGAGGCGTCGCGACCACGTCGTACGGGGTGTGGCCGGCGGCCGCGCCCGCCGAGCGCGCCGCCGCGTCGACGGCGGCGGCGACGGCGGCGTCTTCGAAGCGCGTGTTTCGCGCCACCGTCGCGACGTCGTTTCGAAGACGCTTCGAAGACGCGCGCGTGACGCGCTCGTGCTTCTCCGTTTTCCGAAACGCGTCATCCGTCGAGACGTTCCGGAAGAACATGTCGTTCCGCACGGGCTCCACACGGAACGATAACGCCGTCCCAACGCCTTCGTCAGTGGAGACGCGTTCGCCGCCGCGCGCCGCTCTCGCCGCGGCTTCGTCGCGCGCGCGCGCGAAACGCTCCGCGTTTCGCCGCGTCTGTTCGTTCTGCCTCTCGAGGATCACCTTAAAGCTCGCGTTGTCCTCGCCGGTGTACGTTCGGAGGAACCCGTCGATGCCAAGCCGCGCGTCCGCCGCCGCCACGGCGGCGGCGGCGGCGTCCTCCGCCGCCGCCGCCGCGAAGCCGCGCGAAGGCGTGGCGGGCGCAGAGCGCGCGTCGCCGGCGACGTCGCGGCGCGCATCCGGAAAGCCTTCCGGGTCCTGGTCCCGCCACTGGTCCTCCGCCTCGGCGTCCCACGGCGAGAGCGTCGCCGCGGCGCTCGCGGGAGATCTCAAAGTGTGCGCGGTGTGCGCGGTGTGGTCGTCGCTCGCGCCCCCGAGCCGCAGCGAGAACGAGGGTGACGCGTCGCCGGCGCCGCGCTCGCGGTCCAGCCTCCTCTGGATGGCGCGCTGCGCCTCGCGCACGCGCGCGGGGTCGCCGCTGTTCGTCGCCCGCAGCCAGCGCAGGGTGTCGCGGAGCTTCGGGACGTCGGGGAAGTACTCCCGCGTGATGATGGCGTCCAGGCGCGCGACGTACTCGTCCTCGTCCAGCACCACGGGGCCCGCGCGCCGAGGCGCGCGAGGGGCGGGGGGGGGCATCAGCAGCGCACCCGCGTCGCGACGGGACGCGACCGCGGGCGGACCCGCGCCGCCCACCGCGGCGCTTCCCTCCGCCGAGGACATGCCGCGAGACGCTCGCGCGCGATGCGGTCGCGCGCGATGCGGTCGCGCGCGATGCGGTCGCGCGCGCGCGGGTCTGGCCGTTCTCGGTCGTGCGCTCGAGCGGCGAGCGAAAACATTCCTCGACGTTTTCAGCGCCGGCGCCTTTCTCGCCGCTTCGGCGCGCGAGATTGGAAAGCGCGCGGGACAACCGGAACATCGGAGCCACAAACGAAACGTCGCGATATGAAATCGCGATTTTTGCGCGAGAAACGAAACGACTTCGCAGTCACGAAAAACGAAAAAGCTCCGCCCGAAATCGCGCCGGCGGCGGACTGTTTGACGCGACGGCGCAATCCGTGAAATGCCGCGTGCGGCCGCGCCGGCATCCCTCTCTCGCTGACGCACGCCGCACGCGGTCGCTCAGAGCTCACCAAAAAAAACCAAAAAAAGAACAACTAAGACGATGGCCTCTGCTCCCGCCGCCCCCGCCGCTCCCCCCGCCGCCACGGCGCCCGCCGCGTCGAACCTCTCGGCGACGAGCCTGTACTGCGGCGACCTCGAGCCCAGCTGCACGGAAGCGCAGCTCTACGAGCTCTTCTCCACCATCGGCCCGGTGGTGTCCATCCGCGTGTGCCGCGACCTCATCACGCGCCGCTCGCTCGGGTACGCGTACGTGAACTTCCAGCAGGGCCCCGATGCCGCGCGCGCCATCGACGTCCTGAACTTCCAGGTGGTGAACGGCAAGCCCATCCGCATCATGTACTCGCAGCGCGACCCCGCGTTGCGCAAGTCCGGCGTCGGGAACATCTTCATCAAGAACCTCGACAAGGACATCGACAACAAGGCGCTGTACGACACCTTCGCGCAGTTCGGTAACATCGTCTCCGCCAAGGTGGCGACGGATTCCCAGGGCCAGAGCAAGGGGTACGGCTTCGTGCAGTTCGACACCGCGGAAGCTGCGGACGGCGCCATCAGCAAGGTGAACGGCATGCTGATGAACGACAAGCAGGTGTACGTCGGACCTTTCCAGCGCCGCGGCGAGCGCGGCGGCGGGCCGAGCACGTTCAACAACGTGTACGTCAAGAACCTGCACGAGAACGTCACCGAGGACATGCTCCGCGAGGTGTTCGAGAAGTGCGGCACGCTCACCTCCGTGGTGGTGATGAAGGACGGCGAGGGCAAGTCCAAGGGCTTCGGCTTTGTGTGCTTCGAGGAATCTGAAGCCGCGAGCAAAGCCGTGGAGGACCTCGACGGGTACGACAAGATTGAGGACAAGGCGTGGATCGTTTGCCGCGCGCAGAAGAAGGCGGAGCGCGAGGCGGAGCTCAAGGCCAAGTTCGACGCCGAGCGTCGCGAGCGCATGGAGAAGATGGCTGGCGCCAACCTCTACATCAAGAATCTGGAGGACACCGTGGACGACGCGAAGCTCCGCGAGCTCTTCGCGGAGTTCGGCACCATCACGTCCTGCCGCGTGATGCGCGACACCGCCGGCGCCAGGTACGCCTCCCGACCGACGAACCGCGTTCTCCGCGTATCGCGCGAACGAACGCCGCGCGTTTCCCGAAGCTCGCGAGGTCGCGCGCGCCGCGCCGCCGCGCGTTCCGACACCACGATTCTCGCGCCATTCGCGCCATCGGAGACGCGCCACCGCGTGTCGGAGCGTTTTTTTCCGGCAAAATTTTCGAGACACGCGTGTTTTTTAGGGTTTTCGACGACTCGACGTCTCACGCGCGTCCTCCGCGCTCGAGTATCTGACACCTGCCCCTCTCCTCCCTGAAACGTCTCCGTCTCTCTTCCCTCAGCCGCGGCTCCGCGTTCGTGGCGTTCTCCTCCGCGGACGAGGCGACGCGCGCGGTGACTGAGATGAACGGCAAGATGGCGGGCAACAAGCCTCTGTACGTGGCGCTCGCGCAGCGCAAGGAGGACCGCCGCATGCGCCTGCAGGCGCAGTTCGCGCAGAGGGCGGTGGCTGCCGGGGGCATGCCCAACATGGGCCCCTACGGCATGCCTCCTCCGGGCGCGCCCATGTACTACGGCCAGCCCCCCCCCGGCGTGATGGGCCCGCCGCAGCCGCAGCCCGGCTTCGGCATGCCGATGATGCCGCCCGGCGGGCCCGGCCGCGGACCCATGGGCCCCGGCGGCCCGGGCATGCAGTACGTCATGCCCATGCCCCAGCGCCAGGGCGTGCCCGGGCAGCGCGGCCGCGGCGGCCGCGGCGGGCAGGGCGGCGGGCGCGGGCAGGGACGCCAGAACATGCGCTTCCCGGTGCAGAACCAGCCCCCGGCGCCCCTGCCCGGCGGCGCGCCCCCCCAGGCGGAGGAGGCCAACCCGGTGGCGCTGCTCGCGCAGCAGCTGCCCAGCGCCACCCCCGACCAGGCGCGCATGCTGCTCGGCGAGGCGCTGTACCCGATGGTGGACGAGATCGAGCCCGCGAGCGCGGCGAAGATCACCGGCATGCTCCTGGAGATGGACCAGGGCGAGGTGCTCCTGCTCATCGAGGACAACGGCGCGCTGCGCGCCAAGGTGCAGGAGGCGCTCGCCGTGCTCAAGGCGGCGGCGGCGGAGGAGGGCAACTGAGCACGCAGCTTAGGGGAACGCATCGGGGTTCGACGGGGAACCCCGAATCGGGAATTGGGATTGGGATTAGCAACCACACGACTTGGGGTCTCGGCGAGGTTCGCGCCGTCGGCTTTTCTTTTTTCGGGAAGAAAAAGCGACGGTCGGACCCGGCCGACGGGGGTTGGCGAGCTCCGCCGCGGCGGCGAGGCGTCGATGCTTTTCGAAGACATCGGTGCTTCGCCTCCGCGCGTCGGGGCACTGTGCCGCCGCTCGGCTTGGGGCCACACCAGCACGCACTTCGGCGGCGCGCGAGGGTATTCCGCCCGCTCGCGCGCCGCCGGAACTAGCCACCGCGCGCGACGGTCGCCGGTTGGATGCCGCGCGCGCTCGAGCATTTTTGCAGCCTCGAGACGCGCGGCGCCGGCGACGGCGTCGCGTCGTTCGAAGACGAACGAACGATTCTAGAGACGACGAGCGGGGACGGCGAAGACGAAGCGCGCGGGTCGAACGAACGCTCCCCGCGCGCTTTCTTTGCTCGGTCTCCGCGACACACTTCTCACCGGCCACAGAGCCGCGCGTCGACCCGCGCGGGTCGAACGCACAGCACCACGGTGCTACGGCGCGCCGCGCCTCTGCGCGCGCGGATTCGACGCGATGTCGAGTCGGCGACGCGGAGCGCCGGCGCGAGCCCCCTCGGGCGTCGGGGGGGGGGGGGGGGGGGGGGGGGGGGAGAGCGGAGCGAGGGCTCCGTCTATCGAAACTCGCTTTGAGCGAGACATGTTTGGTAGGATCTTTGAAACTTTACAAAAAAGTGAAACACTCGTTCGCGCGTCGTCTCGCGGCGTCTCGCGTCTACGCGTGCGACAGTGCGTCGACGGCGCCCGCGATGTCCCCCCCCGCGGCGTCGAGCGCCGCCCTGGCGCGGTCCCGCGCGAACCCCATGTCCGCCAGCGCGTCCAGCGCCGGGTCGTCCGCCCCCGCCCCCGCCTCCGCCGCCGCCGCGGCGGCGGCGGTGGAGGTCATTGCGGAGGTCGCCGCCGTCTCCATGGACTCCATCGTGGCGTCCTCCTCATCGTCATCCCGTCCCAGCGAAGAAGGAGGGGAAGGCTCGGTCGCCCGACGCGCCGGGAGGCTCGCGCCGGCGGCGCGGGTTCCCGCGCGAGCCTCCGCGGCGGCGGCGGCGGCGGCGGCGGCGGTGGCGTTCGGCTTCGGCCGCGCCGGCGCCGGCGGCTCCGGCGCCGTCCGCGCCGTCCGAGCCCTTCCGTTCGCGAACGCCTCCTGCGAGTCCGGCGCGCCCCTCCGAGCGAACGTGGGCATCTGCCACCACCTGCTCGCCTGAGCGTCCCCGCCGCTCTGCGCGCCGCCGGTGAGCACCGCGCCGCCGCCGCCGCCGCCGAAGATGGCGGGGAACGCGGCGCCGCCGGCGCCGGGCGAGGCGTCGGCGGAGGCGCCGCCGGCGATGAAGGACGGGTTCCTCGCGATCGCCGCCGCGTGCGCGTTTCCCTCGAGCGCGGCGACGGTGGTTTGCCGGAGCAGCAGCGGGTTGAGGTACCCGCTGACGTACGCCGAGCCCGCGAGCAACCCGGCGAGGTGCCCCAGGAACGACACCGAGGGGATGATGACCTGCAGGAACAGCAGCAGCGAGACGGGGTAGTACTGGCTCGGCACCTGGAAAAAGCCAAACACCGACCGTCGCGGGACCATCTGCAGGTGCGTGTCGACGACGATCACGCCGAACACCACCCCCGAGAACCCGATGGCGCACTCGTGCATGGAGTTGAAGCCAAACGCGCCCGCGATGACCGCGAGCGCGACGTGGAAGCACGACGACAGCGCGACGAAGAGAAACACGATGTGCAAAAACTGCACGCTGCCTAGAAGGCGCTCGAGCGAGGAGGCCATCGGCACGAACGCGGTCATGTTGAACGCCAGGTGGATGATGCCGCCGTGGAACAGAGGCGCGGTGAGGATGCGGTACACCTGCAGCTGGTGGAGCACCCAGTGGGGGGCCATGCACACCTCGTGGAACGCATCGTACCCGAAGAGCACGCACAAAACGTACAGGCAAACGTTCAGCAGCAAAACGCTCTTCGTGCCCAAGGGCAGGGACCCGAACCAGTCCCCTCCGCGAGTTTGCAGAGACCCGCCGTGCATCTCGCCCGCGGCACGCGACCGCGCTCGACCCTCGCGCGCACCGCCTGTGTGCGCGGAGGACGCAGCGAACGAAGGCGAAAGGCGGATCGGTCGCCGAGGAAAATCATCGATAATAAAAAGGATTTTCCAATACGTGCATAAAAATACGTAAACCTCATCAAGCCTTCCCGGCGCTCCGCACGCGGTGCGCCCACCGCGCCTTCTCGCGGACCGCCTCGTTCGCGTAGTGCCTGTCCAGCGTCTCGACGACGCACGCGTCCCCGGCGCCGCCGCCGCGCGCGGGGCGCATGCGCGCGCGCGCGAGCGCGCCGAGCGCGTGCGCGGCGCCCGCCGCCAGCCGCGCGGACCGGGGGTCGAACGCGACCCAGTCGCACAGCGCCTGTTCGAGCGCCTCCGCCGCCGCCGCGACGCGCGCCGGCCCGACCGCGACGTACCCCCCGCGGTCGATCCAGGAGGCCATCGCCTGCACGGCCTGCTCCGGGAGCGAGGCCACCACCTCCGCGGCGGCGGCGGCGGCGCGGCTCCGCGCGCCGCGCGACGCCGCGCGCGGTTCGCGCGCGAGCTCCGCCACCGCCACCGCGGCGTTCCCCTCGCCGGCGGCGTCGCGCACCTTCCCGACGGCCAGCGTTTCCTTGACATCCTTCAGGATCTCACACACCATCACCCCCTCGCCATCCTCGCCGTCGCCGCCCGCGCGGTGCATGGCCACCAGCGCGCCGCGCCCGCGCGCGCCCTCCAGGTGCGCGGCTTTCCGGCGCGCCGCGAAGTCGGCGTCGAGCTCGCCGGGGGCGCGGCGCGGCGCGCTCGTCACCGCCGCGCCGCTCTCGCCGCTCGCTGTGCGCGCGTCGTACCGCAGCGAGATGCGCGTGGTGCGGAAGAGGCGCTCGCGCGTGTCCGGAGGGGGCTCGCGCGCGAGGAGCCCCCGAGCTCCTCGCGGCGCCGCGGTGACGAAGCCGCGGCGCCAGGCGACGCCCGACGCGCGCTCGGCTCCGCCGTCGCACGCGCCCAGGTGCAGTTCGTCGCCGGGCTCGCACGTCTCGCTCGGCCGCGCCTCCTCCAGCGCGCGCGTGAACAAAATCGAGCGAAGGCGCTTTTTGGCGTCCGCGCGCCTCGACGCGGATACCGCATCGCTCGCCACGTCCGAAGATGCGTCGATGGGCGCGTCAGGGAGTTCGGCGTCGCACGCGACGAGCGCGTAGTCCATCCGGTTGGCGTCCGGCGGGCGCCCGGGCGCCGGCGCCGCGCTGAACGCGAAGAACACCTCGGGCAGGAGTCGCAGCCTCGTCACCGTCACCACGGCCGCGAGCGGATCCGCGCGGTGCGCCACGAACACCCGCGCGCGCCGCGCCGCCGCGACGCGCGCGTCGTGCTGGTCGAAACAGCCGGGCGCGTCCTCCGCCGCGCCGAGAACGTGCGCGGGCGTCAGCACGCACGGCGCGCCCTTGAGCGTGCAGAGGATGCCGTGGCCCGCGCCGTCGGGGGTGGTCACCGAGCACACGCGCGCGACGGGGAAGACGCGCTCCACGGGGTCCATGGGAAGAGGAGGAGGCACGCCGTCGGGGGCGGCGGCGTTTGTCATCGAGATTCTCGGACGCGGGCGCCGAAGAGACGACAAGCTCTTTTCGTTTTTTCAGCAAGCTGGGAGCGTTCCCGAGCGCGTCGGTCGTCGTTGCTGGACCTCACGCGCGAGGCGGCACGCGCGCGGGGACGTCGTTGTCCCGGGCGGTCTGCTCGGCCGCCCACGGGCCGACCTGCGCGAGCGCGGCCGCGAGCGTGCCTCCCGCCGTGCCCTCGGCGGACGCGCGGCGCATCCACCGGGCGACCTCCTCTGGCGAAGCGGCCGGTCCCGGCGCGGCTTCGCGCTTTTTTTCGGGGGAGACGGGATCGCCCTCGACGAAGGCCCACGCGACGGTGGCCACGCCGCACGACGCGAGGGTCCAGCGTGCGAGGTCCGAGACTCGAGACGCGTTCGGGAACTGCCACCACGTCTTCATGCGCGAGCGGCCCGCAGCCGACCAGTGCGCGGAGGGAGTGGCACCGAAGCGCGATTTGACGCCGTTTTGGTCACCGATACGAAGTGTGACGCACTATTCACGAATGCCGTGCCAACTGGCGGATCCGACAGTTCTTATCCCCCTCCAAGACAGCGTCACGGGCCATTCCCCACCGCATTGGCGCGCATCGAAGCTCGATCGTCGCCTGCGTCATGCCCGCCTCGATGGTCCTCGCGTCGTGCCTCGCGCCGCGCGTGATCGGCTGCCCGCGCGCGCGCCCCGCGCGCTCCGTGCGCGTCGCCGCTGGCAAGTTCACGAAGATCGGGGACGCCGCTGGCGCGTCCGGCGGTGACGCCTCCGGCGAGGCGCCGGAGACGCCCTCGCCCGCGAAGCTCGAGATTCTCGGCCGCGTCAACGATGAGGGCGAGCTCGCGCACGACGACGACGAACTTCCTGACAACCTGTTCGACGCGGTCGCGACCGCGGCGGTCGCCACGGAGCAGGCCATCAGCGCGGGGTCCCTGGGTAATCTGGTCGAGCTCCGCATCCCGGAGCTGTGGGACCCCATCTCGGGGAACGTCATGGCCGAGGCTGGTGACCAGCTCAAGGTGTGGGAGATCACCAGGGAGTACGTCACGCAGCTCGCCGAGCAGTTGGGGCCGGATGAGAGAGTCAAAGCCGTGTTCCCGGATGCCGGCTGCGCGGCGCTCCTCAAGGCGCGTTGGCCGGACGCCCCCTTCGCCTTCGCTTCGACCAACGACCGCGTTTTGTACGAGGAGGGCGACGCGGTGCTGGTGTTCGCCGCGCCCGACCCCCCTTCGCTGGAGGCGGTGCGCAAAGCCTCGCGCGTGGCGAACGAGAACGGCACGGCCGTGGTCCTGATCAACCCGCGCCTCGCGTCCGGCGACGCCGGCCTCGGATTAAACTTCCGGCGGATGCGCGAAGAGTTTTTGGGGAAAATGTGCGTGGTTTACTGCATCCAGCCGCTGCCTTGGTGCAACGGGAACATCTTCAAGCGGTTCCCCGGGCTGTGGCGCCTGTACCTGCAGGACGAAACCAGGCCGGGGCGTTTCAAGCTCGTGAAGGAGTCCCCGCAGCGCCTGGCGGGGGACGACCTGGACGACGTGGTCATGAAGGAGTTCCGACCCAAGGGCGAGGACGGCGAGGAAGTCGAAGCCGGAGCGGTGGAAAAGGTCTTCGGCGTCTTCGCGTCGCTGCAGAGGTTCGCCAACTCGTTACGATGAGAGCCGTCGTGCGAGGACGCGCGTTCGCGTAAGTACCCGTGTTCTTCATAGTGATAAACCATATAAAGCGGTCCGCCTAGTCTCGCCGCGCCGCGCCGCTCTCCGCGAGAACCCGCGCGATCTGCCCCTCCAGGTGGGCGACACGCGCCTTGAGCATCACGACCATTCCATCGTCCTCGTCCTCCGGCCGAGCCCACTCCTCGCCCAGGCGCCCGCCGGGCGACCGCGCGTCCCCGGGGGGCGCCGGCGCGGCGGGCGCGGCGGGTGCGACGGGCGCGGCGGGCGCGGCGGGCGCGACGCGCGACGGGAGCCATGGATTCGCCGCCGCCGCCGCCGCCACCGCCGCGGCCGTCGCCGCAGCTTTCGCGTCGACCGAGGGCGATCGCGCCCCCTTCGTCCCGACATGCGGCGGCCGCGCCTCGACCGGCCTCAGCGGGGGGCGGTCGGGGACCTCCGCGGCGACCGCCTCGATCGGAGAGAGCTTCGCGGAGACTTCTTTTTCTTCGTCGCCGCGACGCGACGGGGCCCCGGACCTCGGCGGTTTCGAGGGCGAGACGCGCCTCTCTCGATCGGCGTCGCCGCCGACGCTCGGAGGCGCGCCCCTCCGAGCCCCCGGCCGAGGGGGAAGCCCCGCGCGCGTCGGAATCCCGGCCGAACCCTCTCCGTGCCCGCCCACACTCGCCGCGTCGCCCGTCGATGAGAAAAGGTGGCGGTCGCGCGGCGCCTCCGCCGGCGACGCGGCGGGCGTCGGCGCGGCGGTCACGCCGAGAGCCTCGTCGTCAAAGTCGAACAGCGCGGCGCCCACGGTGACGTCGATCGCGGCGGCGAGATCGAGCGACTCCGCCGCCCTCTCCGCGCATCTCCGCGCGTCGCTCGCGGAGCCGCGGCCCGGGGAGGGGCGCGGCGACGGCGTCGCCGGCGTCGTCGCGCCGGACGTCGACGCGGAGCTCGTCTGCGCGGAGGCGCGAGAGGCGCGCGCCGGGGACGACGCGGAACCGTCGGAACCGGCGAGCGCGTCCGAGAGCGCTCGCGCCGAGGCGTCCAGACGCTCGCGGCGGTCCTCCTCGGCGTCTCCGCGGATGTCTTCGTTTTCGCGCGGATGTCTCCGCGCGAACTCGAGCGCGCGGCGCGCGCGGGACGGGGTCACGGAGTCAGACTCGGCGCCGAGAACCTGAGGCTCGTACGGCGCGTCCGTCTGCGCGGCGACGCTCGACGCGCGAGCGGCGGCGACCGGGGACGTCCGGTCCGATCGCGGCGAAGCCGTCGGCGCGGACGTCTTCGCCGGGGACCGCGACCGGGCGGCGATCGGGACCGGACCCGCGGCGCCGAGACCATTCCCCGAATGTCCCATCGTCTCGTGCCTTTCATCTCTCGCGCCATCGCCGGCCGAGACGTCGCCCTCCAGCGCCGCCACCGCCGCCGCCGCGCGCGCCGCCGCCGACGCCTCGTCCCCCTTCTCCATGGCTTCCCGGCGTCGCCGCCGGCGCCACGCCTCGAGTATGTCCTCGCCGTCCCGCTGCGAGCGCGCGTCGTCGAGTGGCGCGCCCGCTTCGACCCGCCGCGACCGCAGCGGGTCCGCGCGGAGGTCGGAGGTCGGGACGGACGCGTCCGTCTCTACGATGGTGATGCCGCGCCCGCCGCCCCACCGCGCCCACGCCACCGCGTCATCCGCGCCCGCCGAAATCCGAGACTGGAATCCCCCCGAACGCGGCGTCGCGTCGCCTCCTCCGTCGCTCCGGTACGCGTCCGACGCGTCGCGATTCGTCGCCTGATCTGGGCCGATGCGCATCAGGCGCCTCGCGCGCGCGCCGCGCGCGGGGTTGAACACGGGCGACGCCGACGCGACGCGGTCGTCGTCGTCGTCGTCATCGGCGAGCCTCGCCGCGTGAGGCTCCCCTCTGAACTTTTCGATGAAGGCCCCCATGGCGGTGCGCGACGCGGCTCGGAACGACGAGGCGTCCGGCATTTCCTCGAGCCCCTCGGCGCTATAGGCCATCTCCGACTCGAGCGACTGATCGACCTCGTGCCCGGAGACGAAGCGCGCGCGGCGCGCCGGCGCCGGCGACGGCGACATCTCCATGACGAGTTCGCGCTCCATCTCCTCCGCCAACGCCGCGAACGCGCGGTCGAAGCTCTCCTCCTCGCGAGCCTCGCCCTCGCGGTGGTCGGACGGCGCGTCGTCGACACCGTCGACATCATGGCGATCGACGCCAACCCCGTTTCCTGAGCCGCGAACGCCGCGACCGCCGGTGGGTCTGCCTCGTCCGGAAGTCGACGTCGAATGCGTGCCTCTGGAAGACGTCCGAGTCGTGGCTGCGGGAGAAGCATCGGAAGACGCGTACGGGCGGGTCACGCGTCTCCCCGGCTCGGGGCGCGCGGCTTTCACCATCGGCGCGCTCCACCGAAGTGCGCCCTTACCCTCCTCCCGGGCGCCGCCCCGGGGACGCGCGTCCGATGCCAGAGGCATGGCCCCGGTCTGCACGCGCGTTTGAAAATGGCGACGGGTGCCGAGGTGGAGAGAACGCGCGAGCGGGGCTGAAACGCATGTACGCACGTCCGAGTGCGACGTCGAATGCTCGAATCTCGAATGCGTCGATTTTGTTCACTAATAAGACGCGCGCGGCCGGCGCTTCGCCTCTGTATCCGTCCCGCGCGTCTCTTCACTCACGCCGCCGCGCGCTCGACGCGCGGCTGCGCGTTCTCCAGCGATTTCCCGGGCGCGACCGCGTCCGGGCCCTCCGCGTTCGCGCCGGACCCGGCGCCGGCGGGCGCCTCGTTTTCGTCCACCTCGTTTTCCCGGCGCGCCTCGCCGGGCAAATGCGCCTCGAGCTCCTCCGCCCCCCTGGCGAGCATCTCCTCGCGCCAGAGCGCCAGCGCCTCCGCCTTGGCCACCTCCTTCTGCGCCTTACCGAACGCGGGGCACACCTCGCGCATGACCCAGTTGAAGTGTCTCCGCGCGTGCTTCTCGAAGAACGCGTCGCCGGGCACCGTCGTGCGCGCGTACACGTCCGCCCGCGCGAAGACGTAACGCAGCTCGACGTCGTACTCGTCCTGGATGCAACGCGTGACCCGCGCGTCCGGCGCGCCCTCGATGAGGTGCCGCAGCACGCTCGCACAGCGGAACGCGCGCACGGCCGCGGCGCCGCGCGGGCCCACGGCTTTGTCCGCGGCGAAGGCGTCGAAGGAGACGTTCACCATGCGCGCGAACATCGCCGCGACTTTCGGCCGCACGTCGCGCGGCGGAACCGCGCGCGCCAGGTGGTGCGCGACGGCGTGCTTCTGCGTGTTCCAGCCGTCCGCGCCGCCGAGGAGGTGCGCGTGGTGCGCGAGGGACACGCACTCGTGAAGAACGTCCACGGCGAGGTCCAGCACGCCCTCCGTGCACCCGTCCGCGGGCCGGCGCAGCCGCGCGAACGACGCGTCGCTCGCTTCGCCGAGCGCCGCGTACGCCGACTCGGAGAACGTCTCTACGTCGTCTTTTTCGTTTTGGAAATCGTTTCGGACATCGCTTCCGAGAAAGCGTCTCCGCGCCGCCGCGTGTATCCTCGGCCGGAACACCAGCGCGGACTGCGTGATGGACTCAAGCACGTTACTCTCCCTCGTCGCGATGTCCAGCCGCTCGAAAGGCGAACCTTCGCTTCGCGCGAGCACGTGTTTCGTCCAGTGGAGCAGGTGCGCCGCCCTGTGCGCGGCGGCGCCCTGCCTGGCGGCGAGCACCAGCCTCGCCCAGTTGGCGACGCCGCCGAACCCAGCCTTGTCATCCCTGAACCTGCGCCGCCGCCTCAGCGCGGGGTGCGGGTACGTCGCCTCGAACACCGCGCGCGACAGCCGCCGCGCGACGGCGTCAAACAGCTTGGGTGCGCCGAGCGCGAGCCCGCGAACGGCGCGCGACTTCTTGGCGTGCTCCGCCATCGCCGCCGCCGCGCACAGGTCGTCCGTCTCAAACGCGCCGACGCGCTCGACGACGAGCCCGGCCGTCTCTCCGACGCCGCCGACCACGGCGCCGCGCCTGGGCGCGAGCATCGCGCGCTCCAGGACGCGAAACAGCTCGCGCTCGCGGTCCCAGTCGCGGCGCGCCGAGTTGACGGCGTAATCGGACTCAGCGTCCGAGCCGCCGGCGTCGCGCGCCGCCTCCACCTCGCGGCGCACGCGCGCCGCCTCCAGCGCCGCCACCGCGACGGCGAGCGCGGGAACCAGCGGCGCGGAGACGCATGTGCCTCGCGTGAGCCGCGAAGCGAACGCGATCGGCGCGTCGCCGGGCGCGCGCGCGACCGGCTCAGGCGCGGACGAAAAGGCCACCGCCGCCAACCCCGGCTCCGGTCCCGCCGCCGCGCCGGAGGCTTCCGGGAGCGGCAGGAAGTGCGCGTCGTCATCCTCCGTGTCGTCCCCGGGATCGCGGAGGGCCATCGCGCCGTCGGCGTCCA
>Ga0206682_10003367_pt1 | contig 13666 bp, 13 predicted proteins | sample M240m12015metaG_FD_155444 | JGI IMG/M metagenome (GOLD analysis project Ga0206682, IMG submission 155444) | Ammonia-oxidizing marine archaeal communities from Monterey Bay, California, United States - M2 40m 12015 | ecosystem: Environmental > Aquatic > Marine > Intertidal zone | place: USA... | reverse complement strand
AAGTTGACCAAAGGTGCGACCTTAGTCCATGGAACATCTTCTTTATTCTCTGAACTTTTTTTGACTGGGTCTAAAATGGTGGTTATTCCTGCTGCAAAAGGAAAGATTCCACAAACTGCCGACACCGCAAGCGTTGATACAACAATAAATTGCCGCCTTGTATCTGCGTCGCATGACTTACATGAATTTGATTCATCGGGCAGGTTGTTTCTTCTATCATGAGTTATTAATAAACATGAAGTGAATAAATAAGAATATCAATTAAGACGAGGGTTATCCACTTAGAAATAAATTTTTACAAATGGTAGAGGTAATAATACAAATAAATTTTATTTCTCCACAGGCCTTTAATATGGAAAAAACATTTGATGTCTGAAATCAGAATTAGTGAAAATGCAAATAATTTTTCATATCGAAAAATACATTTCCAATAAGTGCGAAGATTGCCCAAGAAATGTGATTATCGGAAGAAATTTAAATCCGCATGGGCAAAAAATTTATTCAGGAAAAGTGGGGAGAGGAGGTAAACCACTATCAGAAGAATCAGTACCAGGCAATGGAGGCAAATCACCACTGAGGTCATCCCCTGGCAAACCAGGCAAAGGTGGCAAATCATTATCATTAGAGTCTGGGAGACCGGGTAATGGCGGAATATTATCCTCACCTCCGCCAGGGAGTGCTGGTAGCGGAGGGAAATCACTACCTGACGGTGTTGCATTTGGAAAAGAAGGAAGATCATTTTCTACTGAATCATTACCGGGGAGTGCTGGTAGACCTTCATCACTGGGTGGAAACACGGGCAGACTCTCAGAAGGCAATTCATTGGATCCGGGTAATTCAGGGAACCCTGGATCACTAGTTTGGGGAATACCTGGCAAAGTATCAGACTGCACTGGTTCAGAGGAAGGCAGTGGAGGAAAACTATCGTCACTTGGAATACTCGGTGAATTATTCTCGGGTATACTTGGCAATTCAGGAAAACTCTCAGTCGGTGGAGGAGATTGTGGAACAACCGGAAAGGATTCGGTAGTTATTGGATCAGCAACAGGAATGGGTTCGGAAGTAGAATTAACTGCGGGGTTAAACTGAGGTTCTTGAGTTAACTCAGTAGTAGTAGCAGGAAAAACATTTGGCTCTTCTGGCGATTCAATATTATTGGATTTATTTGAAATTGCTGGTATTTCATCAGATTTCAATGGTTTGCTAGGGATAAAGGGCTTTTTAGATAATTGAATGGGTGAACCATCCGACCTCCAAGTGGCTTCTTTGCCATGACGGGTACCGTTTGTATAGGCACGAACATACATTTTTTGTCCGTTCGGCCACCACCTTGTGACTGTACCGTGCCAACGTCCTTCGCTGTAATTCCTCTCGTACATTTTAACACCATTGGAAAACCACCTAGAACTGACCCCATCTTTTTTACCTTCTGTCCAAGATTCATCAGAGGATACATAATCACCACTATCACCATTTTCTATGGTTAAAATTCTTCCAGTAAAAGGGCGGTCATTGAACTTTTGAAAGAGTAACCCATACCTTGATTCAAAAAAATTAGCGTACTCTTCTGTAGTTACTTGATAGGCATCTTCACTGACTCCAACAATACCTTTTCCAGTTGGGTTACCGGAGACATCCTGTCGATAACTATTTTGACAAGATACAAAAAAGAAAAGAACGGCAAGAAGAGGAAGTGACAGCAGATTATTCATAAGTAATATGGTGATCATTTTAAAAAATAATGCAAGTTTGAAGGTCTTGGCATTACAATGTTATTGTCAAAAAATTGCATTTATGTTTTATGTAATTTTTACCAAATCGGTCCAAAAACCTCCCTTATTAAATGAATATAGACAACCTTGTTCTTATTATACCTGCTTTTGGTGCACTCGCACTTGTTTTCACATGGTGGAAAACTAAACAAATAAACGCCCACTCTGAGGGAACACCAAGAATGGCAAAAATTGCCGCTAGTATACAGGAAGGAGCAATGGCATTCCTGAAAGCTGAGTATAAAATACTATTTATTTTTGTTGTGGCTGTAGCCGTGCTTCTTGGATGGAGTGGCTCAAATAATCCTAATAGTCACGCTTTTGTTGCTATTTCATTTGTTGTGGGAGCATTTTGCTCCGCATTGGCCGGATATTTAGGAATGGTTGTAGCGACAAAAGCAAATGTAAGAACCACTAATGCAGCAAGACAAAGTTTAGGTAAGGCACTGGAAGTAGCATTTGCAGGCGGATCAGTAATGGGACTAGGTGTAGTTGGACTTGGTATTCTTGGCTTAGGAGGTTTGTTTGCATTCTTTGCAGATTCGTTTAAAGCATTTGAAGGAGGTGAAGCCCTTAACACCACCCTATCTGTTCTTACCGGATTTTCATTTGGGGCTTCTTCTATAGCCTTGTTTGCACGAGTTGGTGGTGGAATTTACACAAAAGCTGCTGATGTCGGAGCTGACCTAGTAGGAAAAGTTGAAGCTGGTATTCCGGAAGATCACCCACTTAACCCCGCTACTATTGCAGACAATGTAGGTGATAATGTTGGAGATGTTGCAGGCATGGGTGCTGATCTATTTGAATCGTATGTGGGATCGATTATTGGAACCATGATCTTGGGCGCCGCAATGGTCGCTGGAGCAACAAATTTCCAAGATGATTTAAGTAATTTATCTCCCGTGTTTCTTCCATTAATTTTGGGTGCTATTGGAATTGTTACTTCGATCATCGGAACATTTCTAGTAAAAGTCAAAGACGGAGGAGACCCACACAAAGCTTTGAATCAAGGCGAATTTGCATCTTCTATTCTAATGATAATTTGTTCTTACATTGCTATAAATAATTTTATGCCAGAATCATGGAATTATGGAGGAAATGAATACACATCAGATGGTGTGTTTTTTGCTATCATAATCGGTTTAATTGCCGGACTTGCTATCGGTAAAATTACTGAATATTATACCGGCACTGGTACAAAACCTGTAAAATCAATCGTTAAACAGTCTGTAACAGGTAGCGCAACAAATATAATTGCTGGTCTTGGAATCGGTATGATTTCAACAACCTTTCCTATTCTTATTTTAGCTGCTGCCGTAGTTGGTGCCTATGAATTATCAGGACTTTACGGTATTGCAATTGCTGCGGTTGGAATGCTCTCAAACACTGGAATTCAATTAGCAGTCGATGCATACGGGCCCATTTCAGATAATGCTGGTGGAATTGCTGAAATGTCAGAACTTCCAAGTGAAGTTCGCCAAAGAACTGATAAACTTGACGCAGTAGGAAATACAACAGCTGCTATCGGTAAAGGCTTTGCCATTGGTTCTGCTGCACTTACCGCACTTGCACTCTTTGCCGCGTTCAAGGAGACTGCGGGCATTGATGTAATAGATGTTTCTACTCCTAAAGTAATGGCTGGGTTATTTATAGGTTCAATGCTTCCTTTTCTATTTAGTGCCTTAGCGATGGGTGCAGTGGGTCGTGCTGCAATGGCTATGATTCAGGAAGTACGAAGGCAATTTAAAGAAATTCCGGCCTTAAAGGGTGCCCTCGTCATCATGAATAAGAACGACGGTAAACCTTCGAGTGAGTGGTCGGAAGACGAGAGAGCAAAATTTGATGAAGCTATTGACTCTGCGGAGTATGGAAAATGCGTTGAAATTTCGACTCAATCTGCAATTAAAGAAATGGTTGCACCTGGATTAGTAGCAATCCTTACCCCAGTTGCTATCGGCTTTGGAGGTGGAGCAGTTATGCTTGGTGGCTTACTCGCTGGTGTAACCGCTTCCGGAGTGCTTATGGCACTCTTTCAATCAAATGCAGGGGGTGCCTGGGATAATGCCAAAAAGATGGTTGAAGAAGGCTATGAAATGGGTGGAGAAAAGTTCGGAAAAGGTAGTGATGTCCATAAAGCAACTGTTGTTGGTGACACAGTTGGTGACCCGCTTAAAGATACATCTGGACCTTCCCTTAATATTTTACTCAAATTAATGTCTGTGGTGGCACTAGTTATGGCACCGTTTATTAAAGTTTAAAAACTTACTCTCCTACAGACTCGGAAAAGGTTCTGCGTTCAGAGTCGGTTCCTTTATAGTAAGCAGTTCCAGCAACAAACACATCCACTCCAGCATTTAAGCAGGGCTTTATATGTTGGGGTCCAACGCCTCCATCTACTTCAATTAAATAGTTACCAGATATTTCGTCTCGGATTGCAGCTAATTTTTCAACCTTCTGTAACACATCGTGTATAAAGCTTTGTCCTCCGAATCCAGGATTAACTGTCATACATAGAATCAAGTCTAGTTCTACAGAATTAATAAGGTCTAAAATGTCATCTACAGGAGTGCCAGGATTTATGGCTATTCCCACCTTTTTACCAACCTTTCGAACCTGATCAATTGCCTTTAAATGATCGTAAGAAGGTTCTATGTGAATAGTAATTAAATCAGCACCTGCTTGAGCAAAGGCGTCAATATAAATATGAGGGTTATCGAGCATTAAATGCACATCAAAAAAAAGTTCGGATTCTTTCCTTAAGTCGGCAACTGTTTGTGGACCAAAACTTAAGTTGGGAACAAAATGACCATCCATAATATCGAGATGAATCCACTTGCGCCCATCTTGTTCAGCTATGTTAAGGGCGTTTTTAAGATTTGCATGATTACCAGCAAGAATGGAAGGGGCTAATATTTTCTCCATAATTATAATTGTTTGATCACCACTTAGAATTTTCGATTAGTTGTGAAATTTGATTACCCAAGGATTCTGATAACACTAAAATAGACTGTCTATCCAAAGGTTTTGTCAGTGAATCTTTTCGTAATACGGATGCATTTTCACTCACAGTAGCTTTATCGATTAAAAGCCTTCCTTTACGATTTAAAAGGGTAACCACCGCATTGATATTTAAACGAAAGCCTGCAGCTAACAAAGTATCCTTTGGATTGTAAATTTCAGAATTTTTAGTGTAATCATGCAATGATATCTGTAAAACCAAGTCCGCTGTTTGTAGATCTGAAGTAATTTCAAAGTGCCCCCTTCGTAATAAGTGTTCGCGAACTTTATGGGCTACCAATGGGCCAAGTTGAGGTGCTAAGGATTGGTTTTGAACAAATTGAATGCAAATTCGCTTTTCATTACCATATCTAGATTCGGAAGCTTTATATTTACACCCAGATAATAAAATTAATAATAAAATTATTTTCTGCGAATAAATCTTATTCATCACCACTTCGAAGTTCAGCAACTTTATTTTCAGCTTCCCTTGCAGCTTTTGATTCGGGGGCAATGGTAATAGCTTCATTGTAAAACTGTAATGCTGGTCGGTTCCCTAAATCCTTCCAATTTACAAGGTAATATTTTCCATACTTTTCAACATATTCGCCTACCTCAACTTTACTCGCGGCAAGCGTTTCTCGCATTTTTTTTCGACCGACTTCAGCCAGTAAAACTCTTTCTCGTGCTTCCTTTAAACGAATTTGATAATCCTCTAATTCTTCGTGCTGACTCTGTGGCGGGGACTTAGAAAATAGTATTAAATAATCTTCATAAAAATTTAATGCTTTCAAAGTGGCGCCCTGGTCATACGAAGGTCCAGCTACACGGTCCTCAAATATCTTAGCTAAAATAAAATAGGCTTCTTCACAAAGATAATTATCAGGATATAAATTTGTTAATCTCTCCAACGCATCCACTGCCTCCTCTTCTTTATTATCTTTTAATGCGATTTCGGATAGTGCCATAAGAGCTCTTGGTGCGAACCTCGGACCTCGAGCAAGACCAGCTATTTGATTGAGTCTTAATCGATCTTGACTACCAGAACGAAAACGAGGAAGAACTCCCCATTTACGTGGTAATTTCTCTTTAGCTAGTCGCTCTGCAATTCTCATTAAAGATTCTGCGACTCTTTCAAAATCATAATCCGTGTAAGCTTCGGCTATTAATCGAAGATGTTCAAAAGCTTTTTGCCAATCACCACTTTGTTCTCGTAAATTAGCTGCTCTGTATAGTGACTCTGGGCCTACTTGAATTTCTACTTTATTCCGAACAATCCGAAAATCGGATCTTCGTTTTGAAAATTTTTCATACAATGAAAGTGCATCTCTAGTATCACCATCTGACTCAGCAGATTCAGCCTCCAAGAACCATTCATTGGCTTGCACGTCATCTAAAGGTAAACGATTCTTCTTAAAAAACCCTGTCCCCGGAAATAAGTATTGTTTATCCTGTGATGCTGAATTTCGATTATTTCTGTTGTCTCCAGGAGAAACAGCAAAAAGAGAACAACACGACAACACGATTGAAAGACTGATAAATATTTTAAGTTGTTTCATTAAGTTTTATAATTTACTAAAAGCGAATAAGAGCAGCAGACCAAGTCAATCCAGCACCAAATGCTACAAATAAACCTAGTTGACCTTGCTTAAAAATAGATGCCTTGGTTGCTTCGTCAAAGGCAATTGGAATTGATGCAGCTGATGTGTTTCCATATTTTTCAAGGTTACAAAAAAACTTCTCCAAAGGAATTTCCAATCTTTGCGATAAGCTCTCAACGATTCTTGCATTTGCTTGATGCGGAATTACGTGGTCAATATCTTTTTCACTGAAACCATTTTCAGCAATTAGCTCTCGTGCGGCTGCTCCCATTACACGAACAGCAGATTTAAAAATTTCACGTCCATTCATCTTTAAAAAATGCCCTCTATCCTCTAAAGATTTCGGGGATGCAGGTACTAAAGAACCACCAGCTGGTTGATATAAGAGAGTTGGATTTGAACCATCCGCCCCACTCTTAAAATCTATGAGTTTTGGTCCATTACCCGATTTAGCTAGAACCGCTGCACCTGCTCCATCACCGAACAAAACACAGGTTGTACGATCTTCCCAATCCATAATGCTGGAAAGTTTTTCAGCACCCACGATTAAGGCACATTTAAAACGACCACTACAAAGCATTCCATCTGCAATATCCAAAGCATAAAGAAAACCCGAGCAGGCTGCCTCAACATCAAAACAAGCTACTTTAGGAATACCTAATCGGTGCTGGATCAAGCAAGCGGTTGAAGGAAATGCCATATCGGGAGTGATTGTGGCAACAATAACTAGATCAATATCGTTCGCCTTCAAACCAGCATCTTCCAGAGCATTTTTGGCAGCATTATAAGCAAGATCACTAGTTGATTCGTTCTCATTTGCTATTCTTCTTTGCTTAATACCTGTACGGGACCTAATCCACTCGTCACTTGTATTCACTTTTTTACTCAGTGATTCATTATCTACGACTTGAGATGGCACATATGAGCCGATTCCAACAATTGTGCTCAATGGTTTCAGGGAATCAATAGTCATAGTTAATCTCTATTCAAAAGTGGTGCAGGACGAAGTATTTCGTTTGCCTCATGCACATCATCAAGAACTTGTGTTAACATGTCATGCTGTACTAAATCCAATGCAATTTTAATTGCTCCGCTCACATGATTACGATTTGAAGATCCGTGGGCTTTAATTACATTTTTTGTAAGTCCAAGCAATGGAGCTCCACCAAATTGTTCTGGATTAATTCTTTGCTTTAGGCTCCTAAATGCTCCTTTTGATAAAAGAGCACCCGTTTTTCTCAATGCATTTCGTCTTAGTTCCTCATCTAGAAAACTTCCTATCAACTTACTTAAAGACTCACATGCTTTAAGCACGATATTTCCAACAAAACCATCACAAACAACTACATCAACCACATTTTCAAAAATTTGAAAGCCTTCGATTAATCCCGCATAATTAATTATACTACCATCTATGTCCTTTAACATCTCATGGGTTTCGTGAATAACTTCATTTCCTTTACCCTCCTCGGTTCCAATAGTAAGAAGTCCTACTTTTGGTCTCACTAAACCAAGTGCAACTCGGGCATAATTAGAACCCAGTACCGCACTTTGAGCGATGTGAAACGGTTTAGCGTGGGGATTGGCTCCTGCATCTAATAAGGTAAAGTATCTTTCACGACCTGGCCAAATAGTACACAATGCTGGTCTCTCAACCCCATCAAGAGTTCTTAGCTTGATTGCTCCTCCAGCCATTAAGCAGCCAGTGTTTCCACAACTTAGCAATGCATCAGCTTCCCCATCCTTTAAGGCCTGTAATGCCAAACTCATCGAGGATTTTTTCTTTCCTTTAATTCCTGCGATAGGTTTTTCTTCCATCCCTACTACTTCAGGAGAATGAACGAAATCAACTTTCGACCGGGACAAAATAGAATGAGAAGATATTATCGGCTCAATTAACTCTTCCTTACCAAACAAAACGAACTCTGTGTTCCTTGGAGATAGATCAACAGCTTGAGCTACTCCTTCTAAAACTTCAGAAGGACCAAGGTCACTTCCCATAGCATCTATGGCAAGCTTTATTCGGGCCTCGGTCTTATCCATGCCGAAGCACTAAAAATTAAACCTCTACATCAAGAACCTGCCTACCACGATACTGACCCGTTTCAGGATTTACGCGGTGTGGTCGACTCAAAGTACCATCTGGCTCTTTGGAAAGTTGAGGTTCTTGGAAGCGGTTTGCACCGCGACGCTTTCTGCTTCGCTGTTTGGAGTGTTTTCTTTTTGGCTGTCCCATAACTTAATTTGTTAAATTCAATCTAAGCATGATTAAGAAATTTGGTCAAGCTAAGGAAATTATCAATATGAATTAAAATAAATGGTAAAGAGAACTATAGAGAGTATTATTCTATACCAAACAAAAACCCCTAATCCTCGCCTTGAGAGATAACCAACCAACCAAAATACCGAAAGTGCAGCTGATATGCCGGCAATCAAACAACCAAAGAAAATGGGCCCTATGGACAAATTTGCTTCCATTACTTCCCACTTAGTCAAAATTTTATAACTCGCGGCTGCACTTAAAGTTAACAGACCTAATAAAAAACTAAATTCAGCAGCCTTCTTTCTTTGTAAACCGACCAAATAACCTCCTACAATCGTCATCATTGACCTGCTAGTTCCCGGACACATTGCGACACATTGCATAATACCAATAAACAATGACTGGGTAATAGTTAAATCATCTAATGTCCTTCCTTGATCTACAATTATTCCGGCATCACTAGTCCTCTTTCTTTTTTCCGCCCAATACATGAAAAGAGCACCTAAAAACAAAGCAATTGCAATTGGAAGAAGACCGAATAGAAATTTCTCAATTTTATCATCTAATATTGGTCCAAAAATAGCAGCTGGTACAAAGGCGATTATTATATTAATCGCAAGTCTTTTGCCTCGTGGGTCCAAGCCCAATAAGCCAAGAAACATTGACCAGATTTCTTTTCTGTAAAGTAAACCAACAGCCATAATTGCCCCCGCTTGAATAACTATCAAATAAGCGTTTAAAGCTTCCTGATTATCCTCTCCTGCTGAAGAAATAAATTCGCTGACTACAACCAAATGTCCCGTTGAAGAAATTGGTAGAAATTCAGTCACGCCCTCAACTATTCCATAAATAAATGCATCTGTGTAACTCATGGAAAGATTCGAATCTATCAGTTCATTCGAATCTTTCGGTAAATGACTAGTTTTCTGTTGGCAAAGTAAAGATCCAGAAGAAAATAATAACAGAACAATCACTGAGAGAAAAAAATGTTGGCGATATGGCATTAAAAGCTCTACAAACTTTGTTTCCAAAAAGAGCAAGAATAACTTTTGAGGCAGACTACCAAATATTCCCAACTCATCATAAATGAACGATATTAAAAAACTTACAGATTCACTTAATAGGAAAGAAAACTTAACTAAAGAGGAAATTAAAACTTCTATTGATATTCTTGTTTCTGATCAGGTGGCTTGTTCTGATAAGGAAAATTTCCTAACTGCTTTTGCACATAAAGGAGAAACTGTATCGGAAATTTCCTCTTTTATATATTATTTTCTTAAATTATCGAAGGACCCTGAGCTTTCTGACATTTCAAAAAGAGCTATCGATTTATGCGGTACAGGAGGAGATAAGGCAGGAAGTTTTAATATTTCAACGTTTGTTTCTTTTATATTAGCAGCCGCTGGAATCCCCGTAATAAAACACGGAAATCGGTCTATTAGTTCAAAATGTGGTAGTGCTGATTTGCTAGAATCAATAGGAATTCCTATCGAGGTAGAAAAAATTAAAAGGCAAGAAGGCCTTAAAGTTCTGAATTATGCCTTTCTTTTTGCTCCGGCCTTTCATCCTAGCTTTAAAAACATTGCTCCCGTTCGAAAAAAACTCGCCCAAAAGGGCATTATTTCAATTTTTAATATTCTAGGACCAATGATAAATCCCGCCCGTCCCAGTTACCAGTTACTTGGCGTGTATTCTGATAACTTGGTTTCCAATGTAAGCGAGTCACTGAATGAGTCGGGGAAAAAAGGTGGTTTTGTCATTCACGGACGAATTGATGGTCATCCTTCAATTAAAGGCATTGATGAATTGAGTTCTTGTGGTGAAAACATCGTACAAGGCTTCGGTCAAAATTCCTCAACTAAAAAGGCATCTTGGACAGTAGAAAAATTTGGATGCAAACCTTCTCCAATCAAGGATATTGAGGGAGGGGATTTATCTCGTAATATACAAATTATGAAACTCCTTTTAAATGGAAGCGCTCCTACCGGATTAACCGATTCCATCCAAATGAACGCTTCATTAGCGTTCCTTACTGTCGGTCGAACTAAAAATTTAGAGGAAGGAATGGAACTTGCTAAAAAGTTATTGAGCGACGGGACTGTAAAAGCATGGCTAAATAAGGTCACCACTTTTTTTAAATAATTATTTTAATGAAATACTTTGGAACAGACGGAATTCGCTCAACTTTTGGTAAATCATTTCTCAACGAAGATTTCTCATTTGCATTAGGGCAAGCCTTGGGCCAGTTCATGTTAGAAAATAAAAGTCATGGAAAAAAAGTACTCATTGGAAGAGACACGCGCCCTTCCGGTAAAGTTCTACTCGAATCTTTTAATCAAGGATTAAGAGAGAAAGGTTTTTATGGTATTTCTGCTGGTATTTTGCCCACTCCTGCACTCGCGTTTGGAGTAGTAGATAAGAAGATGTCAATGGGCGTTATGATAACGGCATCTCACAACCCTGCTCAAGATAATGGATTTAAATTTTTCTCACCTCTTGGTAAAAAACTTACTGATTCTGAAGAGGAAAGTATAGAGAAAAGAATCATCATTAAAAAAAGAATATTAAAAACTTATGAAATTAAATCACTTGAAATTCTAGATTCCTACATAGATTACATTTCTACATTGTTTCCCGATAATTTCCTCAAAGAAAAGAGGATCGTTGTCGATTTATCAAACGGAGCAACGCAGTTCTCAACCCCAATTGTACTTAAAAATTTGGGTGCGGAAGTACACACACTTAATTCTGGTTCCGGGGCAATTAATGATGGTGTAGGATCAGAATACCCGGAAATTATGTCTCAAAAGGTTAAAGATTTAAATGCCGATTTTGGATTTGCTCATGACGGAGATGGGGATCGGGTTATTTTCTGTAATTCTACAGGTAAAGTAATTCCAGGTGATAAAATTCTGGGATTACTTGCAATTCATGAAGATAAACAAGACCGTCTTCCCAATAAGGGCTTTGTAGCCACTATTCATAGCAACTCTGGACTTGATGCAAGTTTGAAGAAAAGAGGAATCAATCTATTTCGTGCAGATGTAGGTGATCGTAAAGTAGCTGAAATGATGAAAAAAGAATGCCTTTATTTGGGAGGAGAATCATCAGGTCATATTGTCGCTAGCAAATACCTTCCAACCGGAGACGGTTTACTAACAGCTTTACTTGTTACTCGTGCATGTTATGAGTCGAAAAAAAGTATGCACTCCCTGAGTGAACAAATTATACTTTGGCCAAGTCTTGAAGGATCGTTTCCAGTTAAAGAAAAAATCCCAATTAAAGAATGTGTAGAAGTAAATTCAATATTCCAAAAAGTTAAGAATGCTCTCGGCAAAAAAGGTAGAATTTTGTTAAGATATTCGGGTACGGAACCAAAAATAAGACTGCTTGTTGAAGCCTACACTATCGATAAAGCTAAAGAAGCTTATAAAGCTGTAGCTAAAATCATTGAAAAAACATTGTAAAATTTGGTCTATTAAATAAATTAATTTGATTCTCCCGTTTATTACATACATCAAAACTTACCAATAATGATTCAGGAGATCCCAATTTCCCAATTAGACCCGAGACAAGTCAAACAACTTTTGGCAGCAGAAGCTGCTACACAAACTAATTTGGCCTACACATTAGAAATTTATGGATCCATACTAAAACAATCTCAAGGTTGTATTGAGTTGAGAAAAAAACTTCGTGCCCTTCAAATAAAAAGTACACAGGGTTCAACAAAAGGACTAAATAATCTATTGGGTAAAGTAACCTCAGTTCCATTCATGTTTGGAGGAAAAAGTGATAAGGATCCAGAGGGCACAATTGTTAAAGCAGAAGCCCTTATTGAAAAAAACCCAGGAAATGTTGTCGCTCATGAAATGCTTGCTGACGCGGCAACTCTTCTTGAGATGAAAGAGACAGTGGTTTTTGCCTATGAAACCATTCGTAAAATTCACCCTACAAATGTTAAAAACCTCAAAGAACTTGGAAATGCCTACTTAGAATTCGGTAACACTGAAAAGGCAATTGAAACTGGTAACGCAATTTTAAAAATCCAACCGACCGATGGAGATGCTGTTGATTTAATGAAAAGAGCTTCAGTAGCAGTTGCCATGAACAAGGGGAAATGGGAAGAATCGGAAGATTTCAGAACTCAACTTAAGGATGAATCTGAAGCTCAAGCACTTGAGCAACAGGCAAAAGCAGTTACGGATTCAAAAGGCTTAGAAGAATTAATAAGGCAGACTTACGCAAAAGTTGAACAAGAGCCTGGTATATTAAATAATTACCTGCAGTTAAGTGAATACTACCATCGATATGGAGACTTAGAGAATTCCATTGCATGGATTCAAGAAGCAAGAAAACAACAATCTGGACAAGGAGATGTGTCGCTAGAAGAAAAAGAAAGACTTTTAACCCTTGAATATTTTGATAATTCGATCAACGAATGGGAAAGTGCTCATAATTCTAACCCCAATGATTTAGAAACAAAAAAATCATTAGAAAACGCAATTTCTCAAAAAAAGCTTTATGAAAAAAGTCAATTAGAGTCACTTGTCCAAAGATATCCAAATGACTACAAATACAGATACGAACTTGGTGTAAACCTTTTTGAGAATGAAGACTATGATAACTGCCTCTCCCATTTTCAACTCGCGCAAAGAAATGCAAAAGTTCGATTGGACTCCATTTTATTCTTAGGAAGAGCCTACAGTCGGAAAAACTTCCACGATCTTGCGATTGAGCAATTTTCTCTTCTCAAAAATGAAATTCCTGTAATGGATGAGAGAAAAAAAGATGCGATCTATGAGTTAGGTTGTTGTCTTGAATCAATGGGAGAAGAAGGGAAAGCTATTGAGGAATTCAAAGTAGTTTATTCGGCTGATATTTCATTTCGAGATGTTGCGGATAAGATCAATGCTTTTTACTCAAAAAATGCATAAAATTTCTTAAGGTCTGGCGGAGAGGGAGGGATTCGAACCCCCGGTACCTTGCGGCACACCCGATTTCGAGTCGGGCACATTCGACCACTCTGCCACCTC
>Ga0206682_10003360_pt1 | contig 13681 bp, 7 predicted proteins | sample M240m12015metaG_FD_155444 | JGI IMG/M metagenome (GOLD analysis project Ga0206682, IMG submission 155444) | Ammonia-oxidizing marine archaeal communities from Monterey Bay, California, United States - M2 40m 12015 | ecosystem: Environmental > Aquatic > Marine > Intertidal zone | place: USA... | reverse complement strand
GGCGTCTGCCAGCAGAGCGACCCCACCACCAAGATGGTCGCCAAAGAAAACGCGGATCCGAGCCCAAACCCGCCAAACGCCCTATCCGGCTCGCCCCCCTTCATCGCCCGCTCCCCCCGCTTCCTCGCCACCGGCAGCACCAACTTGACCGCCGCAGCCGCTAACATCGACCCCGCGAACGCCTCGAACCCCGCACTGACGAAAGGGTCCAGGAACGCCACGCCGCTGCCGCCGGTACCGTCCTGAACGTCACCGAAGAAAGCGGCCGCGAACATCGCGACGGGCTCGAGCGCCGCCGCGGCGAACACCGACCACGCCACCGACCACCTTCCTTGGCCCGACGCGGCCGCGGCGCACGCCGCGCTCATCGCGCGTGGTGCCCCGCGGATGGCCGCTGGGAGCGCCACGTGGCCACCCAGCGCCGACGTGGCAGCCGCCAGCGCCTGGCCCTCGGCGGCGGCGAATACGGCGAGCGCGACGATGAGCACGCCGGCGGCGGCGCGAACCGTGTCGTCTGAACCCGGGTCTGAACCGAGCCCGTGGCCGTGGCCGTTACCGTTGAGCACGCGAAGGTCCTCGTCGCGGTGCCCGTCGGCGTCGTCTATGGCGGTGGAGTTGGACTCCGGTCCTTCGGCCCACCCGTTTTGCCTTTCCCGCCGTTTCCTATCCTCTCTCCCCCGTCGTCCGCCCGATCGCTTACCCTGGACGGCGATGAACTTGTCAGCCGCGAGGGCGTACGCGAGGTACCCGAGTACCGCGCCGACGATCGCGGGCATCCACGGAGCCTGCCCCTGGCGGCACCTGCGAACCACCCCCGCGAGTCGACCGGTGGCTGACATGGCGGCGGAACCCGCGGCCACCGCCATGAGCTCGGCGACGTCCAGCACCGACGAATCCCTCCCGTTGTCCAGCAGCCCGCCGTTCAAGTTATTCCCGCCCGCTCCACCGCGGCCGTACCGCCGTCGGTGACGGGGCGTGAACGCGCCGGGGCTGAAGATTTTCGGCAGGAGAAACGCGGCGAGGAGGACGACTACGGGCACAGCCATGCACGCGAGCGCCGCGCCGAACAGCGCATCCGCGTTGGACCCGGCGGCGGCCACGGCGTCGATGGACACCGCCGGTAACGGGCTCGGGCTCGCGTCCACCAACCCGGGCGACGGGACCACAGTGTCCACAACCCCGGTGTTAACGACCGCGGGGTCGGGTAGGAGCGTAGCGGCCACGTTGGTGGGGTCGAGCGCCACGTCCGGCTCGTTGGCTGGCGCGATGGGCTTGAACGGCGAGTTGAAGCTCCCGTCATCGTTCTCCAGGTAGGACATGAACATCCTGAAGCCCTCCAGGGAGGCGGCCGCGACGGTCGCCCAGGTGGCCACCTCGCCGCCCCCCGCGTGCTCCAATGCGTCTGGCAACAACTCCGCGAGGGTGATCCACACCATGCACCCGGCGGCGAAGCCCATCGCGAAAGGGAGGAGCGCCTGGAAGGTCTCCACGAAGATGAAGGCGGGGACGGCGACGAGGGGCTGGGGCATGGACGTCAGCACGGACCACGCCGCACACTTCCACGCGGGCACGCCCCTCGCCGCGAGCACCGTCGCCACCGCCATGCCCTCCGGGATGTTGTGGACGCCTATGGCCAGGGTGATGAGCTGACCCTGCGCCCATCCTTTGGCGCCGCTGAACGATACGCCGACCCCGGACCCCTCGCCCAGCGCGTGTGCGGCCATGATTCCGACCATGAGTAAGGTTTTGCGAGCGTCCGCGCCGCGGAGCATCTCGAACTTGACATCCTCGTAGCGGTGCAGCCGACCTTGCATGAACGAGATGAACGCCGCCCCCGCGCACACCCCGCACACGACGTAGAATCCGCCGTAGGGTTCACCCTCATGGATCATGTCGAAGCTCGCGGCAAGCATGACCCCGCAGGCCACCGCGTTGCCCAGCGACGCGATCCGCGGCGAGAGGCGACCGACGAAGAAGAACGGGATCGCCCCGATGCCGCTCATGGCTGCCATGATCGTGGTGAGCAGGAAGACAGCACCCACGCTCACCCCGGCGCCATCCGGGGGCGCCATCTCCGCCATGACTCGTCTACGACACCGCGCAGACCGCCCGAGCCGACTTTCTCCCCAAAAGTCGCCGCCGCCTACCGCGACCTCTGCGGGTTCGATGTGACGCGGAACCTGGCTTTGCCCGCGGCCTCAATCTGTCGAAAAGTGCATTTTTCACCGCGCGTGACCGCGTGCGGGTGTGGGGTTGACAGATCCGGATCCGGTGGTCTGTAGAGCCATGGGTTCGTCCCCGGACTACAGCCATACCCTGGCCGTGAGGTACGCGGAGTGCGATCAGCAAGGAGTGGTGTTCAACGCCCACTACCAGGCCTTGTGCGACTGCGTCATGGACCAGTGGTTGCGAGACCGGATGGGCACCGCCTGGTGCCGGCGGGTGGTCATCGAGGGAGGCGGCTTCACCATGGTGGTGGCGAGCGAGTTCAAGTACATCTCGCCCGCGAAGTTCCTCGACGACCTCACAATCTCGGGCGAGATCACACGGTGGGGAACCACGAGCTTCGAGGTGCTCTACGTGGGCGAGGTGGACCGCCGAAGAGTGTTTGAGGGAAAGCTCACGTATGTGGCGGTGGACGCGGACGGGCGGCCGACGCCCGTGCCGGAGGAGTTTAAGCGGCAGATGACGTCGACGCGATCTAGGCTGTGACGTTTACGTACTGTACGTCCATTAGGTTACATTAGAAGGCTTAAATGAATAGAGGCAGCGGGCTCACCCGAGCGTCATACACGCCGAGAACGCCTGGTTGCCGTACTTGATGAAGCACTCGAAGGTTATGAACGCGTCGCCCCTCCTGCTGCTGCTGGGTATGGCGCCGCCTGTATGCCCTTCCCTGTACAGGCGCCATACAGCCGGGCTCCCGCGCTGACCCTTGTTCGTCAGCATCTCCCACGCGCTATCGAGCTGTTCCCGCGGCACGTTCCTGTGCCCGCGTCGCATCTGGTTGAGATCCGCGAGGAGCTCCTCGAGTTCCTGCTCGTCGAGGACGCCGTTGTGGTCGGCGTCGTATCGTTGCCACAGCCCCCTTAAGACGTCCGGCGGGACCACCTCCGTGACCCGCGCTTGCTCCAGGAGCCACGCGCCGCTCTTGGGGCGCCACGGAGCCTCCACGTATTCCTGTGTCGACATCTCAGCCAGGCGGGACGCGGCGCGATCCCACGCAAACTCCTCGTCGCTGACCCCTTTGCTCTCGGCGGCTTCAAAGAGCGTGGCCGGGGACGTCGGCGCGCACGCCAGCAGCTTCACCTTGTGCTCGTACATGACGTCGATGAACGTGATGAACCGGCGCATCAGGTCCACGCGTTCGATGGTCATCCGAGGGACCCGGGATAGGCCCACGGTGTGAAACGTGGAGGCGACGGCGGTGTAATCCCCCGCGCCCATGGCGCTCGCGCAGAGCTCCTCGAAACGGAACAAAGCGACGCCGCCGCCCGCCCGGGGGACCTGGATCCGCCGTCCCCCCATGGCCACCTCCACCCCGATGAACTTCTCCTCGTTGGCGAGCCGACGAAGCCGCCGCTCGAGCCACGCCTCACCTTCCTCGTGCGACTCCCCCTCCAAACGAACCCGCCACGTACCTTTGAATCCGCCGCCGCCGCTCGATCCATCCCCGCCGTCCTCCCCTCCGATACCCCGCCCGGTGAGCCTGTAGTCCCTGACGCTCTCCATCGGGTGCACCACGCACCTCGCCTTGATGGCTTCGATGCACGGAACGAACTGCACGCGATTGAGCCCGTTTTTGTACAGCTCGTCGGGTTCCCGGTTGGACGTGGTCACGACGGTGACGCCCCTCTCCCACAGCTGGTCCATCAGACGGCGGATGATCATGGCGTCCGCGACGTCCGTGACCTGAAACTCGTCCAGGCACAGCACTCTGGTCTTCGCCGCGACGCGCTGCGCGTATATCGCCACGGTGTCCTCGGTGTGCCCTGCTTTCCCGAGCTTGTGGAGGGTCTGGTGCGTGTGAAGCATGAAGGAATGGAAGTGCTCGCGGCGTTTCTCTTTGCCGTCCGTGCCGGGCAGGGAGGCGTAGAAGAGGTCCATGCAGAAGGTTTTGCCGCAGCCGGGGCCCCCGAAGAGGTAGACGCCGCCGTGGGACGTGTACGCGGCCGCCTCGTCCTCCTCCCTCGCCGTGAACAGGTCGGAGAACCAGCTCCCTTCCTTCTTGGGCGCCTCGGATTTAGCCTTCGCCTTGGCGGCGCCCCCGTCCATGTCCCCGACCAGCTTGGCGTGAAGCGTATTCAGGGTCTCCAGCGCTCTGTGTTGTGCCTCGTCCCATCGCAGCACGCCCTGCTTGGACAGCCGTTCGTACGCGACCAAGGGTGAGTCACCGGCGTCGACGAGCTCGGAGAAGATGAGCGTGACCGGGCCGATGTCGTCGTCCGTCGCATCCTCCGCCGGTTGGGGGCTCGCGGCGAACGAGCGCGTGAACGCAGGGTGCAATTGGCACGATGTGTGGGTCCATCCGCGGTCATCTCGACATGTCGCGGGCCCCGTGCGCGTCCGCCCCGGACGCAATTGGCACCGGTCGTGGCCGATCCGCGTCGACCAACGACCCCCTTCGTTCCAGTCCCTGATCGCACCCGAGGGCACGGCCGCCGAGGAGGACGAGGTGGAGGCGGCCGCCGAGGAGGATGTGCGCGCGAGCGCATGCGCGGCGCGCACGGAATTCCTCGTCGCTCGCCACCCCATGCCGCCCCGGCGAGTGAGGAGACGAAGGGTTAACACTTTTAGGGAAATGGTTCGAGATCCAAGGATCGAACCTCGTATTTCAGTATCATCCCTGACTGTTTGCTCACTGTGTAATATTAGTCTATATCGTTAACTTAAAACTGTTCCCATGAGTATACATCTAGACGAATGATTTCCAGTCTGTGGCGGAATATCGGTGGCGGTTACTTTTCTCGGACGAAGTGGCGCGGCCTGCGCAGCACTCGACGACGCGCCCTCGACCACACACCGAGATGTTCAAGCGCGACGACCCCGAGACCGAGAGGCTCTTGGCCTCCAACCCGCGCCAGAAGCTCACGGTGCACCGCGGCCAGCTGTACTTCAACGATCCCCGCGTCGCCCAGGGCGCGGCCCCCGCGTCCTCATCGGGCCAATCGCAGTCGGCGCGCATCGCCGAGAAGTACGGCGCGCGGCGCTACTTCGGAGGCGGATTCAGCGACAACACCCTCGTGGACCTCAACCAGAGCTCCAGCGAGGGCGACGTCACCTCCGGGACCGAGTACAGCGACTACGACTACGTCACCGACGAGCGCGCGCACGCCATGGAACGCGGGATGCGGGGCGCGTCCGTCCCCGCGGGCATCCAGACACGCACCGCCGCATCCAACAGGGGGCGCGGACGCGCATCCGGATCGTCCTGGTCAAACACCATGAGCGCGTCCACCGCGATGATCGCGCTCGTCGTCTGCGCCCTCCTCGTCGCACTCGGACTCGTCGCCACCGGCGCGGTGTCCACCGACGCCGTCTCGCAGATGTTCTCCGTCGAACGCGAAGCGGTCAGCCCGCACCCAGACGTCTCAGACGCCGACCACAACACCCACTACTCTTCCAAAACCCACCGCGTCAGCCACAAACAGCAGAATGACGACTACGACGATGCAGAAGAGACGGAGGAGGCGAAGGTGCATCCCGTCGAGGTGGGCTCCGACGCCGACGCCATCGGACCGAGAGCCGCCGCGAAGATGGCGGAGGAGGCGGCTAAGAAGCGCGCGGCGGCGCGAGCCAGGGCGTCCGCGAAGCTCGGGACGGACGACGACGTTCAGAAGGGCGCGTCTGAACGTTCTTTTTCGAAGCGCCGGGGGGTGAAGCTGGGCGACGCGGTTCAGTCGGGAAAGGAGGAGCCGAAGGCGGCTGACGGCGCCGCGACGGAGAGGAAGAGTCGCGGTCACGTGAAGTCCCGCGAGGGTGGCGCGAAGCTGGGTGACTTTCAGGCGGCGGAGGAGGCGGCGGCTCGCATGAGAGATAAGGGGTTCACGAGCCCCGATGAACCCACACGCGAGGAGCCCGCCGCGGAGACCGAGGAAGAGTCTCGGCGTAGAATGTAAATACATACTCAGCCAAACGCGTGATGAAATTCGTGACGCGCTATGCTACTAAGGTGCCGAGAGGTCAGCAAGCAGCAACCCTCCCCAGACCCCCGCGATGACCGCGCACGTTCCCAGGGTCGCCACAACGCCGCGCGCCGCCGCCCTCATCCGCCGTGCTCCCCGCCTCGCATCCGCGACGATTCCCGCGATGGACGCCGCCACATTGACGACTCCGAGGGCGATGTACACCCGAGCCGTGTTCCACTGCGACGGCAGGAAGCACAGCGACACATTCGCCGCCGCCTCGCCGTGTATACCGCCCGTTCCCGCCGGGCACGTGTGCCCCAGATCCAACCCCGCACTCGGAACCCCGCACTCCCGCTCGCTCACGAAACTCACCATCGCGAAAGTAGGCCTGGGGTTACCCATGAGGAACGAAAACGACCCGATCGTGTACTCCGTCGCTGACCTACGTACCCCGGGTGTACCGCACACGTGGCGGCCCTCCTTCGAGTCCTTCTCGAACACGTCGTGCGTGCCCACGCACTGGTCGTGGTCGTGCCCGGAGAGCACCAGCGTCGGCCTGACCGCGTCCAGGACCCGCCGCGACGTCTCCGGGCGAAGGTAATCCTGATAGAGGCACCCGAGCCCGTCGTGCCTCGGGATCTCCCGCCTTCGTCCAGCCACCGTGACGTTCATGTGCGTCTTGTCGCGAATCACAGGCGAGCCTCGCTGGTCCCCGCAGCTCCCCGGCTCGTACGACCGCTTGGACAGAGGGACGTGGGTGACCAGTACCCTCGGCCGAGGCGGCTCCCCGACGCACCGCCCCTCCACCCCGTCACCCTCCTCGACCCCATCACCCTCCTCGACCCCATCAAGGCTGTCCACGAACGCCCACGTCACCTTGGTCTCGACGGACTGGGCCCCCGGGTCCTCCGCGCCGTCCAGCGCCATGGCCCCGACCCCCACCAGATCCACGGCGCCCACTCCGCGTACAAAGTTCGTCGACCCGAAATGCTGCTCGTGTCGCGCGTGTACAGCCCCGTACCGCGCCGCGAAGCGCGAGTACCCGACGTCGTGATTGCCGTGCACCGAGAGATAGGACATGCGCCGCGATGTACCCCGGGCATCGTCGACGCCGGCGCCGTCGTCTTCGTCGCCCGACGGATCGTTCCTTGGCCATCTAAAGATGCGGTCGAACCGTCGCCGGGCTTCGTGCCACTCCGCCGGGTCCGCGATGTTCTCGCCTTGGTCGATCAGGTCCCCGAGGAAGAGCACGTGATCCGGGTCGTTCGTGAGCACGGCTTTACGGAACGCGCGGGACATGTACGCGTCCGAGATGGCTTCCACCGCCGTGAGCCCCGGGGTGCCCCGCCCCAGCTCGCGGTAGGAGAGGTGCGTGGTGAGCTGCGGGTCCGCGACGACGGCGATACGGACGGGCGGAAGATCGCCGGTGCTTCGCGCTCCGTCGCTCCCGTCGAGCGAAGGCCACTGGCAAGACGCCCCCGCGAGGCTGAACGCCAAACGCTCGCGATAGAAGATCGCGGGCGCCCAAATCAGGAGGACTAGCCATGCCTGGACACGACCCTGGACGCTGCGCGGCTTTCCACCGGGAGACGTCGCCTTTACTTTCTTCGGGGCCATCGCGTGGAACGGCGGCTAGGGCGGATCCAGGTGACGCGACGCCCCCGCGCGGGGCAGAGAGTGAACTACTTTGGCGTTGCGTTGGATTCAACCACTTTGTTTTTTGGCTTTTTTCTAAGAGTTATTTGTGTCGCCCGACCACCGGGCAGAGACTCGCGGCTTTACGTGGCGCATCGCCACCACCTTCCGAGTCCCTGCCCGGTCGTCAGGCATGTCCCCGTCCCCATCTTCTTTACGTCACCAGCCTGGGCGCGACCGCCATGGACATGAGCTCCTGGAAGAGGAGCTTGCACGCGTAGGGCAACATCACCTGCACAACCTTGGTCCGCTCGCTCGGGTTCTTGCAGCACTCAAACGTCTGGTTCTTGAGGTTGGCCACCGCGATGAGCCCGCAGGTCTCGCACACGTGGATGCGATAGGCGTCGGACTGGTCCATGAGACGCTCCTTGAGGAACGCCGCGGCGCCGTGGGAGATGATGCAATCGCGCTCCATCTCTCCGAAGCGCAAACCGCCGTCCCGCGACCTACCCTCCATCGGCTGGCGGGTCAAGATCTGCACCGGGCCGCGGCCGCGCGAGTGGATCTTATCGTCCACCATGTGCTTAAGCCTCTGGTAGTACGTGGGCCCGAGGAAGATCTTAGCCTCGAGCTTTCGTCCCGTGTGGCCGTTGTACATGACCTCGTTGCCCCTCTTCTGGTAACCGCACTGGTGGAGCATGTCGGAGATGCTCTCGACGGTGACTGGGGTGAAGGGGGTGGCGTCGCCCTCCTTGCCCATCATCGACGCAACCTTACCCATGAGACACTCGACGAGCTGCCCGATGGTCATGCGCGACGGGATGGCGTGGGGGTTGACGATGATGTCCGGCACGATACCCTCGCACGTGAACGGCATGTCCTCCTGGGTGTACGTCATGCCGATGGTACCCTTCTGCCCGTGCCTGGACGAAAACTTGTCGCCAACCTGCGGGGTTCGGCAGGATCGCACGCGGATCTTGACGAACCTCAGGCCCTGGTCGTTCGTGGTGAGTAGCACCTGGTCGATAATGCCAGTCTCGGAGTTTTTCATGCCCGTGGAGCAGTCGCGTTTGGTGAAGCGCTTGGCCGCCGCGGAGGGGTCATCCTCGGGGAGCGGGCTCGTCTTTCCGATGATGATATCCTCGCCGCTGACCCGGGTTCCCGGGCAGATCAGACCGTCGTCGTCGAGTTTATCGTACGTCCCGTGGCGCATGCCGAGCGTGGTATCCCTGCTGGGCCTCTCCAGCTCCTCCTTGGTGAGCGAACCCTGCTTCTTCTCCTCATCCTTGAAGGACCGGTAAAAAATCGAGCGGAAGAGTCCGCGGTCGATGGACGACTGGTTCATAATCACGCTATCCTCCTGGTTGTAACCCGTGTAGCACATGATACCGACGATGACGTTGACACCCGCGGGTAACTCGCGGAAGTGAAGGTGCTCCATCGCTCGGGTGGTCACCAGCGGCTTCTGCGGGTAGAAGAGGACGTACGCCAGCGTGTCCATGCGAATCTGAAAGTTTGTCACGTACATGCCCATCGCCTGCTTACCCATCGCGCTCTGGTAGGTGTTACGCGGGGACTGGTTGTGGTCCGGGAACGGGATGATCGAGGCGCAGATGCCGAGGATCATGGAAGGGTGGATCTCGCAGTGGGTGTACATGTGCCGAACTCCGCCCGCCGTCGAGTTCATTCGCTGGCCGACGAGTTCGTCGATGGTCATGGCAATCATCGTCGTCTCCTCCTCCTCGGTGTCCACGTACTCGATGCACCCGGTCGCCACCAAGTCGTTCCAGGTGTAGCCCGTGATGTCCTTCTCGTACAGCATCTGGATATCCTTCTTCTTGATCACCAGGTGGTTATCCTCCACGATGAATAGCGGCCTGATGCACCTTCCGTAATCCGTGTACAGACGAAGCTCCCGGAGCGCGATGTCGTGAACGACGCCAACCTCGATGGTGATGTCGAGCTTGCGCCTGAGGGACCGGAGGGTCCGCACCAGGTCCGCCGGGTCCCTGTGCACGCCGACCCACACGCCGTTGACGAAAATCTTCGTCGCGTTGACGATGACGCTCGGCGAGATCTCCTCCAGGTTTTCCATCACCCACTCCTCCAAAAACTCGAGCAGCGGCGCGCTGGGCGAGCCGACGGAGACGAGGCACATGAGCGAGAGGTTCTTGACGAGCCCGACCGCCTGCCCTTCGGGTGTCTCCGCGGGGCACACCATACCCCAGTGGCTGTTGTGCAGCTGCCTCGGCTTGGCGAGCTTGCCCTCGCGGCCGATGGGCGAGTTGAGCCTTCGAAGGTGGCTCAGCGTGGACGAAAACGAGAGTCGATTGAGCACCTGCGAGACGCCCGCGCGGATATCCGCCGCACCCTGCGCGCCCCAGTTGCCCGTCGCGAGCGAGTACTTCAGGCCCGAGGTGATGGTCTTGGCCTTGACCGCCAGTGTGAGCTGGATGTCCTTGCCGGAGTCGATGCACCTCTGGCTGTACAGCCTGACGTCCTTGGTCACCTTGCGGAAGAGCTGGCGGAAGAGCATGGCGATGAGGGGACCGGAGAGGTCCATCCGTTTGTTGCCGAAGTGATCGCGGTCGTCCTCCTTCTTGCGACCGAGCGCGCACAGCAGCAGCCTGTGCACGATGTAACCCAAAAAGTACGCCTTCTTCGTCTCGCAGTCCTCGTTGACGCCGACGTGGGGGAGGAGCTCCTTCTGGAGAATCTCCTTGGCGTACTGGATGCGCTTGGGCCTGGTCACCCCCACCGCGCTACCACGCTTGCCGATGAAGTCCAGCGCCACCTCCTGCGACTGAATCACCTGAGCCTCCTCGATGGAGTTGCGGAGCAGCTGCATCATCTCGTGATCCTCGAAATCGTACACGAGGTGCTCCAAGATGTCCTTGTCCGCGACGAACCCGAGCGCCCTGAACACCACGAAGAGGGGAATCTCTGCTCGGATGTAAGGGATGGTGACGCTGATGACACCCGGCTCGTCCTTGGTGCCCGGCGCGTGGCAGAGCCGTGCCATGCACGAGCTCGCCGCCCTCGCGCCGCTCTCCGGGGAGGATCTGCACTCGGCGACCCACATGTACTTGGACGGTTGCCTCTTCTCAAAGACGTAGACGTGGTTGGTGCTCATCTTCTCCTGCGCGATGAGCACCTTCTCGGAGCCGTTGATGATGAAGTAGCCGCCCTCATCGTACGGGCACTCGCCGAGCTCGGTGAGCTCCTTGTCCGTATGGTCGTGGAGGGAGCAGTACTGCGACCGGAGCATGATGGGCACCTTGCCGAAGAACACCTTGGGGTACTCCTCCGTCACGATCTGCTCCGTCTCGATATCCTTGCCAGTCACCGGGTCCTTCTCGCCCGTGAACGTGGTGGTGATGATCGACTTCGCCATGTCGATGTACAGCGGCGCGGAGTACGTCAGGTTGCGAAGCCTCCCCTCCTTGGGAAAGAGCGTTGAGGTCATGCCGTCCGCCTCGGTCACCATGGGCTTGGACAGGTAAATCTGCCGAAACTCAACCTTGTACTTCTTCTTCTCCTTCATCTCCGCCTCTTCTCCCGGCATGTGCTGCTGCTCCGGCTCGATCGTGAAGTCGGACATCTCGTCTGTTGGAGAGATTGGGGCGGGGGGGAGCGGTCAGACGGTCGCGATCGCGCGAATTGCCTTAAAAAAACCCTAAGAATTGGGCGCGAGGGGAGGGTGTGCACGCACCGACGATCTCCTGCATTGTGTGCTGGATGAACTCGTTGAACGAGTCGAGCTGCTGGCGCGCCAGGCCCTTCTCCTCGAAGAACGAGGAGATGACGGTCCACGCATCCTCCTGACCGATCTCCTCCTCCTCGTCCTCCTTCACCTCCACGTTGTCGAGCTCCATACCGTCGGCCATACTGCCCTGCTGGATTCCTCCCGCGGTGGCGCCTGGCCAACGTCGACGGTGCTGTGTCGAGCGCCGGACGTTTCCGAACCGATGCGAATCGACGCCGAGGCTTACCGAAACTGGCTTGCCGGTGGCTTGGACTTTTCGTGAACCCCGCGAGGCGTGGAACACGAGAGTGGCGCCGGGCGCTTAGCGATCATCCTTGAAGATCAGAAAAAACGGAACATTCGAGCCGTGAAATACGTGCAATGCATGTCTGTATACCCATACGAATGCGAATTTGCATATCTGGTATTTTCGTATCTCTGACTATCAGCGATATGACATTGGAATTCGGCGGGAAACGCCCGGTGAGTGACGTCGATTTGTCCCCGATTGTTTGCCATCTTGTCCCATACCTCCCCGCGAGTGGATGAACCCGGCGCTTCTTCGCAAGCCTGCCATCCGAGCCACCATGCCCGCTGCGAGGCGCACCACCCGAGGGGTCGCCGCGGCCGCCGCCACGGAGACCCCGACCGCCAAGCGCGCGAAAACCTCCGTCAAGATCAAGACGGAGCCCGGCATCGATGGCGTCAACGACGACGCATCTGCAGCGTGGGTGACGGTCAAGGCTGAGAAGACCGACCCGGCCTCCCCGACCGTCCGGCTCCCGCCGCAGTCCAATAAAGGTACCCCCAAGACCCCGAAGACCGAGTCCAAGGCGCTCGTCGTCGCGAACGCCGGCGAGGGCACCGTCGGCAGCCCCTTCCCCAACCTCGCGAGGCCCACGGAGATGGAGTGCTGGGCCGCGAGGGACGCCCTGGCGCAGCTCCACAGCGCCTTCTTCCAGCAGTTCGAGACGCAGCAGGCGGCCGGCGGCGACGCGATCGGCCCGGGATCCCTCCCGGCGCTCCCCGCGCCACGCACCCCCGACGGCGAGGCCCCTTTGGTGCCGAGGAAGACCGTGCTGGACTCCCTCGTCGGCACGATCCTCTCGCAGAACACCACCGACACCAACTCGCACCGCGCGTTCGCCATCCTCAAGCACCGGTTCCCCACGTGGGACGCCGTCCGAACGGCAAAGCCGACGAAGGTCGAGGACGCCATCCGGTGCGGCGGACTGGCCGAGATCAAGGTGAGTCGCATCCAGGTCATTCTGAACACCCTGGTGGAGGAGCGCGGCGAGTGCTCGATGGAGTACCTCCGCGACATGCCCGACGACGAGGTCAAGGCTGAGCTCTCGCGGTTCAAGGGTGTTGGGCCCAAGACGGTGTCCTGCGTCCTCATGTTCTGCCTGAAGCGCGCGGACTTCCCGGTGGACACGCACGTGTGGAAGATCGCGAAGGACCTCGGGTGGATTCCCAAAGGGGCCGGCCGCGAGGAGGCTTACGAGCACCTCAACCGCCGGGTCCCTGACGACTGCAAGTTCGACCTCCACGTCCTTCTCGTGGAGCACGGCAAAGTGTACAGGAACGACGTCAAGTGGCTGCGCGGGGCGGTCAAGGGGCAGCTGGAGACGGGGGATCTGAAGTGGATTCAGGATGCGCAGGGCGAGATGAAGCAACTCGCGGATACCCACTTCGTCGCCAAATCCAGCGCCGGGGGCGTCTGCGGGTGAACGCCGAACTATTCTGTTATTCTTTGATTGATCATCTCTCTGTACTTTCACGCGTGCTGGTCGTCGTAGTCTCTCCCGCTGCCCCACTTCCACGCCTCGACCTTCCGCCGCAGCATGAACTTTTGCCGCTTGTCCAACACGGCGAAATCCCAGGCGAAATCCGCCTCCGCCCCCGCCGCCTCCCCGTTCCTGGCCTTCTCGATGAGCTCCCGGCTGGGCGCGGTACCCATGAGCGCCTTACACAAGGGCGCGGCGACGGGGGACTCCGACATCCCCGCGGCGACGTCGTACGCTCCCAACGCGATGAAGTGCCGGAGCCAATCGAGAATCGGGCCGGGACCCGCCTGGATCAGAATCTGCGGCACGAACATCGGCTCCCTCGTCGTCATCGTCACCAAAGTCTTACCGAGGGACCCGAACTTCACCACGTCCTGCAAGAACGG
>Ga0206682_10003358_pt1 | contig 13682 bp, 11 predicted proteins | sample M240m12015metaG_FD_155444 | JGI IMG/M metagenome (GOLD analysis project Ga0206682, IMG submission 155444) | Ammonia-oxidizing marine archaeal communities from Monterey Bay, California, United States - M2 40m 12015 | ecosystem: Environmental > Aquatic > Marine > Intertidal zone | place: USA... | reverse complement strand
ACTATAAAATTAATGTTTTTTTCCATAAAATGTAATATTAATACTATATGCGCTTGTAGCTCAACTGGATAGAGCGCCTGACTTCGGATCAGGAGGTTCTGGGTTCGACTCCTAGCAGGCGCGCCAACTTATTCGCCAATATTTATTAAAGTTCCTTTCTCTCTAGCTTTATCAAAAGAATAATAAAATACTGATACTGCCGCAATTAGATATGCAGCGTTCAAATAAAGAGCTTGTATAATATTTTTATAATCTACAGATTGATTAACTAAAATATTTCGTGTTTCCTCAAAAATATAAACTAATGGAAGAGCATAAGCTATTGATTGAAAAATTTCTGGTAAAGTTTCAACTGGGTAATATATACACCCAAATGGTGCTAGTAAGAACATAGTAGACCATGCAATATTTTCAAAAGATGGACCAAATCTCAACAATCCTGCAGAAACAAATAAACCTAGGGTAATTCCAAAAATATATAAACTTAAAAAAAGAAACGCTAGAGGTAAGCCTAAATCTAATAAAGAAATTCCAAACAAAGGGGAGGTCAATAGTATTGCTGGAACCAAACCGATCAAAGCTCTAATTAAAGCAGTAAAAACTAGTGATACAATAATTTCACTAATTTTCATTGGAGCAATAAATAAGTTAGTAAAATTTCTACTCCATATTTCCTCTAAAAATAGCATATTGAAACCAATGCTAGTTCTAAACAAAAAATCATATAAAATTGCACAAGAGAGAATTACTCCAACAGCACCATTATAGTAGGTGCTATGATCTGCAAAAAAGTTTGAAATAAAACCCCATAGTGTGATTTGAATAGATGGCCAATAAATTAAGTCTAAAATTCTTGGAAATGATCTTGTTATTAAATAAAAGTGTCTTAAAAAAAGACCATAAATTCTAGTTAAATTCATTTTTATTTCTTGCTAGTTCTAAAAAAACTTCTTCTAAATTTTTTCTTCCATGTTTTGCAATTAAATTGTCTGGGGTACCACTATCTACTATTGTCCCACCTTTCATCATTAAAATAGAGTTACATAGCCTCTTAACTTCGTCCATATTATGTGAAGCAAGTAATACTGATATTTTTTTTTCTTTTTTATAATTTTCTAAAAAGGTTCTAACAAAATCACCTGTTTCAGGATCCAAAGACGCAGTAGGTTCATCAAGTAAAAGCACAGAAGGATTATTAATCAATGCTTTTGCTAAACTTACTCTATTTTTTTGCCCAGAAGAAAGTTCTCCTGTAATATTGTCTAATAGTTTATTTAATCGTAATTTATTTGATAAATAGTCAATTTGTTCATTAAGGTTATTTACATTATATAATTTTCCATAGACTACCAAATTTTGCCTAACTGTAAGTTTTTTTGGCAACTCTATATATGGAGAAATAAAATTCATTTTATGAAGAAGAGAAATTTTATTTTTCTCAATGTCCATTCCATTAATTAAGACCTTGCCACTGGTCGGCTTTAATAGGCCGAGCATCATACCAATTGTAGTTGTTTTTCCACACCCATTTGGCCCTAGTAAGCCAACTATTTCATTTTCATTAATTTTAAAGTTAATATTATTTACAGCTTGTTTTGACTTATAACTTTTTGATAAATTAATAACTTCAATTGAATTCGTCATTTAATATTTTGAGGCTCTGCTTAATCTATCATTTATTGTTTTACCAATACCTTTATTTTGAATTTTTTCCACTGCAATCTTTTTATAACCATCCTTTTTAATTTTTCTTAATATTGAGTATAGATTTTTAGCAGATTGCTGAAGATTATTATTTTTACTTAAATAGTAGTAGTTTTTAAATGTAGTGTTTCTTTTTTTTATTAATACGAAAGCTTCATTTTTTTTTGGTTTTTTAGCATTTATTCTTAGTGGAATACCTGGGGAGTAATGTAAAGGAAATTGTCCAGGTGCAATTTTCTTTTTTGAATTAGTTTTAATTAAAACTTTTTTTTTTAATATATTTTCTATTTTTGAAATATCCAATCCTCCAAATCTAAGTATTGTTGGTTTACTTAAAAGATTGATAATTGTAGACTCCACACCAATTTGGCATCTACCTCCATCTAACACATACTTAATTTTTAATCCAAACTCCTCAATAACGTCAGATGCTTTAACAGAGCTTAATCTGGTTGATATATTTGCACTTGGTGCAGCTAATGGATAATCTAAAACTTTAAGTAGTTTTCTAAATAAAGGATGTTTAGGAAAACGAACAGCAAGGCTTGTTTGTTTATTAGTTACAAATTTAGAAATTTTACTGTCTTTTTTTAACTTCAGAATAAATGTAATCGGTCCAGGAGAGAAGTGATTATAAAGCTTAATAAAATTATCATCAATATGACAATCATCCTTAAGCTTACTAACATCCAAATAATGAACAATTAAAGGGTTGTTCTTAGGTCTTTTTTTTAAATTAAATATCTTTTTTACAGACATGTTTGAATAAGCGTTTCCAGCTAATCCATAGACAGTTTCAGTTGGCACAGCTACACAATGATTTTTATCTAAATAATCTTTAGCTTTTTTGATATTTGATTGAATAGATTTCATGTATTAATAATTATTATTATATGAAAGATAAAAATTTACTACCTGATAATAATACAAGTACACTTGAGGAGCTAACAGATCAGGCAAATCGAATAATAGAATCTTTAGAAAATGAAAAAGATCTAAATAATTCAGTAGAAAGCTATCAACAATTATTAAAGCTAAACAATATTATTGAAAAAAAATTTCATAAAAATTTTAGATCTATTGGTGAAGAAACAAATAAAAAAGTTAAAGAAATCATTAAAAAAAAATGAAAACTGAACTTGATAGGATTGCAAAAGATACAAACCTTTTTCTGAAGAAATTTCTTAATCAACAGAATAATTCTAAATTAATTCCAGCCATGAATTATGGCTTATTTCCTGGTGGAAAAAAAATTAGATCTAAAGTTTTAATTGATATTGGCTCATTACTATCAATAGATTATAAAACATTAATTGCTATCGGTGCTGCAGTAGAATGTATTCATGCTTATTCTCTTATTCATGATGATTTACCATGCATGGATAATGATAAAATCAGAAGAGGAAAACCATCTACACATATTAAGTTTGGTGAGTCCACAGCAGTACTTGCTGGAAATTCATTACTTACAATGGCATTTGAAATTTTAGCAAGTCCTACTTTAAAAATAAGTGAAAAAATTAGAATTAATCTGATTAAGAAATTATCTGAATGTTCAGGTCACTTAGGTATAGCGGGTGGTCAATATCTAGATTTAAGTTATGAAAAAAAAAAGATATCCAAAAACAAGATCATAGAAATGGAAATTAAAAAAACAGGAAAACTATTTAGTTTTTGCTGTGCTGTACCAGCAATTATTAAGAAAAAAAATACTAGAGAAATTAAATTTTTTGAAAATATGGGATCTGATATTGGTTTATTATTTCAAATAGCTGACGATTTAATTGATTTCAAAGGTAGCTCCAAAATAGCTGGAAAAAAAACAGGAAAAGATCAAAAAAAAGGCAAAGCTACACTAATAAGCTTACTAGGATATATGAATGCAATTAAATATTGTGATAGAATTATTTTAAAAATAAATAAGAATTTAAAAAAATATGGTTCAAATTCTAAAAATATAGAAGAGACATTGAATTATATTTTACATAGAGAAAAGTAATGCAAAATCATAAATTTTTAAACAATATCAATTTTCCATCTGATTTAAGAAAACTATCAGAACATGATTTGCAAAAAGTTTCTGATGAAGTTAGAGAAGAGATGATTAGCGCAGTTTCTGAAACTGGGGGACATTTAGGTGCGGGTTTAGGAGTGGTTGAGCTAACAGTTGCTCTACATTATGTTTTTGACACTCCTAATGATAAACTAATTTGGGATGTAGGACATCAATCTTATCCACATAAAATTTTAACTGGAAGAAAAAATAAGATTAGATCTTTAAGGCAAGGAAATGGATTATCAGGATTTACAAAAAGATCAGAAAGTGAGTACGATCCTTTTGGAGCTGCTCACAGTTCAACATCTATATCCTCAGCACTAGGAATTGCCGAAGCAAATAAATTAGCAAATAAATCCTCAAATGTAATTGCTGTAATTGGTGATGGTGCAATCAGTGCGGGCATGGCTTATGAGGCTATGAATAATGCAGGAGCATCAAAAACTAAAATGGTTGTTATTTTGAATGATAACGATATGTCGATTGCAAAACCAGTAGGTGCTATGAGAACTTATCTAGCAAAGTTATTTACTGGAAAAATTTATTTTAGTCTAAGAGAAACAATTAAATTGATAATATCTTCATTCTCAAAACGGTTTAGTGACAAAGCTGGAAAGGCTGAAGATTTTTTAAGATCTACAGTTACAGGAGGTACATTATTTAACTCTTTAGGTTTTTATTATGCAGGTCCAATAGATGGTCATGATCTAACAAGTCTTATTCCGATTCTTAAAAATGCAAGGGACCTGAAACATGAAGGTCCAATTATGATCCATATTAAAACACAAAAAGGAAAAGGCTATTCTTATGCTGAAAAAGCATCTGATCATTATCATGGTGTGTCAAAATTTAATGTAAAGACAGGTGAACAAGCTAAAAGTGGAAGTAATCTTCCAGCTTATACAAAAGTATTTGCTAATACCTTGGTTAAACATGCTCAAAAAGATAGTAAAATAGTTGGAATAACAGCTGCGATGCCTGGTGGAACGGGTATGGATATTTTTGGGAAGGAATTTCCAAAAAGAATGTTTGATGTAGGTATAGCTGAACAACACGCTGTAACTTTTTCAGCTGGTCTAGCAACAGAGGGTTATAAACCTTATGCTGCAATTTATTCTACTTTTTTACAAAGAGCTTATGACCAGGTTGTTCATGATGTGGCTATTCAAAGTTTACCTGTAAGATTTGCAATAGATAGAGCTGGCTTAGTTGGGGCAGATGGATCTACACATGCTGGTTCATTTGACATTACTTATTTATCAACACTACCTAATTTTATTGTTATGGCTGCAAGTGATGAAGTTGAGTTAGTAAAAATGATAAACACTTCAGTTGATATTAACGACAAACCAAGTGCAATTAGATACCCACGTGGAACAGGTGTGGGTCTTGATTTGCCTTCAATCGATGAAAAAATTGAAATTGGAAAAGGAAGAATCGTTCAAGAAGGAAACCAAGTTTGTATTTTAAGTTTGGGAACAAGACTTGAAGAATGCAAATTAGCTGCAGAAGAATTAAAAAATAAAGGTGTGTCAGTAACAATTGTTGATGCAAGATTTGCAAAACCCTTAGATCAAGAACTTATCTTAAAATGTGCTAGAGAACATGAGGTTGTGATTACTATAGAAGAGGGGTCGATTGGTGGTTTTGGCTCACATGTCAAAAACTTGCTAGCTGAAAAAGGTATATTTGATAAAGGATTAAAGTTTAGAGCAATGACATTGCCAGATACATTTATTGAACAAGATAATCCAAAAAAAATGTATGATGTAGCTGGACTGAATGCATCTCAAATTTCAAAAAAAATCTTAGATGTTTTATTCACAAGGGATTCTATTAAAGTAGTAAAAAAATAAAAATAGATCTAACTACACTGAGCTTTGTTCATTAAATAATGATCTAATAAAACACAGTTCATCATAGCTTCACCGACAGGGACTGCTCTTATACCTACACATGGATCGTGTCTTCCTTTAACTGATATAGTGGTATTTTTTCCAAATTTATTAATTGTTTTTCTTGTTGTTAAAATTGATGATGTAGGTTTTACAGCAAAGGAAGCAATAATTTCTTGACCACTTGATATGCCACCCAAGATTCCTCCAGCATTATTGGAGTTAAATTTTAACTTTTTACCCTTTTGAGAAATTTCATCTGAGTTTTGTTCTCCACTTAATTGCGCTGAGTTCATGCCAGACCCAATATTAACTCCTTTAACAGCATTGATACTCATTAAACCAGAAGCAATATCAGAGTCTAACTTTGAATATATTGGAGCACCTAATCCTGGAGGTATACCTCTTGCTCTTATTTCAATTACAGCTCCACAAGAAGATCCTGATTTTCTAACATTCAATAAATATTTTTCCCAAAGTTTAATCATTGATTTATCTGGACAAAAAAATGGATTTTTAGTTATTACTTTATCGTTCCATTGATTTACATCACATCCTAATATTCCTAGTTGGGTCACAGCCCCAATAACTTTGAACTTTTTTCCTAATTTATTATGTAAAACTAATTTAGCTATTGCTCCAGCAGCAACACGAGCTGCAGTTTCCCTTGCTGAGGATCTTCCTCCACCCCTATAATCCCTAATTCCATATTTTTTAAAATAAGTTAAATCAGCATGTCCTGGTCTAAATTTATCTTTAATGTTTCCATAATCTTTTGACCTCATATCTTTGTTGTAAATTATTAGTGATATTGGAGTTCCAGTTGTCTTTCCCTCAAACACACCAGATAAAATTTGAACTTTATCGTCTTCTTTACGCTGAGTTGTAAATTTTGATTGTCCAGGTTTTCTTTTATCTAGTTCAATTTGTATATCTTGTTCTTTAAGGCTTATGTTTGGTGGACAACCATCTACTATACAGCCTATAGCAGGACCATGGGATTCACCCCATGTTGAGAAACGAAATAGCTTTCCAAAAGTATTAAATGACATTATTTATATTGTATAGATTATTTTGTTTAAATTATGAATCAAAAAAATTCACTTGGCCTAAATAACTGTTTTTTAGATTTAGATGATCCAATTCAATTGTTTAAAGCATGGATGGATGAGGCAAATAAATCAGAACCTAATGATCCTAATGCTCTTTCTTTAGCAACTTCAGATAAAAATAATTTTCCATCAGTGAGAATGGTTTTATTAAAGGAATTTAATCAAAATGGATTTGTTTTTTATACTAATTTAAATAGTCAAAAGGGAAATGAACTTAAAGAAAATCCCAATGCCGCAATGTGTTTTCATTGGAAAAGTCTATTAAGACAAATAAGAATTAATGGCTCAGTAACTCAGGTAGAAGATAAAGTGGCTGATCAATATTATAATTCAAGAGGCTACGAAAGTAGAATTGGAGCTTGGGCATCAAAACAAAGTAAAGAGATAGAAAATAGAGAAGTACTTATAAAATCAATTAAAGAATTTAAACAAAAATATAACGATGAAAAAAATGTTCCAAGGCCTAGTCACTGGTCAGGATGGAATTTGACTCCCGCAAGTATTGAATTCTGGTTAGATGGAGACAATAGAATTCACGAAAGACTTAAATACACAATTGACGATAATGGAAATTGGATTAAGTCTTTATTAAGTCCTTAAAAATTTCTAGCTAAGCTAAATGAGGTAAGGCTTTTTAAAATAGTTTTTTCTTTTGAGTCTTTAAATACTGTAAGAGAATTTGAGGCAAGATTAATGTAATGTTGAGCTTTTTGGTAACATTTATTTATAATCTTATATTTTTTTATCAAAGCAATAATTTGATTAAAATCATTTTTATCTCTTAAATCTTTTTTAAAAAGTTCGATTAATAATTTTTTTTCATTAATGTCTATATTTTGAAATAGTAAAATAATAGGTAAAGTAATCTTGCCTTCATAAAAATCTTGACCTATTTTTTTTCCAAAAAATTTTAAATCAGAATTATAGTCAAGTGTATCATCGGCAATTTGAAAAGTTAACCCAAGATTTCTCCCATAAAACTCAAGTGCAACTTTTTCTTTATTACCCACATTTGATAAAATTGCACCAACTTTTGTTGCAGCCGCAAAAAGCTCAGCTGTTTTTGCTGAAATGATCTTTAGATAAGTTTCCTCAAGCATATCAACTTCCCCTTTATGTTGAAGTTGTAAAACTTCTCCCTGAGCAATCTTTGAAGAGGTTGATGACAATAATTTTAAAACCTCTAAGTTGCCATCTTCTACCATCATTTCAAAACATCTACTTAATAAATAGTCTCCGATTAAAACTGATGAATGATTGTCCCAAACTTTATTCAAAGTTTCTTTGCCTCTTCTTACAACACCTTCATCAATTACATCATCATGCATTAGTGTTGCGCTATGAATTAATTCAACACAAGCTGCTAAATTGATATCTCTTGAACCTTTAGAGTAGCCACATAATTTTGCTGATCCTAGAGTTAAAAGAGCACGCAATCTTTTTCCACCAGTTTGAATATGATACTCAGTCATTTTTTGAACTAATTCAACTTCACTGGCTAACTTTGATTTTATCTTTTCTTCAGTAAGAACTAACTTATCTTCGACAGAATCCTTTAGCTGAAAATATGAGTCGTTTATCTGATTTTTAAGCTGAACTACAGTTCCCATAATTAAATTAAATTAATATATTTGAGTTATATATATTACTTATCAATTGACGCACCTATTTCTTCATTTATAAGTAATTAGAATATTCAATAAATAATTCTATAAGGATAAAAAATGTTCTCTTTTTTTAAAAAGAAAAAGACTGTAGCCCATATAAAACTGAGTGGTGTTATAGGAAATGCCGGTAAATTTAAACAAGGAATAGATTTTGCTGGCCAAGAAGAAATTATAAAAAAGGCTTTTTCTCTTAAAAAAGCATCTTGTATTGCAATAACAATTAATTCACCTGGAGGATCGCCAGTTCAATCACATATGATTTACAGTTTTATTAGGCAGGAAGCTAAAAACAGTAAAAAAAAAGTAATTGTGTTTGCTGAAGATGTTGCTGCATCAGGCGGATACTTAATCTCATGTGCTGGAGATGAAATTTATGCAAATTCAAGCTCAATTATTGGCTCTATAGGAGTGATCTATTCTTCATTTGGATTTACAGAATTAATTAAAAAAATTGGTGTTGAAAGAAGAGTTCATACAGCTGGTAAAAACAAAAGCACCTTAGATCCATTTTTAGAAGAAAAAAACGAAGATATAGAAAGATTAAAAAAGATTCAGCTAGATTTACATAAAGATTTTATAGATGTGGTGGAGAAAAGTAGAGGAACTAAATTAAATAAATCTGAAGTAGAACTTTTTTCTGGAGAATTTTGGTCAGGTAGTAAAGCTAAAGATTTAGGATTGATAGATGGGCTAGGCGATGCTCATCAAATTTTAAAAGAAAAATTTGGAAATGATGTTGTTATTAAAAAATTTGAAAAAACTAAAGGGTGGTTAAGTCAAAAACTTTCTTCTTCTAATAATCAAGTTGATCAATTAGCCAACATTTTAGACGAAAGGTCAATCTGGCAAAGATATGGTTTCTAAAATAAAAAAACCAAAACAAAAATTTCAATCATTTCAAGATACAATTCTTAATCTTCAAAAATTCTGGAGTAAACATGGTTGCGTTATTCTGCAGCCTTATGATATGGAAGTTGGGGCTGGCACTTTCCATCCAGCAACTACGCTTAGATCTTTAGGTCCAAAGCATTGGAAAGCAGCTTATGTTCAGCCATCAAGAAGACCTACGGACGGAAGGTATGGAGATAATCCAAATAGGCTGCAACACTATTATCAGTTTCAAGTTTTGATTAAACCTTCGCCAAATAATATAAAAAAATTGTATCTAAATAGTTTGTCAGTCATTGGAATTGATCATAATGAACATGATATTAGATTTGTTGAAGACGATTGGGAAAGCCCGACACTTGGTGCTGCGGGTTTAGGTTGGGAAGTTTGGTGTGATGGTATGGAGATTACACAATTTACATACTTTCAACAAATGGCAGGATTTGAATGTAAACCTGTATCCGTTGAAATTACATACGGATTAGAAAGAATATGCATGTTTACCCAACAACAAAAGAATGTTTATGATCTTATATGGAATAATGAAGGGGTAAAATATCATGATATTTTTCATCAAGCAGAAAAAGAATTTTCTGCATATAATTTTGAACATGCAAATGTTGATAGTTTATTTAAAATGTTTGATATGATCGAACTTGAAGCTAAATCTCTTGTAGAAAAAAATATATCATTACCAGCGTACGACCAATGCCTGAAGGCAAGTCACATATTTAATATTTTAGATGCTAGAGGAGCAATTAGTGTTGCTCAAAGGGCCGGGTATATTGGCAGAATTAGAGATATTACTAAAGCTGCTGCAGGTATTTGGTTAAATAGTCAAAGCTAGATGTCAGAATTTTTTTTAGAATTATTTAGTGAAGAAATACCTTCAAGCCTTCAAAAGAATTTAAGAGAAGATTTATTAAATAGTTTTATCAAATCATTTAATGAAAAATCTATTTCATTTAAAAAAAGCTCATCATTTTCAACACCTAATAGACTAATCATCTTATTTGAAGGCTTACAAAAACAAATAATTTTAAAATCAGAAGAAATAAAAGGTCCAAGTGTAAAAGCTCCAGAACTAGCTTTAGAAGGTTTTATTAGATCAAATAATATTTCTAAAAAGGATCTTTTTAAAAAAGCAATAGATAAAGGAGAGTTTTATTTTTTTAAAACAAAATTGAAAAAACTCAATACTCATGATTTATTAGAAGAGTTAGTTCCATCAATATTACACAAAATTCAATGGAAAAAATCTATGAGATGGAATGATTTTAGTTTAAATTGGGGTAGACCCTTAAAATCTATTCTGGCAATTTTTGATAAAAAAAAATTATCTTTCAAATTTCATCATTTAACTTCTTCCAATTCAACATTTGTAGATAAAGAGTTTGAAGAAAAGAAAAAAATATTTTTTGATTTTAAAGATTATAATAATTTTTTTAAAAAATTGAATATTACTATCGATCATAATCAAAGAAAAAATTTTATAGAAAAAAAATTAAATGAGATTTCAAGTATTAAAAATATATTAATTGAAAACAATCCCAAGTTACTTGATGAAGTTGTTGATCTAACAGACCAACCAAATATTATATTGTGTGAATTTGATAGAAAATTTCTAAACATTCCTAAAGAAATATTAATAATTACTATGCAGCATCATCAAAAATACTTCCCAACTTTTGATAAAAAAGGAAATATAACAAATGAGTTTTTAGTTGTGACTAATAAGCGGGATATTAATGGATTAATAAAACTTGGAAACGAAAGAGTTGTAGAAGCCAGGCTAAATGACGCTGAATTTTTTTGGAATAAAGATAAATCACAAAATTTAGTCAAAAGAGTTTCAATGCTTAAATCTATGAATTATTTCAAAGGACTTGGCACTTATTTTGATAAAGTTCAAAGAATGAGAAAATTAGGTGGAATGCTTTCTGATGAATTGTTAATTAGTAAAGATAAAGTTGAATTATCTGCATCTATTTGTAAAGTTGATCTAGTTTCAGAGCTTGTTGGAGAATTTCCAGAACTTCAAGGAATTATGGGAGGTTATTTTGCAGAATCGCAGGGGTTCGAAAAAGATGTTTGTAAAGCCATCAGTGAGCAATACTTGCCTGCTGGACAAAATTCAAAAGTACCTAAAAAACCATATAGCATAGCACTGTCTCTAGCTGATAAAATTGACACATTAGTAGGTTTTTTTGGAATAAATCAAAAACCAACAAGCTCAAAAGATCCATTTGCCTTAAGAAGACTAGCCTCAGGAATAATCAAAACAATAGTTGAAAATAAAAAAGATTTTAAAATAAAAGATTTAATTAGTTATTCAGCTGGTTTGTATTTGGATCAAGGTTTTAAATTTGAAAATAAATCTCTACAAAGCGAATTAATAAATTTTTTAATGGATAGATTAAAATTTTACATGAAAGAAGAGAAAATTCGTAGTGATATTGTTCTAGCCTCTACAAGCTTTCTCAACTTAGATCAATCAGTGATTATTTTTGGTAAGGCTAAAAGTTTAAATAAGTTTATTGCTAAACCTAATGGAATAGATGTCGTTTCAAGCTTCAAGAGAGCTTCAAGTATATTGGAAAGTGAGTTAAAAGATAAAAACCTAGAATTATCAAATACAACTGACCCTGGTATTTTTAAAACTGAATTCGAGAAAAATTTATATAAAAAAATTAATGAATTAAGAAAGTACTTTCAAAATATTAATAAAGATGAGGATTTTGATCTATCCCTCAATAATTTAGCTGAGTCAAAAAAAGTAATTTTTGATTTTTTTGATAATGTCATTGTTAATGAGGACGATGTCACAATAAAAAAAAACAGATTGGAACTAATCCAAATGTTATGTAAAACATTCGATTATTATGTTAATTTTTCTTTAATCGATTCCCATCAATGAAAAAACTAATTTTAAATTTCAAATCTAAAGATAGTAAAAAAATTAAAAATCCTAAAAATTTTTTAGGAGGTAAGGGTGCTAATTTATCCGAAATGGGAAGAATGGGTTTGCCAGTTCCACCAGGATTTACGATTTCAACGAAAGTATGCGAACTTTTTTATAAAGATAAAAAAAAATTGAATAAAAATTTAGTTGCTCAAATAAAAAAAGAATTAAAGATTATTGAAAAAGATGTAGATAAAAAATTCGGAGATTTAAAAAACCCTTTACTACTTTCGGTAAGATCTGGAGCAAGAGTATCTATGCCAGGAATGATGGATACAATTTTAAACTTAGGTTTAAATGATAAGACTGTAAATGCCTTAGCTTTAAAAACTTCAAATGGTAGATTTGCTAAAGATAGTTATAGAAGATTTATCCAAATGTACGGTAACGTTGTAATGGGAGTTGAAGGATATCATTTTGAAGAACTTATTGAAAATTATAAGCTTACAAAAGGAGTTCTCTTAGATACTGATCTAGATGAAAATGATTGGGATGGTTTGATAGTTGATTTTAAAAGAACCGTTAAAGAAAAAGCTAAAAAAGATTTTCCACAAGATGTTTACCAACAATTACTTGGAGCAATAAGTGCGGTATTTTTATCTTGGGAAAGCAACAGAGCAAAAGTTTATAGAAAATTAAATCAAATCCCTGCTGAATGGGGTACAGCGGTAAATGTGCAATCAATGGTTTTTGGTAATATGGGCGAAGATTGTGCAACGGGTGTGGTGTTTACAAGAAACCCTTCAGATGGATTAAACGAAATTTATGGTGAGTATTTAATTAATGCCCAAGGCGAAGATGTTGTGGCTGGAACCAGAACACCTCAATACATAACAAAAAAAGCAAGACAACAAGCTAAAGTAAAAGCTCCATCGATGGAAGAGGTTATGCCAAATGTTTACACACAGCTTTACAAAATTTTAAAAAAATTAGAAAAGCATTATCAAGATATGCAAGATGTCGAATTTACTGTTGAAAATAAAAAATTATGGATGCTTCAAACTAGATCTGGAAAAAGAACGGCTAAATCGGCAGTAAAGATTGCAGTTGATATGGTTAAAGAAAGATTAATTTCAAAAAAAGAAGCTGTCTTAAGAATTGACCCTAATTCATTAGACACTTTGCTTCACCCAACTTTGGATGAAAAAAGCTCAATAAATGTTATTGCAAATGGTTTGCCAGCTTCCCCAGGTGCAGCAAGCGGTAAAGTTGTTTTTACATCCGAAGAAGCTGAAAGATTGGCTGGAATGATGCAAGATACAATTTTAGTTAGAGTGGAGACGTCACCAGAAGATATTCAGGGAATGCATGCAGCTAAAGGAATTTTGACAGCAAGAGGAGGTATGACAAGTCATGCAGCTGTTGTTGCAAGAGGAATGGGAAGACCTTGTGTTTCAG
>Ga0206682_10003353_pt1 | contig 13696 bp, 21 predicted proteins | sample M240m12015metaG_FD_155444 | JGI IMG/M metagenome (GOLD analysis project Ga0206682, IMG submission 155444) | Ammonia-oxidizing marine archaeal communities from Monterey Bay, California, United States - M2 40m 12015 | ecosystem: Environmental > Aquatic > Marine > Intertidal zone | place: USA... | reverse complement strand
CAAACAAAGAAACGCATGGGCGCTAAGATGGCACGTAAAGCAAAACGTACCAAACGTACAAACCCAGCAAGCAAACGTTTAAAGAACCTGAATAGGAGACGTTGATGCTTGTTGAAGAAGTAGTTGAAGGTTACAAGCAAGTTTGGGCAAGAGATAAGAAAGGCGTTAAGCGCAAGTATCGTTGCACCAGCGGACAAAAGAAAGGTCGTGTTGTTGCCAAGCCAAGCACATGCAGCACACCTGTAAAGCAAGGCAAGAGTGTAAGAGCTAAGAAGACACGTAGGCACAAGAGTGTTACACAAGCTACCAAGCGTAGTATGACTATCAAACGTCCTACAAGTAAACGTGTAACAAGGCTAAACAAGAGTGCAAATCGCAAACGTATTAGGCCACGTAAGAGGAGTCGCAAATGAGACTAGATGAATTTAGAACTGATGAAGAACAGCTAGATGAAATTATTCCTCTTATACCTGCTATCGCGGGTGGTGTAGCTCGAGCCGCAGTTGGCGGAGTTGGCAAACTAGCAGGCAAAGCAGCCGTAGGCGGTGCTAAACTTGCTGCGCTAAAGGTGTAGGTAAATTAGCCAAAGGTGCAGTTAAAGGTGCAGGAGCACTTGCACGAGGCGCAGCTAAAGCAGTGACAGGTGATGATGACGAGCCAGAAGCACCAGCTGATCCAAATGCAACAGTAGGTACACAAGCAGCATCACCTAAACCAGCAACAGCAGCAGAGCCTGTGAAAAGCACAGCACCAAATACTACAGCAAAAGCAGCACCTGTAGATGTTCCAGATGATTTCCGTACAGGTGCAACATTAGATTTACCAACCAAGTCACCAGGTGGAACTACAGCATATAGAGTCACCCGGGCACAAGGTGATGACATCGAAATAGAAGATCCAAAGGACCCTAATGGTCCTAAAATGATATACAAGAAGAAAAACTTACAAAAGGCTATGGGCAATGAAACTGAATGAGTTGATAGGAGATTTCCAAATCTTTACAACAAATGAAGAGCAAGAGTTTCTTGACAAATGGTCCAATGGTTGTTATACTGACACATTAACTGAGCGTGAACAAATACTAGTTGACGGTTTAGTTAGGAAAAGTATATTAAACAAAGTTAGATATCAAGGAAGTATTTGGGTCTCAGTAGATGAAAACTATAAACCAAGCAGTTGAAGAACTAGAAAATCTAGTACAAAATGAACTACCTCGTTATAACATTCCGTACAAACAAGGCAGGACAATACGTATTGGAAAGACAATCATACGCCGTAGCCAACGCAACGGATATATGGTAATTGATACCGACGAAAATGCAACAGTAACTACTGCATTTAGCAAGCATGGTGCAGTTGCTATTGCCAAAGCATACAGCGATGGCCGTAATATACAACAGTATGAAAAACTAGATAATGAGTTGCAAAACACTTTATCGATTCTGTGTTCTACAACAACAGTATTAGTGTAACAAAAGACGAATTTAGGAAGAATATACTAGAAGATCGCTTGGAAATTAGCGAAATGCACATTAACCATGCACTAGAATCTCTAGAAAAGTTTATTCTTACAATTCAATGATAAATAACTATAACAAACCAGGGAAGTAATATGCATATTTCAGATTTTACAAAACCAGTTACTGCAAAGTCACTAAACGAAAGTTTAGCAAAACATTACGGTAGCAAGATTAACCTTAGCAAGTTTACTATTGAGCAACTACAGGATGCTCGTAACAAACTTCGCACACAGCTATTCAACGTTGAAACTAACGAGAGCTTCGACAGCGTACAGAATTCAGCATACAACAAATCAAAAATGATGTTGGATGTACTAAACGCTGAACTTTCTGAGCGTGGCAACATTGAAGATGAATCAATCGAAGAAGGCGAAGTGCCAGCAGGATTGAAAGCATATCAAGACAAGAAAAACAAAGGCAAAGCGCCTGCTAAGAAGAAAGCAAAAGGCGATGGCAAGATGCCAATGGATGACAATGGCACACCAGACGATAAGTCAGATGATAAGCCAGCCTTCTTAAAGAAGAAAAACGAATCCGTTGTTCGTGAAGGTGCAGAGGATCATGCAGAGCTTGTTATGGCAGCAAAAGATATGGTTGACCGTCTTACTGGTTGGATGGAAGACACAGCTGAAATGCAAACTGAATCAATGCTAGAACTAGCAGATGCTATCCGTGACGAACTAGGCGCAGAGCAAGCTGAAGGCTTTACAAACACAATCAAGCCAGCACTAGACAGCTTGTATAGTGCAATGGAAGGCGCTCGTGTTTCACTAACAGACGGCGTTGGCCTTATCACAGGCGAAGGCGAAGCTCCAATGATGGGCGACGATGGCGAAATGGGTGACATGGACGACATGGACATGGAACCAACTACAGATATGGACGGTGAAGGCGACTTAGATGCAGAACTAGGCGGCGATGACTTTGATGCTGCTGAACCAGCAGCAGGTGGTGATGAGCCAGAAGAAAGAGCCAAGCGTGAAAGTATTGACCCACGTAGACTAGCCAAGACACTTTCAAAAAATGTCAAAGAAGGCAAAGTTAAAGATGCTATGATTGGCGATTCAGAAAAGATGACAAAAGCAGCGTTTGCTAAGAAGTATGGCAAAGAAGCAGCCGATGAGATGTACGAGTCAAAAAAAAAGTAACTGAAGGCGTAGAAACACAAAAACTCTATCAAGTCCTCAACTTGTTAAAAGACAGAGGAATGGTAGAGTTTTCTATTGAGCAGCTTAACAATTATATGCAGAACGTAGGTGAAAAACAATTCACATACGATACTTTTAAACTAGCATATGATAGTGACCAACGTATTCAAGCATTAGTAACTGACTTTAATCAAGAAGAAGTTAGTCTCAAAGATAGTGAAATGGATGACATCAAGCGCAAACGTAAGAAGTCAACCAACGATGTTGAAAAAATGGCAAAACGTGCAACAAAGGTTGGAGATATTTAGATTGACAAATGGACCAGATCCTATTATAATCTAAGTATGACATTAATTAACCCCAAGTACAAATACGAAAAACTAAAAAGAGTAGAGGTTGGAGGCAAACGTCGATACGCTGCCCCCGGCGGTCCACCTGTAGCAAGTGTAACAACTATCCTCAGCGGCACCAAAGACATGAGCCATCTCATTGCTTGGAAGAAGCGTGTGGGTGAAAAGAAAGCACAAGAGATTGTTACTGAAGCCAGTGGCGTAGGCACTAGGATGCACAAGTATCTTGAAGACTATGTTGACAACGGAGTATGGACAGAAAGCGCAGGCAGCAATCCATACGCACAGCAAGCCTACAAGATGGCATGTGTTATACGTGACGAAGCAATGGGCGATGTAGATGAGATTTGGGGTAGTGAAGTTCCTCTTTATGTTCCTGGCATCTACGCAGGCACAACTGACTTGGTAGGACAATACAAAGGCAATCCTTGTATTATGGACTTCAAGCAAACCAACAAGCCCAAGAAGCCCGAGTGGGTAGAAGATTACTATCTACAGCTTACAGCATATGCATTAGGTCACAACGAAGTACACGGCACAGACATACGTGAAGGACATATCTTTATGTGTTCACGTGGATTAGAGTATCAGCAGTTTGATCTATGGCCAGATGAGTTCGCAGAATGGGAACAAGAATGGTGGAATAGGTGCCGTCAGTATTACGAACAACACGGATAAATACTTTACGTAATAGGAGAGTTAACCGTGGCTATTGTTCAAATATCAAGGATTCAGAACCGCAGAGGTAGAGAGCTAACAGAAACAGGACTACCCCAATTATCAGGTGGAGAACTTGGATGGGCAGTTGATACACAGAAACTTTACATAGGTAATGGATCTGTAAGCGAAGGTAGTCCAGCTGTTGGAAATACCAATGTTCTTACAGAACATAGTGATATATTTGCATTAGCAGACCAGTACGTCTATAAAGAAACTAGTAACCTTTGGGGCGCAGAGCCGCAGCCACCACAAAGCCTGCAAGAAAAATTAGACCAAGTTGTTACAGTATTTGATTTTGGTGTAGCAGGTGATGGTGCCGCAGATGATACTGACGCACTACAAACAGCAATTGACAGCTTGTACCTACGTGCATTAGATGTTAAAGATAGAGTTGCATTGCATTTACCAGCAGGTGAATACAGAATCAACGGCACAGTATACTTGCCACCTTTTGTTACACTTGTAGGTGACGGCATTGGTAAAACTGTTATATTTACAAGTCCAAATATTTCAGGTGGTGATGACTTGTTTGTTACTGTAGATGGCTCGGCGCAGCCAGGTGCTTACAATACTGATCCTAATGATGTTATTGCAGTAGATGCAGTTGGAGAAAACCAAGCTCGTCATATCTTTATGAGCGACATGACTATTCGAATGGATCGTATGGGCACAGCTTTAAACTTACAGTGCTGTTCACGTAGTACCTTTAGAAACCTCAGACTAGAAGGTGCATGGTTAGATGCATACGGCAACAATGCTATTGCCAACGAATCAAACAATCACGGTATTGAGTTGAGCAATCCTCAAAACCTTGCAGCAAATTGTAAAGAAAACAAATTTGAAAATGTAGAAATTACCAAGTTCTATGATGGTGTAGTTGATACTACTTACACAAACTATAACCGTAGAAACACTTGGATGAATTGTACATTCACCAACATGGGCAAAGCCTTTGTGTTTGGCGATGCTACTAGAACAGATGGCCCAAGTCATAACTTGATTCACAATTGTATGTTTGATAACATTGGACAAGAAGGCATCCTAATTTACTATGGTGAATACAACATCAGTAGCCACAACAGATTCTATAGTGTAGGTACACAAGTAAGTGGACAGCAAGCGCCTTCAACTGGCTTTGGCGCCGCAGGTATTAGTGGTTGTCACGTTATTGAATTTACCAATAACTTCAACAACACTAGCACAAATGACTATTTTGAAAGAACAGCAGCGTTAACAAAATCACGTAGTGATACAGGACAATCAGATCCTTATGCAGCTCTTGATTATATTGCAGAAGTAGGCGGCAGTGTTGATTACAGAAATGGATATAGAATACAAACATCTGTAGGCTATACACTTGTACAAACATTAGCCGAAGATGGCGTTACATTAATTACCCAAGAATCGGTTGACTTCTTGAAAATTCCGTTGTATAGTAATGGTACTGTAGAGATAGATTATGTTTACGTTGGCAAACGTCAAAATGGTGTAGACCCAGATATCTTTGTAAGGAAAGAAGGAACTATGAGAGTGCATTGTCATACTGATGATGCAGATAATTTGCAAGTCACTGATGAAGCAGATTACTCAGGGGATGATCTTTACTACGAAGAATTAGAATTTGGCGCATACATTGAGAACAGAGACGGCGAAGACACACTTATTATTACAGTGAAAAACTTAGTACCAATTGAAGAAGATACATTCACATATAACGTAAGAGTCAAAAGCTAATACATGTTTGAAAAATCCGAGGTAGAACGACTTCGTGCTTGGCACGAGTTTCGAGACCTTCTAGAAACCAGTAACGATCCTATACAGGATACAATTAAGTTGTACAATGGTGCACCTTTAGTTAATATTTCTGTGGATCCATATAATCAAGACACATGGCCTAATCCATGGGAGTTGCTCAAGGAAAACACCTACTGTGACTTTGGAATTATTTTGGCAATTGCCTACACTTTACAGTTAACTGATCGCTTTTCAGAGGCTCCAAAAGAGATACATATCAGTACTAACAAAAACCAAGCACAGACAAAATATTTGTTGTATGTTGATAATAAAGTAGTAGGATTCAATAGAATTGCGTGGGTACACGAAGATGATTTTGACAGTAGTGAATGGACTGTCGAGACCAAGTACCAACTACCATCATACAAATAAATAGACGATAGACAAAGATAAAGGAAAACAAAATGATTCAAGTTACCAAGCGAGATGGTCACAAAGAGCCCCTAGATATTGAAAAATTACACAAAGTTGTGTTTCATGCATGTGATGATATTACAGGAGTTAGTCCGAGCGAGGTAGAAATTAAGAGTCAAATTCAATTCTTTAATGGTATGAAGACGAGCGAGATCCAAGAAACTTTGATCAAAGCAGCAGCAGATCTTATCACAGAAGAAACACCTAACTATCAGTATGTTGGCGGAAGGCTAATCAATTATGCATTGCGTAAAGAAGTGTACAACGGATACGAAGCGTGTACAGTTAAAGCTCTAGTAGAGCGCAACGATACGAAGCTTGTACAGTTAAAGAGTTAGTAGAACGTAACACTGAAAAAGGGTTTTATGATCCAGAACTAATCACATACTACACTGACGAAGAGTGGGATACAATTAATACTTTTGTAAAGCACGAGCGTGACGAAAGTTTAACCTATGTTGCTATGGAGCAGCTACGAGGCAAGTATCTGTGTCAGAATAGAGTAAGCGGAGAGATCTTTGAAACTCCACAGATGTGCTATGTTCTTATTGCCGCTACATTGTTCCAAGGGTATCCAAAAGAAACACGTTTGAAATGGGTGAAAGATTATTATGATGCAATCAGTTTGCATGATATTAGCCTTCCTACTCCTGTTATGGCTGGTGTACGTACACCTCAGCGTCAATTCAGTAGTTGTGTTCTTATTGAAACAGATGACAGCTTAGACAGCATCAATGCTACCAGTGCTAGTGTTGTTAAGTATGTAAGTCAAAAAGCAGGTATTGGTATTGGCGGCGGTGCTATCCGTGCTATTGGTTCGCCTATTCGCAAGGGCGATGCTTACCATACAGGTGTTATTCCATTCTTTAAGATGTTCCAAGCAGCAACTAAATCATGTAGCCAAGGTGGTGTACGTGGCGGAGCAGCTACAATTTATTATCCTATTTGGCACTTGGAAGCAGAAGACATGTTGGTGCTAAAGAACAACAAAGGCACAGAAGAAAACCGTGTACGTCATATGGACTACGGTGTACAGTTCAACAAACTTATGTATGAAAGACTTATCACAGGCGGCGATATAACTCTTTTCTCGCCTAGTGATGTACCGGGCTTGTACGATGCTTTCTTTGCAGACCAAGACAAGTTCAAAGAACTTTACGAAACAGCAGAACGCAACACAAGACTACGCAAAAAAACTATTCCAGCAATTCAGTTGTTCAGCAGCTTTATGGAAGAGCGCAAGAACACAGGGTTCCAGCAATTCAGTTGTTCAGCAGCTTTATGGAAGAGCGTAAGAACACAGGGCGTATCTACTTGCAGAATGTAGACAATGCCAATGAGCATGGCAGCTTCTTGCCAGAGGTTGCACCTATTAGACAATCAAACTTGTGTGCAGAAATTGACTTGCCAACCAAGCCACTTACAGACCTTAATGACCCAGACGGTGAAATTAGTCTATGTACGCTAAGTGCTATCAATTGGGGCAATGTTAAGACACCACAGGACTTTGAAAAAGCATGTACTCTTGCAGTTCGCGGACTTGATGCATTACTAAGTTATCAAGGTTATCCAATTTTAGCTGCTCAATTATCTACAGAGAAACGCCGTCCTATCGGCGTTGGTATTATCAACTTTGCTTATTGGCTAGCAAAACATGATTTAAACTATCAAGACATTGACACAAACGGCTTAGAACTAATTGACGAGTATGCAGAAGCCTGGAGTTACTATCTAATCAAAGCAAGTGCTGACTTAGCTGTAGAGCATGGTTGCATTCCAGGCATCAACGAAACAAAGTACGGACAAGGTATTACACCTAACCAAACATACAAAAAAGACTTGGATGAACTAATCAAGCACAAAGAGCGTATGGACTGGAAAGGGTTGCGTAAGCAGCTTAAAGATACAGGCATTCGCAACAGCACACTAATGGCACTTATGCCAGCAGAAACATCAGCACAGATTGCAAATGCTACCAATGGCATTGAGCCACCACGTAGTTTGATTAGTGTTAAACAATCAAAGCACGGCGTACTAAAGCAAGTTGTACCAGAGTTCAAGCGTCTTAAGAACAAGTACGACTTACTATGGGATCAACGTAGCCCTGAAGGTTACATTAAGATTATGAGTGTGCTACAAAAATATATCGATCAAGGCGTAAGTGTTAACACTAGTTACAATCCTGCGTTCTATGAAGATGAAAAGATTCCGCTGAGTACAATGATACAGCACCTATTGATGTTCTATAAATACGGTGGCAAGCAGTTGTATTACTTCAACACTCACGATGGACAAGGCGAACTAGATGTTAGCAAGATGGTTAGCGAAATGGAAGAAACTCCTCTCAACGGTGCAGAAATCGACTATGATGAAGACTGCGAGAGTTGCGTAATTTAACTTGACATACTAGGGCATAGTATGTTAATATCAACGTATAGATAAGGATACACACATGAGCGTTTTTGATACTGAAAATCGTGTCGACCACACAAAGGTAACAGCATTTCTTGATCCAAGTGGCGGACCAACAATTCAACGATATGACACGTTGAAGTACAAGACTTTTGATAGTCTTACTGATAAGCAATTAGGATTCTTTTGGCGTCCTGAAGAAATTGATATCTACAAAGATGCCAAGGACTTCAAAGGGTTGACAGAACATGAGCGTCACATCTTTACAAGTAACTTGAAGCGTCAAATCCTACTAGACAGTGTACAAGGTCGTGCGCCAGTAGAAGCATTTGGACCTGTAGTAAGTTTGCCAGAACTAGAAAACTGGATCCAGACATGGACGTTCAGTGAAACAATTCACAGCCGTAGTTATACACACATTATTCGTAACGTGTACAGTAACCCAAGTCTTATCTTTGATGAGATGTTGGACATCAAAGAGATTGTAGATTGTGCTGGAGATATTTCAAAGTACTACGATGATCTTATTGAACAGGGTGCATACTACAACTTGCTAGGCGCAGGTACGCACACAATCAATGGCAAGAAGAAAACAATTGATCTTTATGAACTAAAGAAAAACATTTGGCTTACACTTATGAGTGTTAACATTCTTGAAGGTGTAAGGTTCTATGTATCATTTGCGTGTAGTTGGGCGTTTGCTGAACTAAAGAAGATGGAAGGCAATGCTAAGATTATTAAACTTATTGCCCGAGACGAAAATCTACACCTAGCAAGCACACAGATGTTGCTTAAGGTATTGAAAAAAGATGATCCGGACTTTGCTAAGATTGCAGAAGAAACAGAAGCAGAATGTATTCAGATGTTTATTGATGCAGCAGATCAAGAAAAGGCTTGGGCAGAGTATTTGTTCAAAGACGGAAGCATGATTGGATTGAACACAGAGCTGTTGGGTCAATATGTTGAATGGATTGCCACACGTAGAATGCAGAATGTAAATTTAAAGTCACCTTATAGTGTAAAGAGCAATCCTTTGCCTTGGACACAGAAATGGATCAGCGGCTCGGATGTACAAGTTGCTCCACAAGAAACAGAAATTACAAGTTATGTAAGTGGAGGCACAAAGCAAGACGTATCAAATGATACATTCAAAGGCTTTTCGTTATGATAGAAATATACGGCAAGCCAGCTTGTGCATTTTGTGATAGAGCAAAAGCGTTGTGCGAAAGTCAACAGTTGGAATACAAGTATTATCAACTAGACGAAGACTTTACTCGTGACGAAGTATTAGAAATGTTTCCAGGCGCACGTACCTTTCCACAAATCAAAGTAGGTGGCAAAAGCATTGGCGGTTGGGATCAGTTTCCACAGTATCTAGAAGACACAGCATACAACGGCACAGGATTTACACTATAGGTTTTGCAATTACTGATAAGAGTGTGTTATTCTATTTTCACAAGTGCGGAAACACTAATATTAGAGCACTTGAAAATGTAGATATAACTGAAGCATATTGGCATATAAACATTGAAGGCAGCAGGCCTGCTTATGAGTTATATGAAGACATGCATGGCAACAACAAAGTGCAATTTATTTTGGTGCGGCATCCTATCAAGAGATTCTACAGTGGGTACGCACATTACTGGAGGCAGTATAGAGATAACTTTGCAGACTTGCGTCCTTGGATTAATAGAGAGCTAGAAGATAGAATCGAACACTACAACATTGATGTACATGTAAGATTGTTTAAGAAAGTACTAGAAGACTTCAAGCGCAAAGATTGCCAACATGCTAGTAATACAATTGCATTCTACTTGCATTGTATACACGATATGTCTCAAGACTATCAGCCAGGTATGCAGGTTATGAAATTAGATGATGCTAATTACAACACACATCTTTGGAGCATGGATCCTGTGTTTAAGAGACTAAAGCCTATGCACAAAAACAAAGGCATGGACTACCCCGAAGACAAACTAACAGACAAAAACAAAGACTTTATATACAAGTATTATAAAAAGTCTTCAAAACTATTTGGATATAAATATGATCATTGAAGCACCATACAAAGTAAACGATACAATTACAATTAAGACTACAGCCGGTGACGAAGTTGTTGCACGTTTTGTTGAAGAAAATGACAAGACTATTACAGTTAGCAAACCTCTTGCACTAATGGCAACACAACAAGGCATGGGCCTAGCACCGTTTGCATTTACTATTGCACAAGATGCAAAAGTGCCGCTAAATAAGACTACAGTAATGTTTGTGTGCAAGACAGAGCCTGAAATGGCCAACGTTTGCATTTACTATTGCACAAGATGCAAAAGTGCCGCTAAATAAGACTACAGTAATGTTTGTGTGCAAGACAGAGCCCGAAATGGCCAAGCAATATATGACTAGCACCACAGGCATTCAACTAGCGTAGGAGTAACATGGCAGGAGTAGCAACAAATGCTGACACAGCAGGCGGAGCATTGACTTCGTTGCAAAACACTGTAACCATAGCTGGACAGGCTGTAGTTGTAAGTGGTAGTGCTGTCGCTGGACACGGCGTTGCTCCTCATCTACCACAAACTATCTCTTCTGGTACACAAAGTACAGTTACTATCAATGGTATTGGTATTGTCGTTGTTGGTGACGGTGCAGATGTATGTGGCGAGATAACAACCGGCTCAGGCACTGTTAGTATTGGTTGACAATCTATACTGCGTATGTTAATATAATTTACACATTAGGCATTTAGAGAGGCAACTATGGATAAGATTATTGTAACAGACTGTGATGGCGTACTACTCAATTGGGAATACGCATTTGTATGCTGGATGACACAGCATGGATATACTGAAATTGAAGACGGCAACCTAGAATACAACATTGGCAAACGATTTGGTATTACACTAGAAGAAGCTATCAAGCAAGTTGTAATATTCAACGAAAGTGCAGCAATGGCATTCCTACCAGCACTACGTGATGCACGTTACTATGTGAAACGACTGCACGAAGAACATGGCTATGTGTTCCATTGTGTTACCAGCATGAGTCTTGATCCTAATGCCAAGAAGCTACGTCAAATGAACTTGGACAAGTTATTTGGTCCAACAGCCTTTCCAGTACTAGAGTGTTTGGATACAGGTGCAGACAAAGACGAAGCACTTGAAAAATATCGTGACACCAACTACTACTGGATTGAAGACAAGTTTTCAAATGCTGTTGCAGGACAAAACGTAGGCATGCGTCCAATACTTATTGAACATGGTTGGAACATGAATGATACTATTCCAGATGGTATGAAGAAAGTAGTCAACTGGAAAGAACTTTATGAGCACATTGTGAATGGATGACCACAGCGTACACGAACAACTACGAATAGCTTTTGCAATCTATTTAAAGGAGAGCGAAAAGTTTGATGCTGGAGTGAAAGCCAGTGCCGTTCGTGCAAGGCAAGCGTTACAAGAAATAAAAGAACTTACCAACGAACGCAGAAAACAAATACAAGAAAAAAAGCAAGAAATGTAACTGCTGGATATAAATACATATAGAGGAAAGCAATATGGAATTAAACACAATAGCAGATGTCAAACTTTACATCAAAAACAATTATGACTTGGAACCAAAGGCGTCCACAGAAACTCATTTAGAGTACGATAGAGTAGTTATCTCTAAGAACACAGACAACCAAATGGAAGTCAATTTCGAAGATAGTGCTAACATGTGGACAGTTGCAAGAACCGGACACACTGTTGATTATTGTAGAGCAGACGATTTACTTCAGCAAATTGGACCAGGCGGCGGATTGGTATACTTTTTATTCCCAATTGAGAGATCCATGGATGCAATCTAAAAAATATCTTCAGGCAATCGGAAAACGTGTATCTTACTACTTTGCTGTGAGAGAAAAGATTATAAAATATATTCAACGAGAAAAGATTCATGATCAAAAACTTCAAGTTAACTTGGTTGTAATTGGTGCTGTATGGGCAGCTGATCAAATCAATGATAGTCTAAACGAAGATACATTACTAAGTGTATTTGGTTTAGAATCAGACAACGATGCACAGTCAATGAAAGTTTTTGAACTTGATAACAATCACAAAGAATTGACGCTAATGGAAATACTTGACATAACAGTTGAAAGTTATCCTTGTTAGCGCCAACGACTTAATTTTTTGTAAATACAGTATGTTAAGAAATGACCTTAAAGATTATTACAAAATATTCTACATGGTGAAAGGTCACCTTGAAGCATCTCCCGAAACAGTAATTAGTTGCTACGATGGATACTTTAAACGTCTATGGATGGCTGGCTGCAACGGAGCACCTCTTTATGATTATGAAGAACAATTTGAAACAGCATGGAGTCACAAACAAAATGGTAAGCAAGCAATTCGAAGCCTTAACAGACGATGAACTAGCGTTTATGGAAAAGTTACTTGGCGAAGCTCTTGGTACAGAAATGGAACAAGACAAAACATGGAAGAGCAAAAATGGTTACAGTCGACCATTTCAAAAACAACGAAAGATTCTTAATTGTTTGAATGCTATTAAATCTCAACGTACTATACAAAAAGTACGTGCAACCAAATGGTAATTAGAACTTAACTTTCTTTGTAGCCATTGGATAAATTGCATGAGTATCAGGGCAACCTGGGCATAGGGTACATTGAGGTATGGCTGTTTGAAAAGTTTCAAAAAATTTATTCAGTTGTTCAGCTGGTGCAAAAGGATCTCCGGCGGTATATTGATTGAGTAAATCTACAGCCCTAGGTTCAATACTAAATTGCAAAAACAAATCGTCTTTGAGTCCAGTAAGTTGGCATTGGTACAAATAACCTTTATGGAAAAAACTACAAGGCCCTGCATCTTCTAGGCATACACTGTATGCATCGTCGATGTTGCTGTTGTGCATGTACCAAGTTTTGTCTTTGATAATATTAATAGCTGAACTCTTGAAGTCATAAGTTTTTTCTAACATTGCTACACATTGCTCGCCGTTATAATACAATATGGCGCCATTAGAAACATCAGTGCGAACCTTATAATCAATGCCGTCTAACACAAACTTCAATTGCCTTACAATGTCTTTGAGCATCGCAGGATCATGCACAGTTATATTCAAATAATATCCGAGTTTAATAACTTTCTTAACTGTTTCTTTATTAGGTTCTAGCAGTGTTCCATTTGTTGCAACAAAGTATTCTTTTGCATTAGGCCATAGTTGTTTGAGTCCTACTGCCCAAGTGACAATATCTTTGTTTGTAAATGGTTCTCCGCCGTGAATAGTGACTTGATTTATATCACAAAGTTCGCTCCATCTTTGATAATGATTTTTGTAATC
>Ga0206682_10003351_pt1 | contig 13703 bp, 9 predicted proteins | sample M240m12015metaG_FD_155444 | JGI IMG/M metagenome (GOLD analysis project Ga0206682, IMG submission 155444) | Ammonia-oxidizing marine archaeal communities from Monterey Bay, California, United States - M2 40m 12015 | ecosystem: Environmental > Aquatic > Marine > Intertidal zone | place: USA... | reverse complement strand
ATAAGATATGCCCGTATTCATAAGATCTTTTTCTTTCCTCAAATTTATTGCCCACAAAGTTTTGTTGCAAATTAGATATGGCTTAAATTCACTTTTGCTAAATTATCTAACCAGTTTCATTATTTTTTTCACCAACTCAATTCTAATTAATCTCTTCTCCAAAGTTATCAAAAATAGTTCAAGACCCGTTTGATGGTGGAGATGAAACAATTGTAGGATGTGTGATAACAAATTAGTTGGATTTTATAGAAATGCGTCTAAAGAAGAAGAAAAAGTAAAACTTACAAGTAAATATCTCCGTTTTGAGGTCTGATTTTTAATCTCAGATGGAATTTTCTTATTTATCATAATTACAAATATTTTTTTCATAAATTTAAAATCATAATTACTTAAACACAAAAAATTTAAAAAATGAAAAACATTTATTTAACTCTAGTTAGTATTTTATTATTTGCCTCATGCGGGCAAGAACAAGTCAATGAAATTGAAAATAATGTCAAAGTAGGATCTGTAGGATTTCATATTGCTTTTAAAGTTCCTAATGATTCTATCCAAAGAATGGAAGTTTTTTTGAAAACCCATCAAAAATTCATGAGAGAGACGCACCATGTTAAAGGTGAAGTAGAGCCCGTTGTTTTAACTTATGCTGTTTTAAAGGCTCCTGAGTTAAATAATCCACTCGATCCAAATAGTGGAGAGACAGGAAACACTCTCTATGGAATTACTGAAATATACAATGGTCCTGAAGGTGCCATGGCTCACATGGAATTGGGTCAGCAAAGAGAACAGATGTTTTCGGAGTTGGTAGCATTAACAAATGAATATTGTATTTCTGGAATTCTTGGAGCTCCAGTTATTGGAGCAATGAATGATTAATTGATTTTATAATGAGTTTCTATCTAACATAACGTTTAAACAGAAATAAATAATAAAAGTCAAATAAGGTAACCTCGTTCTATGATATATTTCTTGATTAAAAAGATTGTTAACTCAAAATCTCCTGGAGTAAACTAATTTTCGATATTTCGACTGTATTAACTAACACAAAAAACGGACTCGAATTTTACTGGTCCGTTTTTTATTTAAACCATCATCATCCCCTGTAAATGATAGATTAACCTGAATATTGGGGTCAAATTTGAAGTTTGATATAATCCAACGTCCGGGTTTACGACTATCCCCTCTGGGAAAAGTAATTTTTGAACCATAATTTAACCTGATGACTTGGTAATATTTAAATTAGGGGTCAATGAAAGCATTAATTTCCGAGCAACCAAGAGTTACGTAACGCAATTTGTGCTGGTTTAGCATTTTGCTTAGCCACAATACCTTTGGCTTCTGCAACAGCTACACCAACCTTTCCACTTAGAACAACACGCTGCTTACCTTTACGATCCACTTCAAAGCTCACCTCCTGCTCTGGCATCCAGCTAAAAGACATGTTAAACAGATTATTTACCATATCCATATTTTCTTTTGAAATTTCAGACAAATCTGTGCCATTAAATACACGAATTACATCTCCTTTTAGAAAGCCTATTTCTGCAAGTCTATTATTTAGACCTTTAACGATTAAATCTATGCCACCAGCTTCATTTAGCTCAGTTTCAATAGAAGGGGTTCTGGAATCAAACAAAAGTATGCTCTGCATTTCTTCATCAACAGATGAAATACCAAGACCAGCCTTTTCTAAAAAGATGTTGTAAGGAATAGGTGTTTCGCCCTGAACATATGTTTGGATAAAGTCATCTACTTCTGGATAGGTCATGGCAACAATTTCGTCAAATAGTTGATTATCCCTAAAGGGAGTGTCTACTCCGTACTTTTTGGCCAAGGCCTGCATCACGGATAATAAACCGCGTTCTCCCCCACTTTGCTCTCTGATTATAATATCCAAGCACATGTTGATCAGTGCGCCTTTGAAATATACGTTTTGGTAATTGGACTGGTACGGTTCTTCAACAATATTGGTACTCATTGAGGTAAATGGCATAGTATCATCAAATTCTTTGGCACGAATAATTTTATCTAACATACGCTTGTAAAAATTTTCATCATCTACAAGGCCTTGTTGAACTTGAAAAAGGTTAGCGAAATACTCCGTGGTACCCTCATACATCCAAAGGTGTTTCGACATAACTCCCTCTTTGTAATTGAAATAATGAATCTGTTCCGAATGAACATTTAACGGCGTGAGTGTATGAAAAAACTCATGCGACACTACATCAGTTAAATATTTTTTAAGCAGTTCTTTAGTGTTATCCTCAAAAAACACCACGGTAGTAGAGGTGTGGTGTTCCAGGGCGCCTTGTATACCTCCAAAGTGCTCCAGCTCTTCGCTGTTCATCAACATCAGTAAAATATCGTATCGCTTAGTATTGTTTGCAGGACCTAAAAAACGTTTTTGAGCTCGCATCATCTTCTCGAGAGTTTCTTTAAAATCAGCGGCTTTGTGCACAGCTCTTGGTGAGTAAACCGCCAAGTTTACATCAATATCCTCTAATTGGAAAGAAATGCTATCGTCTTGAGAATACATAATCGGATCATCGATTATGTTAAAATAGCGTTTTGCTAAGAAAACGTCTTTGGTTGCAGTGTGACTGAGGGTTTTCATTGAAGAGAAAGGAACCAAATCTGCAGGAGAGTTAATTGTAACCCTATAAGACCATTCCTTACCACCCTCAAAATATCCAACGAAACCGTGTAGGTTGAGTAAGAACACTTTGTCTTTTTCTATTTTGGTACCTCCCATTGGGTATATATTTCTGCCATCATCACTATCAAAAGTGTCGTCTACTAGATAGGAAATACGATCAAGTTGTTTCCCATTTGCAATTTTCCAAGTGTTTTTTCCTTCCCTTACTACATCCAGCAATTGGTTGTTTTTGTCAAATGCCTTAAAATTAGAAATAAAGCGTCCAAAGTCTGTAAATCTATATGTTCCTGGTATTACACTTGGCATGTGAAAAATTACTTCTCCCTCTGGAAATGGTCCAGGATCAAGGCTAACTTGTAGTTGGTCGTTCTCAATTTCATTGAGATCAATATAGGTCTCTATGACATTGTTTTTTTTGGAGATTAAACCAAGACTAGCACATCCTTGAAGAGTAACAAATATTAAAACTAAAACTAGAGCTCGTAAGTAAAATAAGGATCGATTCATAGAAGAATTTAATATAAACATTGGCAAATGTAATAAATAGATTGTTCAATAATGAAGTTTTCAACTGTGTTATTCTTTCATAATTTAAAACATCTAATTATGAGTGTCAATTAAATTTTTGGAGACAACAAAGTTTGATATTTCAGATGAAAGTTCTAATGAGAAAACAAAAACGGTTATGCCATAATGGTGTAACCGTTTTTTATAATTTCAGAGAAGAGTTGTCAATTTAGGGCAGGTTGAATAAATCTTCTACTTTACAATTTAGAGTTTTTGCAATTTTTAGGGCCAATACAGTCGACGGAACATAGACTCCGTTCTCAATGGCATTAATACTCTTTCTTGAAACTTCTGCTTTAATTGATAATTCTTGTTGGGTTAAACCTGAAGATTTCCTCAGTTGTTCTAAATCATTTAAAAGTTTTGCATGGTTCTTACCCATAGCTATTCCTTTTCATATTTTTCAACAGCATCCGTTAATTCTTTTCCAGTATTAGGATATAGATAACCTGCGATCATTGTTCCTATTCCAATTAACCCAACTAAAGTACCAACTCCTTTTAGTATACTTCCAAGTGCATAGTACCCCAGAAAATATAAACCAATCCCTACAAAAATTGTAATGACTCCGTTTCTACGATAATCGATAGGCTCTTTTTTTCTTTCTTCAAAAATATTCAACAATTCTTCTATTTTTGAAGGATCACCTAAATTTTTAGAAATTTCTAAAACAGTCTCTCGCTTTCCTTTCGCATCCTTATACTGCCAAATAAAAACAGCAACTGGTATAATGATTCCTGTGAGCATTCCAAAAATTGGAATTAAAATTTCAGTTTGATATTGCATATTGTTGATTTTTAATTTGTGTAACGCAAACGTAACATTAAATTTTATGATACGCAAACGTTACATCAAAATATTTTTTTTAATTTTAAAAAACTGTAAATAAAAGAAGTTTTCTTAGCAATAAATTTACCTGAGTTTAAACAGGAAGTAAACGAGGTTAGTGACCAGCAATTGTTTATTGACTAACATCTAAAAATTTAACATATAAATATTTCACTAAGATATAAGCTCTTGAGATTTTCAAGTTTTATTGATGTTAATTCTATGTTTGGTAATTGATTTTCATTAAATCAAGATTTAAGTTTGTGTTACTAATATATCCTCATAACCGATTAGTTTCACAGAAGATTCATTCCTTACAGAAGCCAACAACCTATCTGGAAAACTTGTCCTTCAGACCAGTAACAATGACATCATCTTAATTCTGTTCGAGTATTTATTTGTACATTGTTGTTATAATAAACATATAAAATGACAGTAATTAAAGAACCTAACAAATGGTATGTAAAGCTGTTTACATTAGGTAGAAATTTTAGCACTAAAACCTTCTCCGATAATACTAAAAAATTTTTGTTGAATGCTGCAGGTCTTTTTGTAGTAGTCACCTTTACATTTTATGTGGAAAGTGTTGGGGATGATTATGAAAACAGACAAAAATATTTAGATATTTCAAAGAGTATATTAAGTGAATTATATCTTGCATCTGAATATACTGATGAATATATTGCACAAACCGATTTTATGCTTCCTATGTATCAAAAACAATACGATAGATGGGATATTGACAATGATAGCGTATTTATCGATTATTTTGAAAATGAGAAAGCATCAAATGGGAAATTTTATTTTGCCCCATTGGGATTGTTTAATAACACCAAACCATATAACCCACCCAGAACAGAGTACAGAACTTTTTCAAAGGGGACTCAGGATTTTTTTTTAATCAATCCAGAGATTTCTAATCGTATTTTCGAACTATATGAAGGGTCTGATATTCAATATCTTTCTGAAGATACAGGGAAGAATGAAGAAAAATATTTAAATCAGTTTATTGATCGAATTGAAAGTAAATGGGTTGAAGATTTACCGTGGGTAGATATAGACTCTAAAGAGTTTTGGATAGAAAACAGAAAATACATTCAAAACGATAAGTTTTTAAAACATCTTCTTAAAAAAAGAAATGCTTTATGGAGACTTAATGTAAGACAGCAGCTTTCATTTCAAAATGACCTAATTAAAAAGGACATTAAAAGTTTAGACAGCATAATACATCAAATGGACAACGAAAAATATTTTTTTTATTGGAAAATAGACTAAAACATAGACATTCCTTTTCATTAGGTTTAAGCGCTGATTGAACAGTTACTAATGAATAAAGAAAAAAAGAAATATACAACTTAATCTCAAAGCACAAACATACAAGACTATTAATGGGCTATTAAAGCATTGCAGAACATCATTAAAGTATCAATGAAGTTTTTATTTAATTTTTCAACACAAATGGTGGAAATTCAAGGCCAAAATCAGAATAGGTCTACAAGAGAATACTTAGAATTTTAAAAAAGAATAATTGACATTCTAAAAATAACAGTTTTCAAATCAAGCTTAAATTTTATGTAACATTCAAAAACTATCTAATATTAAAAAACAGATGCAAAATACTATTTCTGAGTTTGTTTCAAAACTCAAATCGTGAGTTTTTGATCCACTCCGACTAATAAAATTCTTCTGAGATTTAGGACTAAAAAACCTAATTTAATGCTTTGGTTTGCAATAAATACTTTTGTGATTCTGGTTTTTTTATCTAACTTGATGCTCAAAAAATTGGAGTAAATTTAATCTTCCCCATAAATAAATCTATGCCATAAAGCTAGTCTAATTTGCTTATTACTTTTTGATTTTTTCCCTTCAAAAAAAACCAATTTTATTTTAAAAAATGAGCATTGAAAAATTATAAATTAAACAACAAAATAATTGACAACTTTTCTAATACAAAATTAACTCTATTAATTCCCCCTGCTTTTTTGTTGTTAATTATTGGATTTACATTTTTTTTTAAAAATGCATTGAATACTGAAGGATACATCGAAACTCAAAAAAAAATGTTTTATAGCCTCAACGGTGTTTTATCCAAATTGCCCGATTTGTTATTCAACATAACTCAGCTGGGGGATGCTATTATTTTTTTACCCTTTTTCACAGTGTTGATTATCTACACTCCAAAATTCTGGAGTACACTCTTAACTTCATCACTGATTGGATTACTGTTTTCTGTATCCTTAAAAAAAATATTTCTTATTCCAAGACCAGCCGCAGTTTTTGACAATGAAAGTTTTACCATTATTGGAAGAACTCTTGCCTCGACCCATTCGAGTTTACCCTCTGGTCATTCTATAACCACCTTTATGATAATTACAACTTTGTTGTTTGCTTTTATGCCCAAAGTATTTAAAGCAAAAGTAATATGGTCAATACTTATTTTTTCAGCCGGTCTTTTTATTGCATTTTCTAGGGTTGGAGTTGGTGCACACTATCCTTTTGATGTAATCATTGGGTGTACAATTGGCTACATCGCTGCACTTTTTGGAATTTACATAAACAACAATATTGGATTGGGAACTAATCTGATAAATAAAAAACACTATCCAATACTAATGCTGTTTTTACTGATTTGGATGCTAGCAATTATCAATGAAATAATGGATCGTAATCTATTAATATTCTATTTTTCTCTCAGTGCTCTGGTCCTGACGTTGGGCTTGACAATAAAGACTTATTTAAAAAAATAAAACCAATATGTTTAACAAAAGTATCAAATTGAGTTCCTTTATTTTAATAATTAGTTCTCTAAATCTATTATTATTTCATCTTCCTGTGTATCGATTCAGCGTTCAAAATTATGATGGTAAAAACTTAGATAAGGTTCTGTTGGTCCTTAGTTTGGCCGTTTTAATTTTAGCATTAAACGCTTTAGTTTTTTATTTAGTCTTATTTATTTCTCGTTTTATTGGTAAGTTTTTTTTGGTTCTTTTTACGATCATAAATGCAATCGCTGTCTATTTTATAAATACTTACAATGTAATCATAGACAAAACAATGATTGGAAATATTCTAAACACCAATTTTGATGAGTCAACCAGCTTCCTCTCTTTCGGTTTTGTTTTGTATCTGGTTTTGCTGGGAATCATTCCAAGTGTGTTCATAATCAAAACTAAAATTATAAAAGAAGGTTATAAAAAAGCATTAAAGCATATTGTACTAACCTTTATTTTTATTGTAGGACTCGCTTATGTCAATTCCAGTAATTGGCTCTGGATTGATAAAAACTCAAAGTCACTGGGTGGTTTGGCTATGCCATGGTCTTATGTTGTTAATCTCAATCGATTTTATTATCATAAAAGTCAGGAAAATCAAGAACAAATTTTACTTCCAGATGCTACCCTAAAAGATGATGAAAAATCTATTGTTGTTCTTGTAATCGGAGAATCAGCCAGAAGTCAAAACTTTTCTTTGTATGGATATGAAAAAGACACAAACCCATTGTTGAGTAAAATAAATAATGTTTACAGTTATAAAGCGAATTCCTGCGCAACCTACACTACTGCTGGAGTTAAATGTATTTTAGAACATGAGAACAGTGGTAAGTTAAATGAAATTTTGCCCAATTATTTGTTCAGAAATGATGTGGAAGTCATTTGGAGAACTAACAATTGGGGGGAACCAAATGTAAAAATTCAGAACTATCAAAAAAGGGTAGATTTAAAAAAACAATGCCAAGGAGAAGGATGTGAATACGATGAAATTTTACTGATTAATTTGAAGGAGCAAATCCAAGCCAGTAAAAAAAATAAAATACTAATCATTTTACATACAAGCACAAGTCACGGACCAACATATTACAAAAAATACCCTCCAAAGTTTAATAAGTTCGAACCCGTATGTAAGGTAGTTGAATTGGGTAAATGTACTCAAGAGGAGTTGATCAATGCATACAACAACACCATCGTTTATACAGATTATATGTTAGCTACTCTAATCCATAAATTAAAGCAATTGGTTGAATACAATAGTCTGATGCTTTATGTTTCTGATCATGGTGAGTCTTTAGGAGAAAAAAACTTGTACATGCATGGAATCCCAGAGAGTATTGCTCCTAAAGAGCAATTGGACATTCCATTTATTGTATGGCAATCTAGCCATTCTAAAGAACTCAAAAAAAATGAGTTCTTATCACAACACCATGTTTTCCACACTGTCTTGGATTTCCTAGCCATAGAAAGTCCCATTTACGACAAAAGCATGAGTATTTTTAAAGAATAGCTACAGGCGGATTACCTTGAAATCAGTTCTCCTTTTTTGTTGATGCTCCTCCTCTGTTAGTTGTAAACAAGGATTTTTCAGTACCCAAGTATCTATTCCCAATACTCTTAATTCTTCTCTTATTCTATTAATTTCTGCTAATGAATCTAGAGATGAAAAGAGTACTCTTGTGTAAGATCCAAATTTTTGGATAAAGGGCTCGTAGCCTTTATTTATTAACTTATTCATCATAATTTTTATGTTGGGTAAATCATAAAAACTTCCTGCAACCAGAGCATAGTCCTTTTTAAATAATGTTGATCCAATATCCTCACCATATCCTTTCCCATAAATCCGTTCTGGATTTGAAATACGTTTTTGCACATAATTAAGAATGGATTGAGTTCTCCGACTGGACAGTATTAAGTTATATTCAGAACTGGATCTGCAATCCGTGTAGGAACTGATTTCAACCTCAAGTGTAGGATTTTCTTTCATAACAGCAACTACTTTATCCAAACGATCTCGGTAAGTATCTAATATTGTGCTCTGGTCAAGATCATAGAAGATAGGCGAAAAAGTATCCGTCAACACAGGACTGAGCTCTTCCTCAGTTATCTTTTTTCTGCTTAGGTGAACCCATACTTCTTCAGAATTACCTTTACTACTCAAAAGTCGATAAGCAAAAGAATCTTTGGCTTGAATTGGCGCATTGTTTTTATAAAAAAAAGATCCGTTTTTATTCAATTGAAGTTGACCGTACAAGGGCTGTCTAGCAACCTCAACTTCTTTTTCTACTAAACGTTGTAAAGGGTCTTGTTGTTCCAGTTCTAACTCATCATTAGTCAATATGTTATTCAAAGCAACAACAAGAGTGTCCGATGGGATGTATTCATAAAAATCTTCTATGCCTTTTATCTTTGGACTAAATTCAAAAGCATATAAATCATCAGCTCCTTTACCTCCAGATATATTAGACGATAAATGACCTAGTGAAAGGTCTTGATTCAAAACAAAAGCAAAATCATCGTCAGTAGTATTAATACCCTTCCCTAATATGTGTACTTCCCAACGCTTTTCAATTCGATTTTCTGCTAAAAAAATATCCATTTCGCCTATTCCCTCTCTTCCATTTGAAGTGAAGAACAGAAATCGATTGTTGTAGGAATATGGGAACACCTCGTCTCCTTCCGTATTGATATCAGAACCTAAATTAATTGGTTCTGAAAATGTTCCGTTCACAATTGAGACAACATATAAATCCATTCCTCCAAATCCACCCGGACGATCACTAGCAAAATACAATCGAGATCCGTCGGAGCTTAGACTCGGGTGAATTGTTGAATAACCATCTAAATTTAAAGGGAGCGCTAAGGGTAATTTATTTTGATTTAAATCGGATAATCGAGTTTTATATAAATTTAATTGAACTGTTTTGTTTTGATCCAATTTCGCGGCACTTCTGGTAAAATAAAAATATCCTGTATCGGGATCATAACTACCCGGCCCTTCTTGAAAAAGGGAATTAATGGAGGTATTAAGTTCGACTTTGTTTGACAACGCAAAATTTGTTTTATCAAAGTCAGCTTTGTAAAAATTATAAACAGGATAATCTGTTTTGATTCGTTTCATGACCTTTGCAGAAGCCTTTATTTGATCTTGTTCGGATAGATAAAAAACAGAGCTTTGATTGTCCTCTGTTAAAATAACCATACCAAATTCAGATCCCTCTGTATTCCCTAGGACAGAATTGATATCATAAACATCCTCTTGATCAAAACGTTTTTTAAACAACAAACTATCATTCTGAAACAAATTGGGTGACGACCAGGGTAAGAGGAAGGCTTTTTCTCTGTATTCATTGGACAAGGAAACCTCATCTGCCAATAAATTTGCGAAATTATAATAATCTTCAACCTTAGCATCAACAGAATTGACAACAGATTCATACTGTATTCTGGCTTTACCCTTTTCTCCCAAAGCCTCTAACGCCAGAGCCCAATTCCTTTGAGTTCCAATAGTTTTGTTGTCTTTTGTTCTGTTAAAAAAATTTATTGCTTTTTCATAATCTTGGTTTAAATAATAATAATCCCCCCAATTCTCAGTAGAAAAAACTTCAGCTTCTAGTTGAGCTTGAATGGAAACACCCATAAAAAAAAACGTAAAAAATTTTAATAATTTTTTCATAATTAAAAGAATCTTGGTGAACGTAAATAACCTTTAACTTTCTGTGACAAGTCAAAACGAATCATCAGTTCATGGGACGAAGCATTTAAACCCTTGTTGGTAATAGAAGCAGGTAAACCATAAGAATATCCAATAGACAAATTCTCACCTAGCTGAATACCAATCAATGCACTTGACCCTGCCTCAGCAAAGTTGAAAAAATCTTTTCTGTTAATTGCATTTCTAATTTGAAGACCAGTCCAAAAGCGTTCGTTTATTATCAGCAATAGGGAAGCATCAAAAGCTGCTACTGTTTTCGTTTGTTTCAATAAAAAACTTGGCTTTAAAAGCAAGCTCTTATTCATTTGAAAAAGACCTCCTGTCATCAAATAAGTATGACGTTCCAAACCAAAATCCTTATTTTCTAAAATACGCGGAACAGCCAATCCGAGATAAAATATTTGAGTGTAGTAATAAGCTCCAAAACCAATATTAGCCATTATTTTTTTATCCATAGACGACTCAAACGAGGCATCATTTCCAATTAAAGTATTGATCATATCGGGATTTAAAAAATAACTTAAAGCACCAAGCTTAAGTCCTATTGAAAGCCTATGATCATTGCGATTCAGTCGCAAGTGATAGGACAAATCTACATCAAATGAGGTGCTGCTAGTTGGACCTATTTTATCATTTAAAACACTCAGGCCAAACCCTAAGTTTTTTGAAGTAATGGGGGTATTAAACGATAGTGTTTGGGTTAAAGGTGCTCCTTCAATACCTGCCCATTGTGATCGAACTACAGAGGTAAAGCTTGACAATCCCCTTGCTCCAGCATAACCGGGATTAATGGATTGGTGGTTAAACATGTAATGATTAAATGCTGATTCTTGTTGAGCAAAAGAAAGACTTAGACTAAAACAAAAAAGAATAAATAAGTGTTTCTGTTTCATCTATTCTGTCTTCTTTTAATGTAAACATAACCCGTATTCGGTTGAGAATTATCGTCCCATTCTATCAGATAAAAATAGGTACCATCGGGGAGTAAGTTATTGGAAGAAAGTAAAGCTGTATTTACGGATTCTCCTTGCCAATCATTATTGTATTGATTGGTTTTAAAAACGATATTTTCCCAACGATTAAAAATTGTAATGACATAACCTCCTCTTGAATTTAAGCCTTGAATTTCCCAAGTATCATTGACACCATCACCGTCTGGAGAAAAGGCATTCGGAATAAACAAACCTGACTCTGTTATCTTAGTTGTAGAAATTACAGTGTTTTGACAAGCAAATGCTGTGTTGTTTACTACAACACGATATTGCTTGTCTATGGAGGTTTTAGGAGCTTGAAGAATTACCAGCTGCTTGGTATTTGTTCCTATTTGCAAACTACTTTCTACAACATTTTCCCAAACAGGAAATTCTTCTGACCCCAAATTTATTTGCCATTGATAGGTAGCAAAACTATCCAGAGAAAGACTCACGGTAAATTCCATTCGATTTGAAGAATACCTTGTTACAGGAGCTACTTCAGTTTCAAAACGAATTAAATCATTTTCTTCCTTAAAATCATAAACCCCGTTGAGATTAACATCAGCAGGAGTAACATACCCTCCTTGATTTATTACCTGTCCCAGAGCATCAACTTCAATTATTCCTGTTCCCAAAACACCATCATCATCTTGATCATTAAATCCAGCTTCAAGCACGTCATAACAACCGTCGCCATCACTGTCTAGGTCAAAAGTATTGGGTATTCCATCTGAATCTTCATCCTCAAAAAGTTCTTCTATATCTAGGATCCCGTCATTGTCATCGTCTAAATCAATACTGTTTATCAATCCATCCAAATCACAGTCTCCTGTCTCAAGAACAGCAAGAGTAATGCTTTGAAAAATAAATTCACAAGGATTGTTTGGGTCAGTGTTATCGGATAGTTCATCCGTATTTAAAACACCATCTCCATCAATATCTGAATCGCAAAGATCGCCAATCCCGTCTAAATCAATATCTGCTTGATCTGGATTGGAAATTAGAATACAATTATCTAAAGCATCAACAACACCATCACCATCTTCATCTCGATCATTATCAAAATTGATTATGCTTCTAATTTCATCTAAAAGTGATCTGTAATCAGGATCGGCATTAGAACCGTCTACCCTGATAACAACGTCACTTGTTATGTCACCATCAATAATATTATCATCTACCCCGATTACCGTTACCGATTGAGGGATATCCCAATTGGTTGGTGTAAATACAATTTGAGGAGTAACTACAAATAACTCCGTTTGATCTTCTGCTAGAATTAAAATCGTAGTGGAAACCGAAATACTAGTTGTAAGTTTAACAGTGAAATCTGTGGTACTAGCATTCTCAGAAACTGATTGGGGTTGGGAAACGATCAAACTGGGAGAGTCGTTATCTAAATTGTAAAGTTCCACATCTGCAACATCCAGAGCTGTTAAGTTATTGTGAGATACTTCAATACTACTCGGGTCTCCTGTCAACAGTGTTATTGATCGAGTTCCATCGATGATAAAATCGTCTTGTCCAGTAACAATAATCTGATTAGCTGCTGGATCATCCCAATTCGAAGCTTCTATTGTTATACTATCTACACTGAGAGTAATCTCATCGATATCCCCAGCTATAGATAAAGGCACAACGACACTCTCGTCTCCGAGCGGTCGTGAAAGAAGTTGGAATTGGACAGTAACAGTTTGACCATTCTCAGAAGTAAAAAAATTATTGTCCAATAAACTCAAAACAATTCCAGGGGCATCATTATCTTGATTCAAAACAACAACATCGGCAACCTGATCATCCGTAATGGCATTAAAATCTATATCGGTAGAATTTACATTAAAGGTAGATATTGTAACGGTTTGACTTCCGTCAGAAATTGGAGGTGAGTCGTCTATTCCAGTAACCATAATTCTTTGAGGTATGTTCCAATTAGCAGGTGTAAATAACACTTGATTAGAACCAACAGTAGCCTCGCTAATCATACTAGAATCAAGATCTATGGTAACATTTGCCGTTGGAATTGCATCTAATTGAATTGTAAATTGGGCAGTATCTCCACTTTCAGAACTTAAATTATCCAAAACAATTATGGTTATTCCCGCTACATCATTGTCTAGTGTTGTTACCAAAACATCTTTAGAGGGAGCTGCCAAGAAACCGGAATCGGATCCTGCATCTATGGACACTGTTATGGA
>Ga0206682_10003348_pt1 | contig 13709 bp, 19 predicted proteins | sample M240m12015metaG_FD_155444 | JGI IMG/M metagenome (GOLD analysis project Ga0206682, IMG submission 155444) | Ammonia-oxidizing marine archaeal communities from Monterey Bay, California, United States - M2 40m 12015 | ecosystem: Environmental > Aquatic > Marine > Intertidal zone | place: USA... | reverse complement strand
ATCCATACCCGGAATTGAAGATTTAAACATTGTATTTGTAAGATGGAACATAAAAGCACTACCACCAAGCATCATGACTAATTTAAGTTCCGGTGCCATTTCACTCCTACCACCATACTTTTCAGCTAATTCTTCAAAAACCTCATCATAATCTGTAATGTTTTCATTAATACTTTCAGACCACCCATCTAATTTAACATCAAATGGATCAAACTTATTGTTTAAATACTCTAATCCGGTAATGGCTGCCATGATTACTTTCCGTTGTAATTTTATTGAATTGTCAACTTCTCTCTGTTTTTTCAACTTTAAATATTCATTTCTCATATCTTCAAGATGCGAGTTCATATTGTAATTCATAGTTGTTCGAATACCCTGGGATTCTAACTTTTTGAATTTATAAATAAGATCAATTTTTTCATTTTTAACTTCTTGTGCGGACATTGCTCCAAGAGGTTTAAATCCACCATTTTCATGACCAATTTGTTTACTAATTAATGGGTCTTCTTCAACTGGAATAGATTTTATTTCTTCTTCTTTAGGAGGCTGAACAAATTCTTTTTCCTTTTCTTCTTTATCTTTGAAAAAATCATAGTCTTCTTTTTTCTTTGTCATTTCTTCACCACTAGAATAACCATTATCGCTATTTCCAGAACTGTAATTTTTATTAGCTAAAAGGTCAACGCCAAAGAGAGCATCATCATTTTTTATATTTAGTTGTGACTCACTACCACCACCCATTATATTTTCATCAATGCTTATTTTTTTATCATCACCATCAAAATTAACATTAATATCGTCAATTCCCGCCATATTTAATAAACCTTAAATATTAATATTATCATATATACGCGCATAGTAGTTTTAAATAGTTAAACACTAAGGTAATCAACGATATTTTGAGGCATTTCTTCAATCTTTGTATTATAATGCTTCTTTAAGTTTTCTAAATTTTCCAAATCTCGTTCAGTTACAAAGTTAATAGCAACACCTTTACGCCCATATCTTCCACTCCGTCCTATACGATGAATATATGTTTCTTTTGATCTAGGCAAATCAAAGTTAATAACAAGAGATAATTGTTGAATATCAATACCTCGTGAAAGTAAATCGGTTGAAAGTAATATTCTTGTTTGACCACTCTTAAATTCATTCATTGTTTGTTTTCTTTCATCACCCGTTAATTCTCCATGAATCATAGAAACTGGGAAATTTTCTTCAATGAGGTTTTTATAAATTTCATTCAATTTATTTTTAGAGTTAAAATAGATAATACACTGCGATATACTTATTGTATCATACAAATCTTTGAGTATATCATATTTCCAATCACTAACTTTCATATTAATATAAAATTGAGTAATTCCTTCTAATGTCAATGCTTCTTTCTTTACTAATATTGATTCTGGTGAATTCATAAAACTATTTGTTAGTTCAATAACTTCATCAGGTATTGTAGCACTGAAAAGACATATTTGACACTTTTCAGGAACACATTTTACAATGTTGTAAATTGTTTCTTTAAAACCATATGATAAGATTTCATCTGCCTCATCAAAAATAAGTGAAACCAATTTGTCTGTAAAAAGTGACTTTTTATTTATCATATCTAAAATACGACCAGGCGTTCCAATAACAATTTGAGGCAGTTTATCGAGACCACTGCGACATTCAAACACATCTGTTCCGCCAACTACTTCCATGTATGTAACATCCATATATTTACTCAGCTCTCCTACAACTTCTGTTGTTTGTTTTGAAAGTTCACGTGTAGGACTTATAATTATAATCTGTGTTGATTTTTCCTCTTCATTTAATCTTTCTAAACTACCAATTACAAACGCCCCCGTTTTCCCTGTACCTGACTGTGCTTGAGCAATTACATCTTTTGTTGATTTAATAACAGGTATAGAACTCGTTTGAATCGCCGATGGAACCTCAAAACCATATGAGTATATTCCCCGTAGAAGGTTATCTTTTAAAGATAGATCTTCAAAAGTTCCATTATTATTTTTTACCTCCTCCATTTACTTTTTATCTTTATATAATATTTAATAAATTATCTTTAATTGCTTTAGATTTTATTTAACATTTCTTTTACTTTTTGTAAATTTGCTCCAGTAACCCTAGTTATATAATTTCTATCTTTGAATAATAAAAATGATGGTACTGATTCTATATCACATTTTTCACATATCTCGCTATTATCTTCATCTGAAACATCTATTTTAAAAAAAAGTATGTTCTTATATGTTTGGGTTAATTGAACAAAATTATCCCATATTTGTTGGCATGGACCACACCATGGGGCTGTAAAATAATAAATAATATATCCTTCCATATCAAGTTTTGTAAAACATTCATCACCCGATATAACCTCAATCATCTTTATAAACTATTATATATATATTTTATAAATTATGGACTCATATAATCATAGTTATAACTTTCATCACTTTCATAAGATTCTAGTTCTTCTATACGCTTTTCTTCATCGTCAATTTCTCTTCTAATTTCTTCAATTCCAAAGTTAACTGTTATATCATGTCTATAGTTTCTAGTTTGAAATACTGGTCGTGGTCCAGGGAAATCTTCCTTGTTTATTACACGTTCCCAATAACCAGAACCTATATAGAATCTTAGACGGTTTGAACAGATGTAATTACAGGCATGAACAACATCATCTTTTCCACAACTAACGCTAATCCATGGCTTTCCTTCAATCTCACTCTTACAATGAATACAACGTATAGTATTATCTTCTTCATCGTTAACTTCATCCGTTTGAGGCTTCATAGGAAAAGACATGATTTTTTATTTTTATATCTTTGTTGTTTTGTATCTCTTGTAAAATTTGTTTCAAATTTGTTTTAGATTTTGAGTGATGTAGTATTACTATTTATTATTTTCATATATCTTTATACTATTTAAAAATTGAAACCTATTATATACTAAAACAAAGTCTAAACAAAATGGATATTAAACGTGATGATATCGTTGACTATATCAATGGATATCCTGTAGATCAACAAAATAGTGATATAATCAAAAGGGAATTGTATGAGGTCTATAATGTAGATGGAGATGAAAATAAAATGTATGTGATTGATATTAATGTAGATTCCATTGTTTCTGAAAATCAAAAGAATGAGAATATTTATACTATAAGAAAAGAAAAACTTAAAAAGTTAAAACTACTCGAACTTCCAGAACAAAGGAGTCCTGAGTGGTATTCTATGAGAAAAGAAATGCTAACCGCTAGCTCTGTAGCATCAGCAATCGGAAAATGTCATTTTACAACGCGTGAAGAACTTATACTTTCTAAGATAGAAGATAAACCATATGTATCAAATCCTATTACAGAATGGGGTGTAAAGTATGAAGATATAGCAATTCTATTTTATGAAGAACTTTATAATGTAAAAGTTCTTGATTTTGGACTTATTCCACACCCTACTTTTAAGGCTTTTGGAGCAAGTCCAGATGGTATTTGTGACGATACGGGTAATGATGAATACGTTTCTAGAATGGTTGAAATAAAGTGCCCACCTAAACGCAAGTTTACAAAGACATGTCCACCCCACTACTTAATGCAAGTCCAGGGACAACTTGAAGTATGTGATCTAGATCATTGTGACTTTTTCCAGGTCAAAATTGAAGATTATGAAAATTATGATGATTATGTAAAAGATATATTTGTAGATGATGATATAATACTACCTGGAAGGACCTATCTAAATTATCCAAAAGGTGTTACAGTAAGTTATCGTAAAAAGGATGAACTAAAACTAACATATCTTTATCCGAGTTTGAACATGACAAATGAAGGTTATAACGATTGGATCAAAGAAAAGAAAATAGAAATAATCAATAATGGAGATGAATATGTAGAAAGTAAATGGTGGAAAATTACGAGATTTGAATGTACTCTTATTAAACGCGACTATACTTGGTGGAATGAAAATGTTGAGCATATCTTGAAGTTTTATAACGATATGGATGATTGTAAAAGAGATCCAGAAAAGCTTGCTGAACTAAAAGCAGAGATTGCGACATCAAAGAAAAGATCTTCAAAGAAAGAAATTAAAGTGGATGATTTTGCTCTTATTTCCGACGATGAAGATTAATAATCATCGTATGTATTAAGTTTAGGTTTAGCTTTCTTAGATTTTTGAGGATTTTCTTTATAAACTATTTTTTCTTTATAAACTATCTGTTTTTCAATACCTAAATATTTTTTTATTTCTTCTTTTCTTTCTTTTGATAACATATTATAATTTTTAAGGATTGTTTTTAAAAAATAAAAATAATCCTCATCGGGTTTTGTAAATTGTTTTAAAATATTCGTAGCTTTTGCTTCATAATAAGCGAAGTCTTGATCATTTTCTATAATATCATCATGGAGTTTATCGTCTTCATCTTCCATCATTTCCATGATCAGGGCTACGTCAGATGTCTTTTCCATTATTATTATAATAAAGAATACAGTTTAGTTTTTAAACTATTTACTATAAACAATACTATCTCAATTATACATAAGAGTAGGTTGTCTTTTATTTTTAGATAACATAGGGTTTCAAAGATTATCAGTAAAATTATTTGTATATTGGGGTTTTGTGAAAAATTATAACCAATAATCATAAAGATTATATCTGTAAGTATATTTACAATACTATCTCCTTTATATTTTAGATATCTCTTTTCAATGGGTCCTACTTTTAAATTTTGAAGATTTTCATTATAAATACTGTATAAACTTTCAATATTCTCTAATATTTCCCATAATATCTCTATAAATAGAGCATAATAAAAATTATATTTCCCCCCTTTATTGAATTTATTAAAAAGTAAGAATATTACGATTCCATGAGATATATGTGTAATAGAATAGGGATCTATGAGAGTAATGTCTCTTTCATGGTCAATTATATTGTATGATATAGCCTTATTTATCCTTTCGCTTTTTTGGATAGGCCAGACGCGAGTATTGAATAGTTTAGATTTTTCATCAGTAGTAAAGTAAAATACTATAATAGTAAATATAAGAATGAGAGCAATGTTTTTGGGTGTAAGCATTATTATAAATATATTATTTTTTCTAGGAGAATAGTATATGGAATTAAGTTTTATACTTTTAATTATAATAATTGGTTATGTAATACTAGATAAATGTTATGAAGGTTTCGTTACTTATCCCGATTCAATTGTTGACTGTAATCCAGAACCACGTTACAAAAATATCAATGAAAATATTTTAAAAAGTCCTCGTTTAGAAAGTTATCGAAGCTATTCTAAAAATAAAGATATGTATTCTCTAAATTCAAGAATACTAAAAGATAAAAAATGTGATCCCCAAGGTATTCCAACAAGTTTTTACTAAAATAAAACCTCTATTTATATTAAATGGTAATTAATCATAAGTTGTTATTTATAACGATATGTATATTTATCGCATATCGTTATCTAACTATGGAAGAAGTAGTTTTTTTAAAATAAAATATAATATAAATTAAATGAGTCAAATACTAAATAACGTGATAACAATAATCATGGGGATTATAATAGGATATCATTTATCTCACTTATGCTTGGATCGTTTAACTTTTTTGTAAAACTACGTTTATATATAAAAAAATAATTATTTATTCCTATAAAATGAACGGGCCATCAACAAGTATCAATGATATTGTTAGTGATAATAATAGATTAAGCAATGAGGAATCCGATATGGTTGATTCTATTATTAATGACTTAAATTCTTCAGGTAGCCCTCCTACATCTCAAGAAAAAATGCCTCAAATTACTGATGAAGAAAGAGAAGTAATCATGCGACAAAAAGCAATACAAGAAAAAGAACGCATACAATATCAAATGCAACAGCAACAACAACATATACAAAACCAGCAGATGAAACAACAAGAAGAAATGATTAATATGTATTCAGAAATGAATCATAAAAAAGAAGCATCATTAGAAGAAAAGATTAAAGATTTTCTTTTTAAATCAATTGATGTTTTTGTTGTCCTATTTTTATCAATATTGTTTAATGTTTCAACTTTCTCAGAGTTTTTGAAGTTCAAATCTGTACCATTATTTTATAATATAGAAACTGAATCATCTACAAATTATTCTATTGTATTAAAGGCTACACTAATCGCTATTGTTTTTGGCATCATTAAATACTTCATCAAATAATTCATTTTTTTCCTCAATAATCTTACAACATTTGTTTATAGTTACTTCTGATATCTTACAAATATCAGATATATCTTTTTTTGTAATATCATTTTTAGTTCTCTTTGTAAAATAGTAGATACAACCTGAAGCTATTGATGGTGGTGTGTTTTCTGAAATAATATTATACTTAACAGTCATTTTACATATTTTTAAGATTTTTTCAATATCTTCATCATTTATTTCAAGTTTATTACAAAATCTATTAATGAAGTCGTATGGTTTTGTAGACTTTGTTTTTGAAATGCGGTTCTTGTTTTTTTTATCCATATGAATTATCTCTTGACATTTTTTAACACCCTTTGTCATTACATTTGAAGAAATTCCAAACATATCGGCTATTTCTTTTGAACTTCTAGGGACATCACATTCTTTACAGGCAAAGTAGACACATGATGCTATAATTCCTTCACGGTTTGTCCCCCTCGATATTTTTGTAGAGGATACAATTTTATAGATAGATTTGGCTTCGTTTGTGATTTTACTTGGAATATTATTACGAGCACATACATTTTGAATTTCTAAGAATACTTTATAAACACTTCTTTCTTTGTAAGGCATACCACTCCATTGTTGCATCTTTCTGATCTGATACATATTTTTTGAATTAGATGAAAATGAAACTGAAGAACCAACTGAAGATTCAGGTAGTAACGTGTTAACAGGCATGCCGCAACGAGTTGGATCACTACTTTTGTTGTCTTTTGAACCATAGTATCTCCATTCGGGATTATCACATATATTTGTAATTACATTTGAACAAACCTTACATATAATCATATAATTATCATTTTGATAATTTTCTTTCATATCACAACATTTGACTTTTATTTCTTCTTCTTTTTTATCAAGTTCAGATAAGAAGTTAAAGTGATTTTCAAAATCCATTCTTTTTGTTTGGAATTTATTTTTAAATAGTAATCAAATTTATATGCCAACTGAAATAATTTCGGGCTTGTGGATTGGAGATGTAAATGATTCTTTTGATATAAATTTTTTAAAAGATAATAATATTTTTATAATGATTAACTGTACGTTAAATTATGGATTTCCTGATTTAAATTTAAAAAAATTAAGAATACCTTTATCAAATAATTTAACTCCAAGTGAAGATTTAGTATTATTAAATAAAAATAAAGAAAAGATATTAGATTACATAGAAGAAAATAGTGAATTATCTAATATACTTGTTTACTGTTATGATGGATTATTAATTTCACCACTTATTACATCTCTTTTTTTAATTTATAAAGGGAATATTTCTAAAGATAATATTCGGAGCATACTAAAATCTAAAAATCAGAATATTTCATTAGATGTAGATTTATCGCAATTCGGTTAAAAAAAAAATATTTATTATATTATAAATATGCCTAGAAGATCTGCCCGTAGAAGTGTTAATAGAGAAAACCGCCGTTCTACTCGCGCTGCCCGCCGCTCCGCCCGTCGCGCTTCCAGTTCGACACGTCGTTCAGCAAGACGTTCAGCAAGACGTTCTGTTAGACGTGAAGAAGATGAAGGAGGTATGCGTAGACGTTCCGCACGTCGCTCTGCTAGACGGTCCACACGTCGCTCTGCTAGACGTTCCGCCCGTCGTTCTGCTAGACGGTCCACCCGTCGCTCTGCTAGACGTTCGGCTAGACGTTCCGCCCGTCGTTCTGCTAGACGTTCGGCTAGACGTTCCGCCCCTCGCTCTGCTAGACGCTCGGCTAGACGTTCATCCCGTCGTAGGGCCAGACGTGGAGTTGAAGAAGAAATGTCCTTTGAAACTATGAAGGGTGGAAATGGCTTATGCCCATCTGGTGGTTCTCCACTCGAAGGTTTCGTCGGTGACGGCGCATACGAAGACCTACAAGGACAATAAATATTTAATTCATCCAATAATGTATTTTTCCATTTTCATGTATAGGTCTTTCGGGTCTAGGACAATCTATATTCCCTAACCACCAATCATCTTTTTTTTCATAATGTCTTTTACAGAAACCATCAAACTTTCCTGTAAATCCACATTGCCCTCCTCTTCCAGAATTCCATGTTCTAGCCTTACATCTATTTTCTTTACAAGAATATTTTTCACGATCTTTACATTTCTTGTTTATTGTCTTCGTTTGTTTTTCAAGTTCAACTTCTTTAAATTCAAAATCATTTTTAGAAAAGAACTCTTCTATAATCTTTTCAAGTCCTTCTTTTTCTCCTTCAAAACTATCAAAATATTTTATCAGATCATCTTTTAGTAATACTTTAAAGATGTCTTTATAATAAGTGTTCATATTCAATCTCGGCAATTAAATTATCAATAATGTTTGCTATTGTAATTTCTGTAAGTAAAGTTTCAATTTTTATTATTATTTCTTCTTTATCACTTTTAAAAAACAACATACCTGGATATCTCTTTTTAAGTTTTAAGAGTAAATCATCATCTTCATCATAATCGTCTACAAGTGTTTTCTTTTTTAATTTAGTTGGATTTGCTAAAAGTTTAAATGTAATGTCTTCTGTATTTTCATGCTCCATTTGTATTAGACTATTTTAAATACTGAATATTTGAACTTTATTTAAGTCGTTAGTATTCTTTTTTATACTATTCATTGTTATCGTAAGTTTTTCACATTTAGGGGTCTTATACTCATTATGTTTTTTCACCTTTATTGTATCATTAATTAACATATTATCATAATCTATAACACGACCTTTAAAGAAACTATCTATACCTTCAATGAGTTTTTTATCTTTTTTCTTAAGTTTAATAATCAAAAAGGTTCCCTTATCTAATATGTAATCATATTCGATGTTAATAGTTAGACCTATCATTGATACAAAATTAATATTGTATGATATCTTGATAGAATGTTTACTTTCTCTAAAAATTATTCTTTTAAATTCAAAATTTTCTTTGATTATAATAAGCTTCATATTAGAATAAAAATAATAATATAAAGAATGAAACTTAAATAATGATATATATATGAGGTTATCTTTAAAAGAAGAATCTCCAGATGAGTTAATCCATTATAAAAAATATATTACCCTTAAAGATATCATAGTAAAGAGATATCCAAATATTATAATACATGGATGTTCTAATTCAGGTAAAACATTTTTAATAGATTATATCTTAAATAAAATTTTTGGTTCCACTAAACAAAATAATGAAGATAAAATAAAATATAAAGAAAATACTAATTACTATTGGTTTGATTTTTCAAATCACTTGAAACATCTAATGATAAAAAAAATATATTCAATTATACAAAATTACGATCATTATAGAGATAATATAAACTATATTGTTATTGATAATTACAATGATATACAAGATAATATACAAAAAACAATCAAAGTTTTTATGGAGAAATATACAGAAACATCGCGCTTCATATTAATTACCAATAAACTTATTTCTATTGATCCTTCATCAAGGAATAATTGTTTTAATATTATGTTAAACGTTCCATCTAAATATGATAAATATATCTATTTCAAGTATAAGTTAGATAAAGAAGGTATTAAATATAACGATTTCCTACTTTTGAAAAAATGTGAAAAATATTCTATAGAGCATCTTATAAAACTATATTGTTTTGGTATGTCTCATTATGAAGATATTTATTCAAGAATACAAAAAAAGATATCTTTTATCCTATATGATTCATTTAAAATAGATGAAATAAAGTTACTGTCAATGAATATCAAAGAATTAGATTTAGATGTAACTCGTTTATTTAAAGATTTCTTAATGAATAATGTTTTTTGTGATTTTAAAAGTAAATTAATAATTAAAGAAATAGCCCATTACAATTATATAATTAAAAAATCATATCGTGATATAATTTCAATTGAATCTCTTCTAGTAAAATTATATTACATTTTGAATTATGGATGATTACTATAAGATTTTAGAATTAGATAAAAGTTGTAAAAAGATTGAGATAAAAAAACAGTATCATAAATTGTCTTTAAAATATCATCCTGATAAAAATGGAGATAATGAAAAATTTATTAAAATACATGAAGCATATGAAACTCTATATGATGATGAAAAAAGAAAAATATATGATGTAAAGTTGACCTTTAGAGATATTGATTTAACAGAGGATGATTATAATATTATTTTTTCTTATTATAATCGTTTTGTAGAATCTTATGAATACAAATTAATGATGCTCCTTTACAAGTCTATCCCTAAAGATGTAAAAGAAAAAGTTATAAAGAAATTTAAATATCGTAATACAAAACTTGTTTGTGCACAAAAAAGCATTGACATCACGTACTTAGATTATGACATTTCTATCAACTTAGTTATGAAAATAGAAGAATATGAAGGAAATGTTTTAAAAATTATTTACTTGTTTACAAGATATGGTGTTTACTATCTTTACATAAGAAAACCACCTAATAAATTAGTTTTTGATAATTTAAATAATAAATTTACCATTAATTTTTTTATAATTTAATTATTATATGTTTACACATCCTGATATTATATATGACTACATATATCCTAAAATAAAAGGAAAAACGATAAAATCACAAGAATTAAATAAACTTTATAATTTTTTTTCAGATGTAAAAGTGTTACCTTATGAAGAAATTGAGAGATCTTTTTCAAGTGAATCTTTTTCATCAGATTATGAGTTAACATTCGCTTCTGAAAATATTAAAAAACAAATTAAAGATTTTAATATGAAATATAGATTTGTTTTGGCTTTCCCAAATATGAAAGTAAAAATAAACATCTATACAAAAGAAAGATTAACAAATGTAAATTTCATAGATGAACTTTACACATATATAAGTTTTATCTTATCGATAAATCCAATAGAAAAAGATATTACTATCAATTACCATTTATCGGATGAAAAGAAATTTGTTAAAACTGGTATATTAACAAAAAATGAAGTAAATACTGGTTCATGTATGAATTATTCTGAAAAGTGTGTTATAAATATATGGAGAAAAGAAGAACTATTGAAAGTCACCCTACATGAACTTTCTCATGGTTTAGAACATTCCCACTACAATGATTCGTCAGATCTAATAGAACATTATAATAAGAAGTATAATACAACTTCTAAAGAAATAAATTCACATGAAGCATATACAGAAATATGGGCAAATCTAATCAATTGCTTTTTAATATCTCAAAAATATAAAAGACAAAAACAAGAATTCAAAAAACTCGTAACAATTGAGAAATTTTATTCAATTTTTCAAGCTCAAAAAGTATTGTATAATAGTCATAGAATGAATATTGACTTAGATAGTGATACAAATGTAACTGCTTACTTTTTAATAAGGGCAGAGTTATATCAAAGATTAAATGTTTTCCTTAAATTCTGTAGAGAAAACAACAAAAACTATGTTAAGTTAAAAAATACTAATCAATGGTTAGTATTTCTAAAATCAAAAATAAAAGTTAAAAAGAGTAGAATATTCAATAAACAAAAAAAATCTTATTTATTTAAAAATTTAAGGATGTCTATTTTAGAACTTGATGTTTCTCCTTAGTTGGAGAACTGACCTTCCTTGTTAGGGTAGTGGACCTTCATATACTTCTGGAGGTTGAAAAAGGTTAGCTCATCGCCCTTCTTGAGTCGTAGAAGCTTCTTTAGAGTAGCATCAACGTTGATGGTGCGCTTGTCTTCGGCCTTCTGAAGATTGTTTGCCTTACAGTATTCAGTGATCTTCTTGGTTACTTCGGTGCGGGCAATGAGTTCATCAGGACCGAGCTTGAGGAAATTACGGAGTTCATCTGAAATAGGTCCAGGCTTGGCGAAACCGCTAGGAGGCTTGTTAGGGTCAACTACGCGCTTAGCACGACCCTTCATTTTCTTCTGCATAACCTTGCGGTCACGGGCAACACGCTTTTCGAGCTGACGGACAGTGGTCATTAGACCCTTGAGTGTAGTCTGAGCAGTTGCCAACTGTTCTAGAACAGTTGCGAATTCATGATCATAGTTGTCTTCATCAACAACTCCCTTAGCGGAAGTGTCTTCTACAACAGCCGTTTCTACGACGGGTTCAACTACTGGTTCTGCTACTTTCTTAGCAGAAGTCTTCTTGGATGCTTTAGAGGAGGAGGTTTTCTTTGCCATTTTATTCTTTTCTATTTTTTATTTTATTCTTTTTACCGCACTTATTATGATATACTATATAAACTATTTCTTAAATAATTTAATATATATATATTTTGATGTATCTAATAGACAGCATGCATAATCCATTGATGAACCTCATAGCATCTTCTTGAAATAAGACCCAATCCTAAAAGAAAATACATATAACCTAACTTCTTATCATCTTCTGTAATGGCATTGTTAAATTTAGAAACTTCATTAATTATTATTTCTTGTAACTGTATTGTACTTGTAAGGGCATTTACTTCAACAACAGGTACATTAAAAGCAATTCCATTTGGAGGAGATATTCTAGCCTTAGTTTCGTATGGTAAATTTAATCTATAATTCCATATATCTTCTAGATTTCTGTAAAGCCCTTTTAATTTTCTCGAATTTAACTCTAAAAACCACTCAATATTACAACTATATCCAAATTGTTCCATTTCTGAAAATATATCAATAACTCTTTGTTTTAAATTTTGCCTACGACTTAATCTTAAATTATCGCTATTAATTATATCTTCTTCATTTGTAAGCTTCAATAATTTTGATAAATTGTTTGCCCTATCTTTTACTTCTTGAGGTATTTCTTCTCTTGTGTATGGATTGGTTTGTCCAATTTCTATCAACTTGTTAAATGATCTTATATCAAAAAACCAAATGAAATTTCCTTTATCTTTATAGGAAAAGAAATATTTTTGATCTATATCACTGATACTATCATATGTGAAAAAATCAGTATCATTATTACATTTCATTTTATCTTTGAAACCTTCTCCCTTTAAAAAATTAATTTTTATATCAGAATATTTTCTTTGTAATCCCTTTAAAAAATTTATGTTTTTGACTGTTAAAAAACTTCTTGTAAACAATACAGATGATGGAATTGTAATAGGGTTATCAGAATAATATTCATTGAGAATATTATAAGTATATTCTTTTTTTATATTCTTCCAACCATTGTCTTTAACCAATACATCAAGAGTTTTCAATATATCATTCTTAAGATAATCTGATTGTTTTCCAGTAAATTTGTCAAATAGAATAATTCCATCATAGGTTATATACTCATTACGATGTTTATAACAATAACCTCCATAGATATCTTTTTTTATTTTACTCTGACACCCTACTTTTTTACACATGTTACTTTAATATGTTCTTTGAAAAAAATATTTAAGTAAAAATATACCAAAAAAACTAAAATTTGAAACTTATATAAAGTTATGGTATTATATTAAAATAGAAAAGAGAAATAACACAGAACAACACAGAACAACACAGAACAACACAGAACAACACAGAACAACACAGAACAACACAGAACAACACAGAACAACACAGAACAACACAGAA
>Ga0206682_10003345_pt1 | contig 13718 bp, 12 predicted proteins | sample M240m12015metaG_FD_155444 | JGI IMG/M metagenome (GOLD analysis project Ga0206682, IMG submission 155444) | Ammonia-oxidizing marine archaeal communities from Monterey Bay, California, United States - M2 40m 12015 | ecosystem: Environmental > Aquatic > Marine > Intertidal zone | place: USA... | reverse complement strand
TGGAGATAATTATATCGGTTTTGCAAAAGCAACCGGTGCGGATTGCGTGGCGATTGACAATTCGGTTACGCCGGAATGGGTTGCGAGCCATGTGCAAGTTGATGGCTGTGTGCAGGGCAATTTGAAATCCTCGCATATGGTGACGGGGGGGCAAGAGCTAGTTGATGACACAAGGCGCATCGTAAAAGCGCTGGGCAAGGGGCCTCATATTTTCAATTTAGGGCATGGGATCACACCGGATGCAGATCCAGAAAATGTGAAGTTGATGATCGAGACCGTGCGCGAAGGAGCATCTGGCTAAATCTTTTCCTCGGGGGCAAAACGGTTCAGGTTCGGGCGGCTATTTTGCGCAGCGGTGTTTGCAATCTCTGCGTTCTGGATTAGGTCTGAGCCCAAAGCCGGCATCGGGGCCGTAGCTTGGTGACATGAAAAGAGATGAATGTCGGATATTTTGCAAATCAGCGGCCTGTCGAAATTTTATGCGAACGGGTTTCACGCGCTCAAAAATATAAATTTGAACGTGCACGAGGCAGAGATTTTGGCGCTTCTTGGGCCGAATGGTGCGGGTAAAACCACGTTAATCTCAACAATTTGTGGAATTTCGCGCTTCAGCGCGGGTTCGGTAAAAATGGCCGGTTATGATATCGTGCAGCAATATCGCGCGGCGCGCAGTTTGATCGGTTTGGTGCCGCAAGAACTGGCCTTAGAGCCTTTTGAAACGGTTGAAAATACGCTGCGCTTCTCGCGCGGTTTATTCGGCAAAGAACCAGATGAGGGGTATCTATCCTCTTTGCTGGAGGCGCTGTCATTATCTGATAAAAAAACGTCCCAAATTCGAACCTTATCGGGGGGAATGAAACGCCGGTTGAGCATTGCCAAGGCCTTGAGCCACCAACCGCGCTTGTTGTTTCTAGACGAACCCACAGCCGGTGTGGATGTTGAATTGCGCAAAGATATGTGGGCGCTGGTTGAGCGGCTGCGCGCCAGCGGCGTAACGATCATTCTTACCACGCATTATATCGAAGAGGCCGAAGCCATCGCAGATAGGATAGGGATTATCGATCAAGGTGCGTTGCAACTGGTCGAGGCAAAAGACTCGTTGATGCAGCGGCTGGGTAAAAAACAGTTGCAGATCGATTTGTTGAGCCCGTTACCAATACTGCCGCCGCCGCTTTTGGCCTTGGGTGTGACCTTGGCTGCGGATGGTCTGTCGTTGATTTATCAATATGATTTGACGGGGGCTGGACCGGAGATCGAAAAGCTGTTTTCGGAAATTTTGGCCTTGGGGCTCAAAGTCAAAGATCTTCAAACGGGCGAATCATCTTTGGAAGAAATCTTCCTACAGCTGGTCAGCGAGGCGGCATGAATTTTCACTCGGTAAAAGCCATTTATAAATTTGAAATGCAGCGGTTTTTTCGTACAATTCTGCAGAGCTTTGTCTCGCCGGTTTTATCCGCTTCGCTCTACTTTATCGTGTTTGGCGCCGCCATGGGCAGCCGGATTTCGCAGGTTGAGGGTATTGCCTATGGCAGCTTTATTGTGCCGGGTTTGATCATGTTAACGGTGATTACACAGGCCATTTCAAATGGTGCTTTTGGAATATATTTTCCAAAATTCATTGGCAGTATCTATGAGGTGCTTTCAGCGCCGATCAGCGCTGCGGAAATCGTGGTGGGATATGTTGGCGCTGCGGCCACCAAGGCGATCTTTACCGGTCTGGTTATTCTGTTTACCTCATTATTATTTGTTGACCTGACGATCATACATCCTTTGGCCATGCTGTTTTTCCTTGTCATGACCAGTATCGCCTTTGCCTTATTGGGCTTTATCGTGGGCATCTGGGCGGGTAATTTTGAACAATTGCAAATGGTCCCGATGCTGATCATCACCCCTTTGGTATTTTTGGGCGGAACGTTTTATTCGATTTCCATGCTACCCCCGTTTTGGCAGACGATCTCGTTGTTTAATCCCGTGGTCTATTTGGTTTCTGCGTTTAGGTGGTGCTTTTTTGGAACCGCGGACGTGCCTATCATGGTCAGCTTGCTAGCAGTTTTTGGCTTCATTTTATTGTGTTTTGCCGCGATTATGTGGATTTTTAGAACGGGTTGGCGGTTGCGCAGCTAAAAAGCAGGGTTTGCAGGGATTTTGCAACCTTCCTGCGCGGCGCGTCTTGTGCCCGTGCGGCAAGGGCTCTACATACAGGGTATGAAGTTTAAACTGCCTTTTATGAAAGCCAAAAAATCCGTGGCTGTGGTGCATCTCTCTGGGGTGATTTCGGGTGGATCACGCGGCCAGTTGAATGATAAGGCGCTGGCGCCTGTTTTGGAAAAAGCCTTCAGCAAAGGCAAACCGGATGCGGTGGCGCTGGTGATCAACTCGCCCGGCGGTTCGCCGGTGCAATCGTCTTTAATCGGTGCGCGGATCCGCCGGTTGGCGGCTGAAAATAGCCTTCCAGTGTTTGCTTTTGTGGAAGATGTAGCCGCCTCAGGTGGCTATTGGTTGGCCGTCACCGCCGATGAAATCTACGTAGATGACAGTTCAATTTTGGGCTCAATCGGCGTTATTTCGGCTGGCTTTGGAGCGCATGATCTCTTGCAGCGCTATGGGATTGAACGGCGCGTTTATACCGCAGGTGCTTCAAAATCGACATTGGATCCTTTTAAGCCGGAAAAACCCGAAGATGTTGATCGGTTGAAAAAACTACTTGAGCAGATACACAGCGTTTTCATCGCACATGTCACCAAGCAGCGTGGCGCTAAATTGAGCGATGACGAAGATTTGTTTACGGGTGAAATTTGGGTGGGCGAAGAAGCTGTATCCGTCGGCCTAGCGGATGGGCTTGGCCATCTGGTGCCGGTGATGAAACAGCGTTTTGGCGAAAACGTGAAATTTCGAACATACGGGCAGAAAAAAGGCGTCTTGCAAAGGTTTTCATCTTCACTTGTCCAATCTGCGGATCTGTATTTTGAGGAAAGGGCGGCGTTCGGCCGCTTTGGTTTGTGATATGATCGTAAAAATTGTTTTCCTATTTTTGATTGGGATCGCTGTTTTGGCGATGTTTGGACGGATCAAACTGCCCGGACAAACCAAATTGGAAGCGATGAGATGCAATGCGTGCGGCCGCTTCCGATTGGGCACATCCGGCTGCTCTTGCGGTTCCAAATAGGCAGGCCTGATGACTTGGCTGCTCTCTGCATTGGCGCTGATCATTTTGGTGATGTCCGGAGATTTTCTGGTTAAAGGTGCCGTTGCGCTCAGCGATCGGCTTGGGATTCCGGCATTTATTGTGGGATTAACCATTGTGGCTTTTGGGACATCAGCGCCCGAGCTGCTGATTTCTATTCAAGCGGTGCTGTCCGGGGTGCCCGGAATGGCCATTGGGAATGTGGTGGGATCAAATACTGCAAATATTCTGATGGTTTTGGGGTTGCCTGCAGTGTTGTTTGGGCTTGATGCGGCAGAAACCGATCTAAGAAAAAACTATGCGTTGATGATCGGTGGCAGCCTACTGTTTATTTATTTGGCGTCGCTTGGAGTGTTTTCCTATGGCAGCGGGATGATTTTGCTGGCGGCGCTGGCAGTCGTGCTGGGGTTGGCTTTGCGCGATACGCTGCAGGAGCCAAAGCGCGCAGATGCGGCGGATATCAGCCTTGAGGGCGGCGCCGTGCAAGATGCAGCGCTGCCGGTTTGGAAAATAACCGGGTTGATTTGCATTGGTTTGGTGGGATTGCCATATGGCGCAAATCTTTTGGTGAATAATGCCACTGAAATTGCCCGCAGCTATCAAATCAGCGAAACCACTATCGGGTTGACCTTGGTTGCTTTGGGAACCTCGCTGCCAGAATTGGCAACCACTTTGGCCAGTGCAATACGCAGGCAAGCGGATGTGGCGCTAGGCAATGTGATCGGGTCCAACGTTTTCAACCTGTTGGCAATTATGGGCGTCACCGCCTTTGTGGGCCCAATTCCGGTTTCTCCGCAGCTTTTATCGGCGGATCTTTGGGTGATGCTGGCTGCCTCTTTGATCCTTGCCCCCTTCGTGGTTTACCGATTGCGAATCAACCGCTTAATGGGCGCACTCTTGACTGCCGCATATCTGGTCTATGTTTGGTTGGTGGTTATGTAACGCAAAGGGATTTGAATGATGCGGGCTTTGGTAACGGGTGCAGGAAAACGGCTTGGGCGCGCAATGGCGCTCTATCTTGCAGATCGTGGCTATGACGTGGCTGTGCATTTTGCCAGCTCTGAAACAGCCGCAAAGAGCCTTGTGCAAGAGATTATCGCCAAAGGTCGGAAATCCATCGCGTTACAGGCCGATTTGTTACAAGAAGATCAAGTTGAGACTCTGGTTGATCGGGCGGTACACGGCCTTGGGGGCAATTTAACCTGCCTGATCAATAATGCCTCTATTTTTGAATATGATACGCTGGAAAGCGCCACGCGGCGCAGTTGGGATCGCCATATTGAAAGCAATTTGCGGGCACCATTCGTGTTAATGCAATGTTTTGCGCGGCAGGCCCCCCGCGCCCGTCAGGATGACCAAGGCGAGCCTTTGGCGCAAGCTTTGGTGATCAATATGTTGGACCAACGCGTGCGTAAATTGACGCCTGAATTTTCCAGCTATTCCATCGCTAAAATGGGTCTTTGGGCGTTAACGCAAACGGCCGCGCAGGGCTTGGCCCCTGATATCCGGGTGAATGCGATTGGGCCCGGGCCGACTTTGCAGGGCGCGCGCCAATCAGCGGATCATTTTCAAGACCAGCGGAAACATACGGTTCTGGGACGCGGCGCAAATGCGTCTGATATTACTGCGGCTTTGGGGTATTTTTTGGATGCTTCGGCGGTTACGGGGCAGTTGATTTGCGCAGATGGTGGCCAACATTTGGCTTGGAAAACGCCAGATGTGCTTGGGGTTGAGTAAGCCACGGCGCCCAAGTTGTACACGGGGTTACATAATTGTGACAGCGTTTTAACAAAAATGGTTTGTTTTCAGTCATTTGCGTATAATTTAATTAAAATATCAAATGATAACAGTATCTTACAAAAACGCCTATTTTTTAGGCAAATAGGGGAAGTTACCAAAAAGCAAAGGAAAATTTCCAATAATTCAGAGTTACCCCCAATGTTATCCACAGGATCAGTGGACAGCTTTTTCCTTGAAACCGACGCCAGATCATTGCAGGACAAACAGAATCATGGCCAGATCGGTAGCCAGACCAGACGAAGGCGATAAAAATGGCATATACAGGCTACGCGCTGATACAAAAGTATACAAAATCGCTTGAAACCTCGCCAGGCGTCTATCGGATGCTCGATGATCAATCGCGCGTGCTTTACGTGGGCAAAGCCCGCAACCTCAGGGCACGCGTTTCCAGTTATGCGCGCCCAACCGGACATTCGGCGCGCATTGCCCGTATGATCTCTGAAACAACGCAGATGATGTTTTTAACCACGCAGACCGAGACCGAAGCGTTGCTGCTGGAGCAAAATTTAATCAAGCAGTTAAAACCGCGCTATAATGTGTTGCTGCGCGATGATAAATCTTTTCCCAACATTCTCGTGACCACAGAGCATAATTTTCCCCAAATTAAAAAGCACCGTGGCGCAAAAAGCGAAAAGGGGGCGTATTATGGCCCCTTTGCTGGGGCGGGGGCTGTCAATCGTACACTTGCCCAGCTGCAACGGGTGTTCTTGTTGAGAAATTGTTCAGATGCGATGTTTGAAAGCCGCACTCGCCCCTGTCTGCAATATCAAATCAAACGCTGCAGCGGCCCATGCGTGGATCGCGTGTCCAAGCAAGAATATGGTGCCGCCGTGCAGGATGCCCAAAAATTCTTATCGGGCAAATCAACGCAAATTCAGGAAACGCTCGCCACCAGCATGGCGCAGGCCTCCGAAGCAATGGAATTTGAACGCGCGGCCGCGCTGCGCGACCGTATTCGCGCCTTAACGCAGGTTCAGACCACGCAGGGCATCAACCCGCGCAGCGTCAGCGAAGCCGATATAATCGCCTTGCATCTTGAGGGGGGGCAGGCCTGCGTGCAGGTGTTTTTCATTCGCGCCAATCAAAATTGGGGAAACCGTGATTTTTACCCCCGCATCAGCGCCGATATGGGCCATGATGAAGTTCTTGAGGCGTTTTTGGGCCAATTTTATGACAGTAAAGAGCCGCCGCGGCAGATTCTGCTTTCGCATGGGTTTGACGATATGGATCTGATGACCGAACTGCTCAGCGATAAACGCGGCCGGCGGGTGGAAATTTTGGTACCCCAGCGTGGTGAAAAGCAAGAGCTGATTTCTGGCGCGTTGCGCAATGCAAAAGAAAGTTTGGCGCGCAAACTCGCCGAGACAGCGACACAAACCAAATTGTTGCGTGGTGTTGCAGAACTGTTTGAGCTTGAGTCGCCCCCCAAACGGATCGAAGTGTATGACAACTCGCATATTCAAGGCAGTTTTGCGGTTGGGGCGATGATTGTTGCAGGCCCGGATGGGTTTTCCAAAAACAATTATCGCAAATTCAATATACGCGGCGATGATCTGACGCCGGGGGATGATTTTGGGATGATGAAAGAAGTGCTGACGCGGCGGTTTAAGCGCTTGGTCAAAGAAGACCCGGCGCGGCAAAGCGGGGATTGGCCTGATTTACTGGTGATTGATGGTGGCGCGGGGCAAGTCTCGGCCGTGGCGCAGATCATGGCCGAGTTTGGCGTGCAAGATATTCCGATGGTCGGCGTTGCAAAAGGCGTTGATCGCAATTTGGGTAAGGAAGAGTTTTACCGCATTGGCAAGCCGGTCTTTGGTTTGCCGCGCAATGATCCGGTTTTATACTTCATTCAACGCATGCGCGATGAGGCTCATCGCTTTGCCATTGGCAGCCATCGCGCCAAACGCAGCAAAGCCATTGGGGCCTCGCCTTTGGATGAAATTGCCGGTGTCGGTGGCGCACGCAAGCGGGCGCTTTTGGCGCATTTTGGATCGGCAAAAGCCGTGGGGCGTGCCAATTTGGCCGATCTGAAAGCGGTTGAGGGCGTATCGGCCTCTTTAGCGCAAAAAATCTATGATTTTTTCCATGAAAAAGGCTGACTAACGATTGCACTCTCTTGCCATGTTGGCAAACGGTCATTGGGGGCTTTTTCAGCATGATATATGGCCCGCGCGATGGCGCGCGCAACGCAAAGACTGGCGCCGTGACACAGCTCGGCCATGTCGGTTGGACTCAATTGCCTCTGCGCTGATCCCGTTGCCGCTGTAAAGATTAAATCGCCATCTTGGGGCATATGCGAAGGAATGAGCGCGCGCGCCACACCATCATGGGCGCTGATGGCAAGGCGTTTGGCCGCTGCTTTGCTGAGGCTAGCATCCGTGGCGACTATTCCGATTGTGGTGTTTTCCCCCTCAACCAAGGGTCCAAGATTCTTCAACCTGAAAGCGTGTGGCTGAGGCGAAGCTTGTGGCCCGCCCAATCCGCCAAATTCACCATTTGCTTCGAAAGGTCCAGCCCAGAAATGCCGTAAATCTTCGCCTGTTGCATTGCCGACGGCGTTGACCGCCATGATTGCGCCCACACGAATTCCATTTGACAGAATGAACGAGGCCGAGCCAAGGCCGCCTTTTAGGCGCCCTGTGGTGGCACCGCATCCCGCGCCTACGCTGCCCAGTTGGAATTCTGCGCTCAAATCGTCAAAAGCCTGACGCCCTAACGCGGGATAGGGCGATAGCGCCCATTCTTTTTTTCTTTTGCGCCGCCATTGTTGAGATCAAACAGAATCGCTGCTGGCACAATTGGAACCTGCGTGCCAGCAACCGCAAACCCCGCCTGCTGGGCGCGCAAACGCTCGACCACACCGCTGGCCGCATCCAGACCATAGGCAGAGCCACCCGACAGCACCAAAGCATCAATCTGTTGCAAAGATTTATCCGGTTCCAGCAGATCCGTCTCGCGCGTGCCCGGCGCACCGCCCATCACCGCATAAGCGGCGGTAAAGCGCTGCGCGGCGCGCAGCACCGTGACGCCGGATTTCAGCCGCTGGTCTTCGGCATTGCCCACCATTATGCCCGCGATATCTGTGATCAGGTTTTTGGGTCCCGGTGTCATGGTTAAATACAGCGCCCGCCATCTACCTGCATGCAGACCCCGGTTACCATGCTGGCTTCCTCCGAGCATAAATAACAGGCGGCATTGCCCATATCCTCTGCGGTGGAAAACCGCCCAAGTGGAATGGTAGACAGGAACTTTGCGCGCATCTCGGGCGTGTCTTCGCCCATGAATGAGGTAAGAAGCGGGGTTTCCCCGGCCACCGGGTTCAGCGCATTCACCCGCACCCCAAAGGGTGCTAGCTCAACCGCCATCGTGCGGGTGGCGGTGTTTACCCAGCCTTTTGAGCTGTTATACCAATTCAAATTTGGCCGCGGAGAGACACCGGCGGTTGAGGCAATGTTCAAAATCACGCCGCTGCGGCGGGTTTTCAGTGCTGGAACGAACGCGCGCGAAATCAGATAGATAGATTTGCAATTCACGGCAAAAACGCGATCAAAATCTTTTTCGCTGACGTCTTCTAACGGGCTGGGTAAATGCGTAACGCCCGCATTGTTCACGATGATATCGACCGCGCCAAGCGCTGTCTGCGCCGCGTCATGCATCTGCGCAATTGACGCAGAACTTGCCACATCTGCGCGCATTGGAATCGCCAATTTTCCCAAGCGCGAGGCCTGATCGGCCACGGCTTCACCATTGATATCGGCCATTAGGACCTTGGCGCCCTCGGCCAAGAACTTTTCGGCAATGCCTAAGCCAAAGCCCGAGGCTGCGCCTGTTACGATGGCTGTTTTTCCTGCAAGTCGCATATTGGCCGCTCCCTTTCTTTTCGGTTATCCGTGATAGCTTGCCACAGTTTTTAAAGATGAAAACCCATAAAGCGCTTCAAAGCCTTTTTCGCGCCCATGGCCGGATAGGCCGCGGCCTCCAAAGGGCAATTCGACACCACCGCCAGCTCCGTAATTATTGATGAAGACCTGCCCCGATTTAAGCGTTTTGGCCAAGCGCATTTGGCGCGCCCCGTTTTGTGTCCAAAGGCTGGCGACCAATCCATAGTCAGTGCCATTGGCGATCTCTAACGCTTCCTCGTCACTGTCAAAGGGAATGATAACCTGCACCGGTCCGAAAATCTCTTGTTGCGCTAGCCTATGGCTGGGGGCGACATCGCAAAACAGATGTGGTTTGACATAGGCCCCCGCGGCGGGGGCTGTGTCTGAAATTTGACCTGTCGCTGCCAAAGTTAGGTCATGGCCTTGACTTAGGAAGTTTTCGACAATCGCTTTTTGCCGCTGCGAAATCAGCGGCCCCAAATCGCCATCTTCTATCGCCGGCTTTGCAACCAGCGTCTGATAGCGGGCGGCCATTGCCTCAACAATTGTATCATAAAGGCTGCGCTGCACGAGAATCCGGCTGCTGGCCGAGCAGGTCTGTCCGGCATTTTGAATGCCCGCATTGATCAAAAAGGGCAGCGCTGCGGCGACATCCGCATCTTCAAACAGGATTTGCGGAGATTTCCCCCCCAGCTCCAAGGTCACCGGCACAACATTTTGCGCCGCTGCTGCCTGTACAAGCCGCCCGGTGGCCACCGAGCCGGTGAAACTAAGGTGATTGATGCCATCATGCGCCGCAAGCGCTGCGCCAGCTTGCGCGCCCAGCCCCGGCACCACGTTCAGAACCCCGCTGGGTAGGCCGGCCTGCCGCGCCAATTCGGCGAACATCAGCGCGCTAAGACAGGCTTCTTCTGCCGGTTTGAGAACGCAACAATTGCCCATCGCCAAGGCGGCCCCCACCGAACGCCCAATGATTTGCATGGGATAATTCCAAGGCACGATATGCCCGGTCACGCCATGCGCCTCGCGCAATGTATAAACCGTATATCCCTCAAGATATGGTAGGGTTTCGCCGTGGATCTTATCGGCGGCGCCGCCGTAAAACTCCATATAACGCGCCATGGCAACAGCATCCGCGCGCGCTTGCTTAAGCGGTTTGCCCACATCCAATGCTTCAATCTGCGCCAACAGCTCGACATGTTCTAAGATCAAAACGCCAAGCCGCACGAGCAGCCGGCCGCGCTCTAGCGCGGTGCTGCGCCCCCATTCGCCCCGCGCCGCCCGCTGCGCCGCCACCACAGCCAAATCGATATCTTCAGGTCGGCCATCCGCAATCGCAGATAAGGCCGCCCCGCTTGAGGGGTTGATCAATCCAAGCGTTTGAGCGGTGCTGCTGGGCTGCCACTGGCCATCAATAAAGCAAAAGGCAGGGTTAAAGGGCAAGTTTGGAAGCGGCATGGCTTAAGCTCCTGTCAAGATTTTGGGCAGTTTCGGCGCAGCGCGGAGCAGCTGCTGGGTGTAAGGATGGGTGGGGGTATTCAGGATCGAAGCGGTTGGCCCCTGTTCAACAATCTCCCCCTCCTTCATAACCATACAGGTATCGGTGATGCTGCGCACAACTGAGAGATCATGGCTGATAAACAGATAGCTGAGGCCGTATTGCTCTGCCAAATCTGCGATCAGATCAAGAATTTGCGCCCGCACCGAGACGTCAAGCGCCGAAACCGCCTCATCAAAAATCACCAGTTTCGGGCGTGTTATCAAGGCGCGAGCGATTGCGATACGCTGGCGTTGGCCACCTGAAAATTCATGGATATAGCGGTCACGATCATCCGGGTTCAGGCCAACCGCGCGCATGACATCGCAGGTGCGATGCTCTTGATCTTCGCGCAGCGGTGGGCGCTCATAGAGATGAAACGCCTCTTGAATGAGCTTGGCCACTTTATGGCGCGGGTTGAAAGAGCCATAGGGGTCTTGAAACACCACTTGCAGATCCCGCCTGATGGCGGATGAAGCGCCCCAAACTGCCTTTCCATTCAGGGTGATTGTGCCCTTCTCGATTGGATCCAATCCCAATATTGCCCGCGTTAACGAAGATTTTCCGCAGCCTGATTCCCCCACCAGCCCCATCCGATCGCCTGTCTGAAGCGAAAAACTCACATTCTTGACGGCAATATTGCGGGGTGGTTTTATCCAGGGCCATGGCCGTTTGGCCGGATAACTGCGCCGGACATTTGCCACCTCTAGCAACGGCCTAGGGCTGTGTTCTGCGCTGGGTTGCCGCGCCATATGGCTGGCTGCTTGCAGCAGCTTTTGCGTGTACGGATGCGTGCTTGCCTTTAAAATTTTGCTTGTAGCTGCCTGTTCCACAATTTCACCCTGATGCATCACCGCGATACGATCCGCCATATCGGCCACCACGGCCAAATCATGGGTGATCATGATCAGCCCCATATCATCCTCGCGCACCAAGCGTTTGAGCAGCGCCAGAATTTGCGCTTGCGTTGTGACATCAAGCGCGGTTGTGGGCTCATCCGCGATGAGTAATTTTGGCTGTCGCGCAATCGCTAGGGCGATCACCACGCGCTGCCTTTGACCACCTGATAATTCATGTGGATAGCGGCTCGGGGGCACGTGTTCGGGGCTCGGGGGCACGTGTTCGGGGGCCAGTCCAACCCGCCCTAGGATCGCGCCGGCGCGGTTTTGGGCCGCTGCTGCGTTTGTCTTTGGATCCAGTCGAAGCGCCTCAGCAACTTGCGCGCCAATGGTTTGTACGGGGTTTAACGCGCTCATCGGCTCTTGAAACACCATCCCCATTATACCGCCGCGTTGGGCGCAAAGCTGCGGCTCGGTGAGGTGTAACAGGTTTGTACCATCCAGGGTAATTTTTCCGCTCAACCCTGCGGCATCGGGCAGCAATTGCAAAAGGCTAAGCGCAGTCATCGATTTTCCAGAGCCGCTTTCACCTGTAAGCGCCAGAATTTCGCCGGGCTCCAGCGTGAAATTAAGCTGTTTTAAAATTGGGGACCCATAAAGCGTTAAGGTCAAATCCTGTACGTTAAGAAGGCTCATCGGGGGGCCTCGCGCAGTTTTGGATCCAGCAAGTCGCGCAAACCATCGCCCATCAGGTTGAGCCCTATCACGCTGAGGATGATCGCGCTTCCGGGCACCAACGCCAGATGCGGGGCGAAGCTGACCATGGTTTGCGCATCTGCCAGCATCCGCCCCCAACTGGGCGTGGGCGGTTGGGCGCCCAAACCCACATAGCTCAGGCCGGCTTCCGCCAAAATGCCAAGGCTGAATTGGATCGTGCCCTGCACGATCAGCAAATTGTTCAAATTGGGCAGAATATGCTCGATCGCGATGCGACCAGTCGATTTTCCGCAGACCCGCGCGGCCAGAATGAACTCGCGCTGCCAAAGGCTGAGCGCACCGCCGCGTGTTACGCGGGCGAAGACCGGGATATTAAAGATCCCAATCGCGATGATTGCATTCACCGCACTTGCGCCAAAAAGCGCGGTGATCAATATCGCAATCACCAAAGAGGGAAAGGCAAAAATCAAATCATTGCTCCGCATGATGACCTCGTCCAGCCAGCCACCTTGCCTTGCGCTGGCTGCCAGCCCGAGGGGCACGCCAAGCCCAATGCCAATGCCCACGGCCACCAAGGCCACCGCCAGTGAGGTGCGGGCCCCGACCATGATCATTGACAGCAAATCGCGCCCGAAATGATCAGTGCCGAACCAATGTGCCCGAGAGGCGCCCTGCAATTTTTCGCCGATGGAGAGCACGGTCACATCATAAGGCACCCAAATAAAAGAGAGCAGCGCGGTGCTGGCAATAGCTGCGCTGAGCAGAAGGCCGATGAGAAATGAGCCCCCCAGCTTCATGCTTGGCTCCGCAAGCGCGGATCAACCGCCGCATAGGCCAGATCGACCAGAAAGTTGACCATGATCACGGCAAAGACCAGCAGCATAACCACGCTTTCGACCACGATCAGATCGCGCTGGGTGATCGCCTGAAACACCAAACGGCCCAACCCGGGCAGAAAGAACACTTGCTCGATAATGATGGCGCCAGCCATCAGAAAGGAAAATTGCAATCCAATAATCGTTAAAACCGGAATTAAGGCGTTGCGCAGGGCGTGGTGCCACAGCGTGGCGCGTTTGCTCAAGCCCTTGGCGCGTGCGGTTCGAATATAATCTTCGCCTAAGGTTTCGATCAACGCGCTGCGCATCACGCGCGACAGAATAGCCGCTTGCGGCAAGGCCAATGCGATCGCCGGCAAGGTCAGCGATTTTAACCCGCTGAACACACCATCATCCCATCCGGCGAAGCCACCGGCTGAAAACCAGCGCAGCTTAATTGCAAAAATCACCACAAGGATCATCGCAAACCAAAAATTCGGAATCGCAATCCCCAATTGCGTTGCGCCCATGACCATAGCATCGCCGCGTTTGCCGCGCTGCGCCGCTGCATAAAGCCCAGTTGGAAAAGCGATGAGAACGCTTAATCCCAGCGCATAAAGCGCCAATGGCAACGACACCCAGAGACGTTCACCCACCATATCGGCGATTGGGCTGCGATAGGTATAAGAGAGGCCAAAATCACCGCTCAGCATCCCGCCGATCCAAGAAAGATAACGCGCAAATTTACCCTGATCCAATCCCAGTTCTTTGCGCAGCGCCAAAATGGTATCGTCTTGGGCGTTTATTCCAAGCATGAAGGCGGCCGGATCTCCGGGCGCCACTTCGACCACCGTAAAAATGACGATAGAGGCCAGGCATAGGCTGATCAGTAAGGATAATAACCGCTTGAAAATATAGGGTATCATTGGTTCAGATTAGGCACAG